>Ga0209048_10005659_pt1 | contig 11788 bp, 9 predicted proteins | sample FrelakmetCRP12CR_FD_187146 | JGI IMG/M metagenome (GOLD analysis project Ga0209048, IMG submission 187146) | Freshwater lake sediment microbial communities from the University of Notre Dame, USA, for methane emissions studies - CRP12 CR (SPAdes)... | ecosystem: Environmental > Aquatic >... | reverse complement strand
GTCGCCATCGCATGACAGCCCTGTGGCTACGCACAACGCTGCGGAAACAACTCCTCGGGCATCCAAGAGCGATGCCGGAGGTCTGGGGGAGGTTTGCGCTTCAGCGCGTACTCCCACGGGAAGAGTTCATGGGGAGCATTTCCAGGTTCGGTCCGTGCCTCCGGTGCTCGAGAAGCCCTTCGCTGGCGCTTCAGGCTTGTTGCAAACCGCTTCGCCAGCGGTCTTTTCGTTCTCGACGGGGCGATGAATATAGCGCTTGGGATTACGCGGCCGAGCAGGTTCGAGCTTCCTTTGAGGACTCGACATGGCAGGCCTTCTGGCGGACAGCCGCCCTAGGCAAGCCCGGCAAGGATGTCGCGGCCAGCCTGGGGACGACCGTGGGCGCCGTGTACATCGCCAAGAGTCGGGTGCTGAGCCGGATCAAGGAACAAGTGCGCCAGTTGCTGGATGAGTGACTCGAGGGACAGGATTCCAATCCTGTTATTCCAACAAGAAACACATGACAGGATTGGAATCCTGTCCCACGAATCAGACCCCCCGCACCTTGGGATCCCAGAGTATTTTGTGCTGCTGGAGCTGAAGTCGGATGGGGAGACGCGATTCGAGGATCCACGCGGCGAGTTGGGTGGGGTTGACCTGGCCGAAAGCGGCAGAGAAGAGAACAGGGCAGCGCTCGGTCAGGCGATGCTCGCGGACCAGCTTCACGGCCCAGTCGAAATCGGCACGATCGCAGAGGACGAACTTGAGCTCGTCGGTGGGCTCGAGCCGTTCGATGTTGCTCCAGACGTTGGCTTCCTCCTCGCCCGAGCCGGGCGTCTTGAGGTCGAGGATGACGCGGACGCGGGGGTCGACGCGGCTCGTATCGACCGCGCCGCTGGTCTCGAGCAAGACGGTCTTGCCTGAATCGGCCAGCCGGGTCATCAGGGGATAGACCTCAGGCTGGAGCAGGGGCTCTCCGCCGGTGATCTCGACGAGGTCGTCGCCGAGCGCGAGCGCCCGCGCGATGACGTCATCCAGGGGCATCGTCTCCCCCTGGTTGAAGGCATGGGGCGTGTCGCAGTAGACGCATCTCAGGTGGCACGCCGTCAGCCTGACGAACACGCAGGGCAGCCCCGCGAACGTGCTCTCTCCTTGAAGGCTGCGGTAAATCTCGTGGATGACCAGCGTGCCGGCCGCCTTGCCCTCCAGCGGCCTGAGCCGGTGCGCGTGCGATTGCGAAGCGGAAACCATCTTCTCCCGACTCTCTCCCGTCGTCTTCAAGAACCCTCTCTTATCCGTGTTCATCTGTGTTTATCTGCGGCTCATGTTTCTTCAATTCGTTTTTACCTTATGTATGTTCATCCGTGGCTATTTCCTCTTCAGCAGCCCATTCACCCGCGCCGCCTCGGTCTTGATGAACTCGACCTCGAGGAACGGGTCGGACGAGATTCGCTGGAACCGCACGTTGCCCCGGGCGTCGACGAGGATGTGCGCATCATCGGGTCTCCAGTCATCAACCCGGTGACACGCCGGTGCCAACGCGGGGAAGGCTCGACGGCTTGAGCATCACGGGCCCGGTCGATTGACCAACGTATTGTGGTCGAAAGTCCACCAGGATGCGAGTCATTTGTCCCTGGACCAGACCACCTGGCCGCGAAGATCGCGCGCGGCCCGCGAATTCTTTTCAAGGTCTCCGTAGCGCGTTCGTACTGCTCAGGCAGGTCAAATGATCGAGGCCTCATCCTGCACCGGGGAATGTCCGGGCAAAACGGTGATCGCAACGGACTCATTCACTCTTCCGCTCGAAATGGTAGCCGTTCACCGGTGTAGTTGCGGTTCCTCTACTGAGCTCGGTGCGCGCCGACTCACATGACAAATGCATTACTACACCGGTGAATGGCTACCCCCAAGAGTTGATCGCGTGACCTCGGACGTTGACAAGGGTTCGATCACCGATCTCGTGAGCATCGCTTTCAGTTCGCGTGCGGAATCCAGGCGCATCCATGCATACTCCTTCGAAATGCCCGATCGGCGGTGATGGCTTGATGGACTACGATTGTACACCAGGCCACTTCCGCAAGCGAGGCAGGGCATGAACGAGGGCGGACGGCCCCAGGCCGGTTACATGACCCGGTCTTCGGCCCGGGGATGGCAGCGGCCAAGCTTGAACTCCTTGAACTCGGCAGCGGTCGGCAGGTGGCGAGTCCGCGGGTCGTACGCGGTGTTGATGCTTTTCAGGAGATGGATGACGTCCGGGTCGACATAGCCCAAGCCGATGATCTCGAATACGTCCCCATTGACGTCATGGACGCGCAGGCGATCCTGACCGACGCACACCCGCCGGAGCTGCCGCAGCTCCGAGCGGGTGCGCTCGAGAAATTCCAGGGTTTGGTCCAAGCCTCCGGCTTCGTGGTGGTGGGTGGCCAGCGGCGTGACGGTGTTGGCGCCCTTCCCCATGCGTCGATCGACCCTCATCTCACCGCAGGCCCGCGAGCTCCTGGAGGAGGTGCCAGTTCTCGAGCCTGTCCTCCTTGGCTCGCAGCAGAGTCTGGGAGGGATTGCCGTCGCGGTCGAACTGTTTGGAGAACCGGCCCTCGCTGCGGGCGAAGTCGATGAAAGTGACAGGCTCTTTGGTCTTGGGGTTGACGTACCAATCGTCCTTGGAGGCCGGGTTGCCTTGCAGGGACAAGCGTTCCTTGAGGGTGTTGCCCTTGCGGGGATCGTAAACCAGGAGGGGAAACGCTCGGCTGTCGACGGCGAGCCGTGCCTGGTCGGCGGCCATGTTGTCGCCCACGCCGTGCTCGGGCTGACAGGTCGTGTAGCAGACGACGATGGCGGGGCCGTCGAACTCGAGCGCGCCCAGCACCGACCGGTAGAAGTGGTTCGTGTGCGCACACGTCGTCTGGGCCACGTAGGACCGCGGGTGCATCATGGCGATCTGCGCGATCTCCTTGCGCCGCTCTTGCTTGCCGCCCAGGACCTTGCCGTGCACGCTCATCTTGGTGTTCTGGCCGGTGAAGCTGCTGGTGGAGGCCTGGCCGCCGGTATTGGAATAAACCTGGGTGTCGAGCACGAACACCTTGATGTTCATGCCGCTGGCAAACAATCGGGAAAGCGCCTGGAAGCCGATGTCGAACATGGCGCCGTCGCCGCCCAAGCACCAGAGAGGGCGGTCTTGCCAGCCCATCTGGTCCCATCGCATCCGCACGCCGATGGCGTAGGCCGGCGCATTCTCGAACAGCGAGTTGGTCCAGGGAACGAGGTAAGGGTTGTAAGGATAGGTCGAGGTGTAGACCGTATTGCACCCCGTGGCGGCGACGATTCCCCACTGATCGCCATATTTCGAGCCGGTCGAGGCGCAGAGCATCCGCAGCGCCGTCCCCTCGCCGCACCCCGCGCACGAGCCGGCGCCACCCGTGTAAAGGTGGGTCTGCTCCTTGAGCATCATGTCGATCAGCAGGTTGTCGCTGATGTACTGCGCATTGCTCGGGCCGAAGTTCTTGAAATAGCGGTGGCTCTTCCGCGCGGCGGTCATGACCTCGTCGGTCTTGTCGGCCATCTTGAGGGCATTGTCATCGCACAGCGTGACGCACTCGGCGCACCCCTTGCACTTGCTGGGGTCGATGATGATGTTGAACATCCCTCCGGGCAGCCCCTTCTTCTTGGGTGCGTCGAAGTATTTCTTGGTTCTCGACCACTGGGTGCGGAACATATCGCGGTCGGCCGGTTCGGTGATCGTCGCCAGCCGCTCCTCGAGCTCGGCCTCGGAGAGCACCTTGCCGAGGATCGCGGTGTCCGGGCACTGGGTCACGCAGTCCATGCAGCCGGTGCAGTTCTCGGGAATATACAGGGGGATCTCGGGGGCGATATTACTGAAGTCGCGGAGGGTCGCCGTGCCGGCTGGAACCAGCGAGCGGGCCATCGAGAGATCGGCGGGCAGCCCTTTCTCGGCGGAGCCGTCCTCGTAACCGCGGATGATCCGCTCATTGAAGTCCAGGACATCGAGGACCGGCAGGCTGACGAGCTTGTAGGGGGCGTCCACCAGGGTGCCGTAGCTGCTGTTGTTGAACGGGTCCTGGTCGCGAGCCTCGTTCATCGAGGGTTTGGAAGGCGTCTGGAGCATCGATCTCTCCTCGAGATGAGTTGTGTGCACGGATGAGATCTGGCCGGAAATGCGATGAACGCCGGATTCGCCGGGCTGTCTCCGCGAGCAGATCAGGCATTGATGACTTCAAGGGGGATTTCCTGGATTTCTCCATACCCGCGCTTGACGCAGGTGAGGTTGTCTTGAACCACGCGGTCGCCCCGCTTGCCGAAATACTTGCGTAGAGCCTTTTCCACGCCCGCGTAGACTTGCTCGTCGTTCATCTGGCTGAGCGCCGCGTAGGGTGTGAGCTTGAGAAAAGCCCCGAGCAGAACGATGCCTTGCATGCGCATCTGGAGATCGGCCACCGAGGCGACCTCGCGGGCGATCTTGACCATGTCGGCGAAGTAGACGCGCAGCTTCTTGGTACGGATCGTGCGGCGGTTATGCTCGGGAATCCGCTTCCAGACCTCGCGTGGGTCGTCGTGGGGCGACTGCATGAAGATGGCGCCCCCCGGAACCAGTCCCTTGAGCGGTCCCGGGCTGAGCATCGCCGTCGGATCGTTGATGCAGACCAAGTCGACCTGCTCGAGCTCGCAGTGGGTGAAGATGTGGGTATCGGCGATCGTCAGGTAATAGGTGGTCGGCAGGCCTTTTTTCTCCGAGCCGTACTTGGGATAGGCTTGCACATCCCTGCCGAAGACGTCGCCGGCGATGGTGGCGATGACCTTGTTGGTGGTGACCGAACCGAAGCCGCCGACCGAGTGCCCGCGCATCGAGTAGCCCCCCGGGGGCCGGAGGTCGGGGTCCAGGGCGGGCTTCAGGGCCAGGGGATGGTCGATGCCGATGCTGAAGTATTCGGGACCATCGTGAATCATGTTCTCGAACGCGGCGATGATGTCGCCCGGCCGCACGTCGCGGCTCCCCAGGCCGGCCGAACTGCTGTAAACCCTGGGAATGCGCTCGATCCGATCCTGCCCGTTCTGACCCGTCATGGCGTCGCAGAAGGCGGCCTTGATTTCGCGAGTCAGGTGGTTGCCCGTGGTCGAGAGCGGATCGTCCATCCGCTCGAACACCGTGATCCCCCGGCAGTTCTTCAGTGCCTCGACGATTCGCGCGGCGGGGAAGGGGCGGAACACGAACACGGTCAGACATCCCGCGGCGATCCCTTTCACGTCCCGAAGATAATCGACGGCCGCCTTGACGGTCTCCATGTAGCAGCCCATGCCGACCAGGATGTACTCGGCGTCCTCACAGCGATGCGGCTCGAGAAATCCGTAGCGCCTTCCCGTCTGACGGTGGAACTCGTCGAAGGCGTCCGCCAGCAAGGGATCGATACGATCGTAATACCACCGCTGGGCGATCTTGCCCTTCATGTACGAATCCTGGTTCTGCACGACCCCGGACATGAGCGGGCTGGCGGGATCCATCAGGTTGAAGAGCTTCTCGCGGGGATCGCCGATGAACGCCTTCATGAAATCGGATTCGGGCAGCCGCACCCGTTCGACCGTGTGGGTGGTCAGGAAACCATCCTGCACGTTGAAGAACGGGGTGTGCGAGGCCTCGGCGGCGCGGCGGGCGATCAAGCAGAAATCGCCGGCTTCCTGGGCGTTGCGGCCGAAGATCATACCCCACCCGCAATCGGCCACCGACATCATGTCGTCATGGCCGGCATGGACGTTGAGCCCCTGGCTGGTCAATGCCCGCGCACCGATGTTCATCACCACCGGCAGCCGCTTGCCCGAGATCGTGTACAGCACTTCCTTCATGAGCACCAGGCCCTGCCCGGAAGTGAAGTTGGTCACACGTCCGCCGGCGACCGCGAAACCCTCGCAGACGCTGGCGGCCGAGTGCTCGCTCTCGGGCTCGAAGAACATGAGCGGGTCGCCCCAGAGGTTGCACATCCCGTTCATGACCGCGGCGTTGAAGCCACCCCCCATCGTGGTCGAGCTCGTGATGGGGTACGCGCCGGCTGCCTGGCTGATCTGGGTCTCGACGTGAACGACCGCCTCGGCGCCGTCACACGTCATCGGCACTCCCGGAAAGGGAAAATGGCGGCCGTTCGATCCATCAAGGTGAGGGGACAACGCTCCGGGCTGCTCGATCCGCGCAATGGTGCTCATGCCGACCTCGCTGACGGGTTTTCACCCCAGGGCGGTTGCCGGAACCGGTTCGCGCACGACCCGCTGGGGGCTTCTTGACGGTGATCAGGTGGAACTGAATTTCGATCATGCCCCAAGGTTCTCCAATAGTCAAGATATTTTGATCAAATGGTATCTATTGAACATATTACTTATCCAGGGGGATTACCGGCTGACCCGCGGACCACCCTGGAAAAGCGTGGCCGGCCACGGTAAAGTGATACATGGCCTGGTCATCATCGAGATCAAGACTCGTGGAGGGTTTTCCGGCCATGAGACGCGTCTGGGGATCGAAACTGACGCTCGCCCTCGTACTGCTGGCTGCCGCGTCCCCGGCCCTGGCACAGCAAGGGCCGAACTTCAATCGAGTGAACACGCTGCGGAGGGAAGTGACGGTGAGCCCGGCGCGAGCCGGCCAGGGTGCCGGCTCACTGACCGAAGCGTCGACGCGGGGGGCCTTTGCCGCGGACCCGCTTCGCCCTTACAGCAGGGGAACTCCGGCCGCGGCCGCCGCGAGCAGCTCGACTTCGAGCTGGGGTCAGGAGCCCCGCCGCGCTGCCCAGCCAATGTCCGTCCAGACGCGGACGACACCGCACACGTTTTATCCCGGGATGCGAACCGCGCAGGGACCGAACCGTAATGTCGCGCCACAGGGGCGGTGCACCACGGGCCGCGCCGGGTTCCTGGCTCCGGGCATGATGAACCCGGGCGCGGGCATGATGAGCCCGGGCGCGGGGATGATGGGTTCCATTCCGGCGTCGGGGCGGGGACACAGATAAATTGCTCTGCCGTGAGGATCATAGCGTCTTGTGATAACCATGAGTCGGACTACTGAAATTCGCAAGATCGCCTTCATCGGCGACTATTTGCCGCGCAAGTGCGGGATTGCCACCTTCACGCACGACGTCTGCACGTCAGTGGCAACTCAGTTTGCCGGCTCGGACTGCTTCGTGGTGCCGGTCAACGATCTCCCCCAGGGGTATGATTACCCGCGGGAAGTCCGCTTCGAGATCGAGGAGCAGGAGCTCGACAGCTACCTGCGGGCGGCCGACTACCTGAACTTCGCCAACGCCGACATCGTTTGTCTCCAGCATGAGTACGGCATCTTCGGCGGCCCGTTCGGCAGCCACATCATTCGCTTGCTGCGGAATCTGCGGATGCCGGTCGCCACCACCCTGCACACGGTGCTCCAGGAGCCCAGCGACGATCAGCGGCGGGTGCTCGACCAGGTCGTCGATCTCTCGGCCCGGGTGATCGTGATGACCGAGCGAGCGCGCGCCCTTCTCACGAAGGTTTACGACGTTCCAGAGACCAAGATCGACCTGATCGCCCACGGCATCCCGGATATGGCCTTCATCGATCCCGCGTTCTACAAGGATCAGTTCGGCGTCGAGGGCAAGTTCGTTGCGTTGACGTTCGGCCTGCTCTCCCCGAACAAGGGCATCGAGCACATGCTTCGCGCGATGCCACCGATCCTCAAGGAGTATCCCAACTTCGTCTATATCGTGCTGGGGGCAACCCATCCCAACCTGATTCGCGAGCAGGGCGAGCGCTACCGGATCAGCCTGGAGCGGCTGGCCAAGACCCTGGGCATCAAGCGGAATGTGAGCTTCTTCAACCGTTTCGTCGAGATCGACGAACTGCTCGAGTTCATTGGCGTGGCCGACATCTACGTCACCCCCTACCTCAACCCCGCGCAGATCACCTCGGGCACACTGGCTTATGCGTTCGGTTGCGGCAAGGCCGTTGTCTCCACTCCCTACTGGCACGCCGAGGAACTGCTCGCCGATGGTCGTGGGGTGCTGGTCCCATTCGGTGATTCCGCGGCACTTGCCCGCGAAATCTGTGAGCTTCTCCGCGACGAGACCCGCCGCCACGCCCTGCGGAAAAAAGCCTACTTGCTGGGCCGGGAGATGATCTGGAGCCACGTCGCCCACCATTACATGGGCTCGTTTCAGCGGGCGAGGCGAAGCCGGCTCGACGTGCCGATCAAGCCGCTGGCGGTGCGGACTCTGGCCGAAGAGCCCATGGATCTGCCCGGCTGGAGGCTGGACCACCTGATCCGGATGACGGATTCGGCGGGTATTCTCCAGCATGCCACCTACACGATTCCCAATCTCGATGAGGGGTATTGCACCGACGACAATGCCCGGGCCTTGCTCCTGACGCTCTTGCTCGAGCAACTGGGCGTCAGCTCGGTGCAGATCCAGCGCCTGACGGCCTCCTACTCGGCCTTCCTGAATTACGCCTTCGACCGCAAGCTCTGCCGGTTCCGGAACTTCATGAGCTACAACCGGTCCTGGCTCGAGCAGGCCGGCTCGGAGGACTGTCAGGGGCGGGCCCTCTGGGCTCTGGGGGCCTGCGTGCACCGATCGAAGCGGCGCGACCTTCAGTTCTGGGCGTCCGAGCTGTTTGACCTGGCTCTGCCGGCCCTGCTCGAGACGACCTCGCCCCGGACCTGGGCTTTTGGCTTGCTCGGCGTCAGCCATTATCTCGAGCGGCTCAGCGGTGCGCGCCAGGCGAGTCAGATCCTCGACACGCTGACCGATCGGCTGATCGCGTCGTTCGAGCGGTACGCGACCGACGAATGGTGCTGGTTCGAGGAGTATCTCACCTACGACAACGCCAGGCTTTGCCATGGGCTGATCGCCAGCGGTCAGTCGGGTGGGCATGCCCAGGCCCTGGATATCGGGCTCAAGACCCTGAGCTGGCTGGTCGGCCAGCAGAAGGCCCCCGCCGGGCACTTCCGTCCCATCGGCTCCGAGGGCTTCTTCCTCCGTGGGCGTGAACGCGCCCAGTTCGATCAGCAGCCGCTGGAGGCCTGTGCCACGGTCTCGGCCTGCCTCGGCGCCTACCAGGCGACCGAAGACACGATCTGGCTGAAGGAGGCCCGAGTGGCCTTCGAGTGGTTCCTGGGGAGCAATGACCTGGGCCTGGAACTCTACGATGCCAAGACGGGCGGCTGCTGCGACGGCTTGCAGGAAGACCGGGGCAACCAGAACCAGGGAGCCGAGTCCACTCTCTCGTTCCTCCTTGCGCTCGGTGAGATGAAACTTCTGGAGAGCATCCTGGCGCCGTTCCGCCAATTCCAGGCCACATAGTGCCTCGTCAACATTCGATTGGCAGGTGAGTGATTCACAAGCCTGAAGCGCAAGCGAAGGCTATTTTAGTATTTGAAAAGACTTCGCTTGCGCTTCAGGCTTGTCGATACCCGCCAAACCAAGGCTAAAAAGCGCTAGAGTGCGGAAGCGTATCCTAACATTTGGGTAGGGCGAGGCGGGCACCGAGCCAGTATGATGAAGACTCGGCAGGAGCCTTGCACTCCCTCCTGCATGCCCTGCTCGAATTTCTCGAAGCATTCCGAAAGCAATCCCTTGGAGTTCCCGTGCATGTACGGCGACGGCTCGACGCTGACCCTCGAAGTGGGCAACCCTCCCGGCATGTCCACACTCGTCGATGGCAAGGCCCACACTCCTCGCCAGCTCAACGTGAAGCGAACCGGAATCGTCATCCGGCCCAACAACCACCGGGTCGTCATCCGACCTTTCGAGCCGGCCAGTGAGAACCGGATCGAGCGCATCCTGGGGCGGGTCGCGGCGCTCTCCGAGGCGGAGATCGATCTGCTCCTGGAAGATGTGATGCACGAATTCCGGAACCGGCACCAGAAGACCCGCCAGTTCTTCCTCAGGCGCTTCGAGCAGATCAAGAGCAATCTCCTGACCGATCAGCGCCTCAGCGAGAACCGCAAGCTGCTGATGGGCGCGTATTTCACCCAGGAATACGCGCTCGAATCCGCGGCCCTGTTCAACCCGTCGATGGTCTGGCATCCCGACCAGTCCGGCTTGCCCGAAGGAGCGCGCCGATTCATTCTCAGCCTGCGGGCCACCGGCGAGGGGCACATCTCATCGATCACGTTCCGGGGCGGGGTCATCGACGGCCAGAACCGGATTCGGATCGACGAGCCGACCCGCTTCGTCACCGCACCCGAGCTGGTCCCCAGCAGCCTGTTCGACAAGCCGCTCTTCGCGCGGAAGCTCATCGAGCTGGGGATCGACAGCCCGTTCGCCGACCAGGTCCTGGTGACCCTCGGCGATCAGTTCGCTCATGAGGATATCCAGCGTTCAATCCACCGCGCACTCCAGCAGAACCGCCATAGGCACCGAGAGCTGAAACCGGTGGCGGAGAACATGCTCACCTTGGTCCAGGCCAATTACGAGATCTTCTTCAGCCCCGAGCTGAACCTCTCGGAACGAATCATCTTCCCTTCCTCGCCCACCGAGACCAATGGCATCGAGGATGCCCGGTTCGTCGAGTTCCACGAAGACGACGGCTCGATCCGCTACTACGCTACCTACACCGCGTTCGATGGCAGGGTAACCCTGCCCCAGATTCTCGAGACGCAAGATTTTCTCCGGTTCAAGGCCAGTACCTTGAATGGTCCCGAGGTGCGGAACAAGGGGCTGGCGCTCTTCCCCCGCAAGGTCAACGGCCTCTATGCCATGCTCTCGCGGCAGGACAACGAGAACATTTACCTGATGTATTCCGATATGCTCCATTTCTGGTACACCAAGGAGCAGATCGCCAAGCCGACCTACGGCTGGGAGTTCGTGCAGCTCGGCAATTGCGGCTCGCCGATCGAGACAGAGGCGGGCTGGCTGGTCCTGACACACGGTGTCGGCCCGATGCGCAAGTACGCCATGGGGGCCTTCCTGCTCGATCTGAACGACCCTTCACGGTTGATCGGCCGCCTCGAAGAGCCCCTGCTGGAACCCAACGCCAACGAGCGTGAGGGCTACGTGCCCAACGTCGTCTACAGTTGCGGTGCCGTGATCCATAACGGTGAGCTGATCATTCCCTACGCCATGTCCGACTATGCCAGCACCTTCGCCACGATTCCGCTCGACACCGTCCTCGAGGTGATGGTGCGTAGTTGAAATCACTCCTGATGTCACCGTGCTCTTCCGAATCTGCGAATTCGACCTTCCTCTCCCGGAACCACAATCATGATGGAGAGGCCCGCGGGTGATGGTTACCTGGCCCTGGTCCGGGGGTTTCCGCTACGACCGATTCGCACTGAGGCCGAACTCGAGGGCGCCATTGCAATGGTTGACACCTTGAGCGACCGGAATAACCTCGCGGCCGACGAGCACGACTACCTGCTGGTTCTTTCCGGCCTGATCGAAAAGTACGAGGACGATCACCACCCGATCCCGACGGTTTCCGGGATCCCGATGCTGAGATCCCTGATCGAGTTCAGGGGAGTGACCCAAGTTCAGGTTGCAGCCCAGACAGGAATCGCCGAATCCACGCTCTCCGAGATCCTCGCGGGCAAGCGAACAATGGCGACCAAGCACATCGCGGCCCTGGCCAAGTATTTCAGGGTGGACCCCGGGCTGTTGCTCCCGGACTGAGTTGAACGGATTCAAGAATCAGAGGCCGGTCTCGAGATGAGGAGACCCGTCGCGGAGCACAAGCCTGGAGTCGAGCCTCTCGTGGGACAAGATTCCAATCTTGTCCCACGTTGTTCGTTATTCTGGGGCTCCATCAGACGGCGATCAACGTCGCCATCAGCTCTTCCTTGGAG
>Ga0209048_10005658_pt1 | contig 11789 bp, 15 predicted proteins | sample FrelakmetCRP12CR_FD_187146 | JGI IMG/M metagenome (GOLD analysis project Ga0209048, IMG submission 187146) | Freshwater lake sediment microbial communities from the University of Notre Dame, USA, for methane emissions studies - CRP12 CR (SPAdes)... | ecosystem: Environmental > Aquatic >... | reverse complement strand
CACGCCTCCGACGCAGGGTTGAGCCGATTGAGACGGGTCGCGCATGCCTCAAAGCGGCGCACTCAAAACTCTTGATCTAAATCAATTGATCGCTCCTCCGTTTGCGTAGGATCGCGATGTGCCAGCGAGGCATACCATGTGTTGTCGTATAGCCGCGGCCTCGCTCTGGTCAACGACAGGGAGAACAAATGTCTGTACAGACCGTCGCCAGTCCGAGGTCATTTTCCGCCGCGAGCAGTCAGAGCACCTACAACTACAAGGTGGTCCGACAGTTCGCGATCATGACGATCGTTTGGGGCATCGTGGGCATGCTGGTCGGCGTGATCCTCGCCGCTCAGCTGATGTTCCCCGACCTTACCTACGGTATCCCGTGGCTCTCATACGGCCGCTTGCGCCCCCTGCATACCAATGCGGTGATCTTCGCGTTTGGCGGATGCGCCTTGTTTGCCACCAGCTATTACGTGGTTCAGCGAACTTGCCACGCGCGACTGTTCTCCAATACGCTCGGAGCGTTTACGTTCTGGGGGTGGCAGGCTGTCATCGTGCTCGCGGCTATCACGCTGCCGCTGGGGATCACCAGCGGCAAGGAGTACGCGGAACTGGAGTGGCCCATCGATGTGTTGATCACCCTGGTGTGGGTGGCCTATGCGATCAACTTCTTCGGGACGATAGCAAAGCGCAAGACGCCACACATCTACGTCGCGAACTGGTTCTTCGGAGCGTTCATTCTGACGGTGGCATTGCTTCACATCGTGAACAGCGCCGAGATTCCGGTGACGTTCTGGAAGTCATACTCGGCCTATGCCGGTTCCCAGGATGCGATGGTGCAGTGGTGGTACGGACATAACGCGGTCGGGTTCTTCCTGACCGCCGGCTTCCTGGGAATGATGTACTACTTCGTACCGAAGCAGGCCGGCCGGCCGATCTACAGCTACCGCCTATCTGTGGTGCACTTCTGGGCTCTGATCTTCACCTATATGTGGGCCGGGCCTCACCATTTGCACTATACGGCGCTGCCGGATTGGGCGCAGTCTCTCGGGATGGTGTTCTCGTTGATTCTGTTGGCGCCATCGTGGGGCGGCATGATCAACGGCATCATGACGCTGTCGGGCGCGTGGCACAAACTGCGCACCGATCCCATTCTCAAGTTCCTGATCGTCTCGCTGTCCTTCTACGGCATGTCCACGTTCGAAGGGCCGATGATGGCGATCAAGACGGTCAACTCGCTGTCGCACTACACGGACTGGACGATCGGCCACGTGCACTCCGGCGCGCTGGGATGGGTGGCGATGATCTCGGTGGGCAGCCTCTACTACCTGATTCCGAGATTGTTCGGCAAGACCGAGATGTACAGCATGCGGCTGGTGACGCTGCACTTCTGGGTGGCGACGATCGGCGTGGTGCTCTACATCGCCGCAATGTGGATCGCGGGCGTGATGCAGGGACTCATGTGGCGCGCGGTGAATGCGGACGGCACGCTGACCTACTCCTTTGTGGAGAGCGTCAAAGCCACCTGGCCGTTCTACGCCATCCGCCTGCTGGGCGGAATCATGTTCCTCTCCGGAATGTTGGTGATGGCATTCAACACGTTCAAGACGGTAGTGGGAGCGAAAGCGGTCGACGCGCCGGTTCTTGCCCCTGCCCACGCCTGACCGAAAGGAGAACAAACATGGCAGTCCAAGCATCCGGTCACGAGTTCCTCGAAAAGAACATGGTGTGGTTCATCGTGCTGGTCATTCTGGTGGTCAGTGTCGGCGGAATGGTGGAAATCCTCCCGCTGTTTTTTCAGCGTAGCACGACCGAACCGGTGACCGGTTTGAAGCCGTATACCCCACTGCAACTGACGGGGCGCGACATCTACCTCCGCGAAGGCTGCTACAACTGCCACTCGCAGATGATTCGCCCCTTCCGGGCGGAGACCGAGCGCTACGGTCATTACTCGGTGGCCGGCGAATTCGTCTACGACCATCCGTTCCAGTGGGGCAGCAAACGCACCGGCCCCGATCTGCATCGAGTGGGCGGACGTTACAGCGACGAATGGCATCGTCTGCACCTGAATCAACCCCGCGATGTGGTGCCGGAATCCAACATGCCTGCGTATCCCTGGCTCGCGAATGCAGATGCCAACGCGGCGGACATCGAGGCAAAGATGCGCGCATTGCGAATCGTCGGTGTGCCTTACACCGATGAAGAGATCGCCAATGCCAAGGCGCAAGTACAAGGCAAGACCGAGGCCGATGCATTGATTGCCTATCTGCAAATCCTGGGAACGGCGATGAAAGGAGTGAGGTGAGCGATGGATCTGAACGACGTACGCACGCTATGGACGACGCTGAGCTTTCTGGCTTTCGTCGGCATCATCATCTGGGCCTTCAGCGGGAAACGCAAACGGCAGTTCGAAGAAGCGGCACGGCTCGCCCTGGACGACGAGCCTGACAGCGTGAACAAGAGCAGCAGTGGTCAAGGGAGAGTCGCGTGAACGAGTTCACGAGTGAATTTTGGACTGTCTATATCTCGACTATCACCATCGCGAGCATCATCGCTTGTGGCCTGTTGTTGTGGAGGTTATCGACCAGGCGTCTAGCGGTGGGCGAGAAGGCCGATGTGATGGGCCATGTCTGGGACGAAAACCTGCAGGAGTACAACAATCCGTTGCCACGCTGGTGGATGTGGCTGTTCTGGATCACGCTGGTGTTCAGCGTTGCGTACTTGATTCTCTATCCCGGCTTGGGCAGCTTCCCCGGCATCCTGGGTTGGTCCTCGGCTGGCCAGTACGAGCAGGAGAGGGCGAGGGCGAAGGAGCGGTACGAGCCGATCTTCGCCAAATATGCAGCCATGGATATCAAGGCCGTTGCTGCAGACCCACAGGCGAAAGAGATCGGGCAGCGATTATTTCTGAATTACTGCTCGCAATGCCACGCTTCCGATGGAAGAGGCGGGCGCGGCTTTCCCAACTTGACGGACAGCGATTGGCTGTATGGGGGCGACCCGCAAGTTCTCGTCACGACGATTGAGAACGGGCGCGCCGGGGTCATGCCGCCGTGGCCGCAGTTGGGAGACGAAGGTATCAAGAATGTCGCTCACTATGTGATGTCGCTGTCCGGCCGGACCCACGACAACGTGCGAGCATCTCAAGGCAAGGAGATTTTTGCGACCAATTGTGTCGCGTGTCACGGGGCCGACGGGAAGGGTAACCAGGCGATCGGCGCCCCGAACCTAACCGACGACGTCTGGTTGTACGGTGGCGGCGAGTCGACCATCATCGAAACCGTGACCAAGGGACGCAACGGCGTGATGCCGGCCTGGGGTGAGTTCCTCGGGCCCAGCAAGATACATCTGCTGGCCGCGTACGTGTACGGCATGTCGCATCCGGACACAAAGTGAATCGGCCAGTCGCATGAACGACGGTGCAAAGCTCGTGGAGTCCACAGCACCGGCAAAGACGATAGAGGTCGTAGAGCAGACCCTCTACGAGATCCGCAAGAAGATCTATCCGCGCGCGGTGACGGGCAAGTTCGCTACCGCGCGTTGGAGTTTCGTCCTGTTGACGCAACTGGTGTTCTACGGCACGCCCTGGCTGACGTGGAACGCCCGTCAAGCTGTGCTGTTCGACCTCGCTTCGCGCAAGTTCTATATTTTTGGGCTTGTGTTCTGGCCACAGGACATCGTCTACCTCACCGCGCTGCTGATCATCTGCGCCTATTCGCTCTTTCTATTCACCGCTGTAGCTGGACGGCTGTGGTGCGGCTACGCGTGTCCACAGACCGTCTACACGGAATTGTTCATGTGGATCGAGCGTCACGTCGAGGGCGACCGGATGGCGCGCATGAAGTTGGATGCCAAGCCGATGACTGCGCGCAAGCTTGGTCTGAAAACCGTCAAGCATGCAATATGGATCGCGCTGGGCCTATGGACAGGCTTTACGTTCGTTGGCTATTTCACTCCGATCAAGACGTTGTGGCAGGAGACGTTCAGCGCGGGATTGGGGCCTTGGGAGGGCTTCTGGATCCTGTTCTACGGATTCGCGACGTATGGCAATGCCGGCTGGATGCGCGAACAGGTGTGCAAGTACATGTGCCCATACGCTCGCTTCCAGGGCGTGATGTTCGACCCCGACACGCTCGTCATCACCTACGATCGCGAACGCGGGGACCCGCGCGGATCGCGCAGCCGGGCCGTGGATCACAAAGCCAAAGGGTTGGGCGACTGCGTCGACTGCGGCATCTGCGTTCAGGTCTGTCCCACCGGCATCGACATCCGCAATGGTCTCCAATATGAGTGCATCGGTTGCGGCGCATGCATCGACGGCTGCAACCAGGTGATGGACAAGATGGGTTATCCGACGGGACTCATCCGCTATTCCACGGAGAATGCACTCAACAAGCACTACCCGACGGATCGCATCGCTCGGCGCATGTTCCGCCCGCGCGTGTTGGTCTATGGCGGCATTCTGCTCGTCGTCGTCGCCGTCGCGCTTGCTACGCTCTACAGCCGGGTCCCCGTCAAAGTGGATGTGATCCGAGACCGGGCGAACACTCTGCGCGAGGGCGACGATCCGGTGGTGGAAAATATCTACCGCTTGCAGATCATGAACACGGACGAGACGCCGCGGGAATTCAGCATCACCGTTGCAGGACTCAAAGAAATGAAGCTCGTCTCCGAGACCCAGCCGATCCGCTTGGCGGGTGCCTCCAACCGGATGGTACCGGTACGGGTGCGTGTCGAACGCGAGCACGCAGCCAAGGGTTCCAACCGGATCGAATTCACCATCGAGGCAAGAGAAGCGGGCAGTACGGGTGGGTCCCCGCTGGTCATCCGGGAAAAGGCCAGCTTTGTCGTCCAGACGGAGGCGGCACATCATGACTGAACTCGAGCAATCCTTGCATTCCGTGCCTTGGTATCGCGAACCTTGGCCGTGGATCCTGATGGCTGGCCCTTTTGCGGTAATCGTCGCCGGTCTGTTCACGGCATGGCTGGCGGTGACCCGCCCCGATCCACTGGTGGTCGACAACTACTACAAGGAAGGCCTCGCGATCAATCAGGTCATCGAACGCGATCGGGTAGCCGCACAAGGCGGCTATCGAGCGGAGGTGATCTTCGGGCAGAGTGGTTCTCGCGTTCGCCTGCACCTGGACGGGGTCGCCCAGCTTCCCCCTGTCGTGCATATGTCCATGGTGCACCCTACGCGGGCGGAATTCGATCGATCCGTCGAGATGCGCCCGCTGCAGGCGGGATGGTACGAGGGTGCGGTTGTGCTGCCGGATGCGGCACGGTGGACATTGCAGATCGAAGATCCGCAGCGCGTATGGCGGTTGACGGGCGCATGGCAGCCGAGCCATGGCGCTGCGGTGGTACTCACTCCACGCGGCTGACGCGAGTCGGTCGTATTTAAATATAACAGCGCCAGGAGGAGAGATGCAGGCGAAACGACTGATCTGGATCCTGTGGCCTTCGTTCATCGTGGCGGGAGCGGCGGAGGCGTTGTTCTTCACCGTGTTCGACCCGCAGGACTTGAGCATGTTCGGTGATCCGCTGCACGCGAGCCGCACTGCAATCTATTCAGCGGGATTCTTCATGTTCTGGGCGTTCGCGGCCTGCTCCAGCGCATTGACCTGCTTCTTTCAGCGCACCAGCATGGAGATCAATCGTTGTCCGCTTCCCGCGGAGGAGCGGCCCGTCGGTTGCCCGAAGCGCTGCGACGAAAACGCTTGCTGCTGACGCGGACCAGGCTCAGGAAGGTGGTCGCCCGACCGCTTCCCGTAGTCTTTTGGGATCGAGTATGCGGATGTTTTTCTGGTGCACGGCGATCAAACCCTCCTCTTGAAACTTGGAGAAAACACGGCTGACCGTCTCCAGCTTCAGGCCAAGGTAGCTGCCGATCTCTTCGCGCGTCATGCGCAGGATGAACTCGGTGGGTGAATAGCCCCGCGTACTAAGGCGCTGGGACAAGTTGAGCAGAAATGCCGCAAGGCGCTCTTCCGCGCGCATGCTCCCGAGCAGCATCATGACGCCGTGCTCGCGCACGATCTCGCGGCTCATCACCTTGTGGAAGTGATGCTGCAGGGCTTCCACTTCGCGGCTCAGGCCTTCCAGGCGTTCGAATGGAATGACGCAGACCTCGCTATCTTCCAGTGCAACCGAATCGCACGTGTGCCGCTCGGTGCCGATGCCGTCCATCCCCATCAGCTCGCCGGCCATGTGGAAGCCGGTTACCTGCTCCCTCCCATCCTCGAGCAGAAGCTTGGTCTTGAAAAACCCCGTGCGTGCTGCGTACAGAGAATCGAAAGGCTCGCCTACGCGGAACAGATGTTCACCGCGTTTGACCGATCGACGCAAGAACACGAGATCGTCCAGCTTGGACATTTCCTCGACGGACAGACCCACAGGCATGCACAGCTCGCGCAGGCTGCAGTTCGAACACGCCGTTTTCAGGCGCGCCATATCGCTATCGGGGGCGAGGTGCATCAAGGCCATCTTGGATTCAATTTCTGCAGTGCGGTCGCCAAGTCTTGATCCATATCAACTCCGTCGCCGCGCACCGTGACATATTGTTGCATCGTGGCACATTGAGCCATGCAAACATACCGTCGGATTGCCCTTGTCGCGGAATGGCGCGCTTTCAGATGCAACACATCCAATCACCGCCCGTGATCTCGCTGGAGCTTCTCCAACGCTTCGACGTTACCGGCCCCCGTTACACATCCTATCCCACCGCCGATCGTTTCGTTGAGGCTTTCAACGCGCAGACCTACTCTGGATGGCTGCGCAAGCGAATCCTGGCGGGGCAGCCACGGCCTTTGTCATTATACGTGCATCTGCCATTCTGCGGAACGATCTGCTACTACTGCGCGTGCAACAAGGTCATTACCAAGGATCACGGGCGCTCGGCGCGCTACGTCCGATATGTGCGCAAGGAAATCGACCTGCTTGGCGAAGCGCTCGATGGCGCACGCAACGTCGTCCAGATGCACTGGGGCGGGGGGACGCCGAACTTCCTCCATCCCGACGAAATGACCGATCTGGCCCAGGCCGTAAGCCGGACCTTTCGCCTCCACAACAAAGGCGAATATTCCATCGAGGTGGATCCGCGCTCGGTGCAGGCGGATACCATTCCTTTACTGGCCAGCCTGGGTTTTAACCGCATAAGTCTCGGTGTGCAGGATTTCGACCCCATCGTACAGCGTGCGGTCAACCGCATTCAGACCGAAGAGCAGACCTGCGGCACCATCGAGGCGGCTCGCGCCGCGGGTTTCAAGTCGATCAATATCGATCTGATCTACGGACTGCCCAAGCAGAACCTGATGGGTTTCAACGCCACGCTGGAGAAGGTGATCCGGGCTTCTCCGGAACGGGTGGCGCTGTACAACTATGCGCATCTGCCTGGTGTCTTCAAACCGCAGCGGCGGATTGCTCAGACGGACCTGCCCACGCCCGAGGTCAAACTGCAGTTGCTTTCATTGGCGATTCGCCGCCTCAACGACGCTGGCTACAAATATGTGGGTATGGACCACTTTGCCAAGCCGGATGACGATCTATCGGTGGCACAGCGCCAGGGTCGGCTGCATCGAAATTTCCAGGGTTATTCCACCCATGCAGATTGCGACTTGCTCGGTATCGGCGTTTCGTCGATTGGGCAAGTGGGGCCGACTTACAGCCAGAACGTCAAGACCTTGGACGAGTATTACGATCGCCTCGACGAGGGTCTCTTGCCGGTCATGCGCGGCATCGAGCTGAATGCGGACGATCTGGTCCGGCGCGCGCTTATCCAGTGTCTCATGTGTCAGTTCGAAGTCCCTATCGAGTCCATCGAGGTCGCTCATCTCATCGACTTCAAAAAGTACTTCGCACGTGAGATCGAGGACCTGAGGGGATTCCGCGAGGCAGGACTCATCCAATTCGACGACCAGTGGATCACGGTCACTGCGCTGGGCCGTTACTTCATCCGCAATATCTGCATGGTATTCGATCGTTATCTTCGCGAGGGGCGTGACCGCGCCCGCTATTCGAGTGTTGTCTGAGGATCGCCAAGCCCGTGATCAAACCGCCAAGGTAGATCCAGATGGTGCATGAAATGACCAGGCGGACCTTCCATCTATGTCGCTAGCAGTCTTCGGCATCGTGTTCCTGACCGGTCTGCTTGGCGGCGTGCATTGCGCCGGCATGTGCGGGGGAATCGTGACCGCGCTTTCGGGCCAAGCTGCGCGTGGTCGGTGGTGGCTGCAGTTAGGCTATAACGCCGGCAGGATTGTCTCCTACGCGGTTGCAGGGGCGCTGGCCGGGGCAGCGGGAAGCATTGGCCTGCTGTTGGACGACATGCTACCGGTCCAGCTTGTTCTCTATGTACTGGCCAACCTGATGTTGATCGCCATCGGGTTGTACCTGGCCGGGATGTCGCGAGTGGCGGCTAGCCTGGAGAGGTTGGGGCTCTTGCTATGGCGTCGCATACAGCCGCTCACACGGCCCCTCTTGCCCGCGAATACGCTTCCACGTGCACTTGCTCTGGGGCTTCTATGGGGTTGGCTCCCATGCGGACTGGTCTACGGCATCCTCATGACGGCGCTGCTGGCTGGTGATCCTCTGAACGGAGCCGCGATCATGGCCGCATTCGGACTCGGCACGCTACCCAACTTGCTGCTGGCAGGTCTCGCGCTACGCCGCCTCAACGCAGTTCGCTATGCCCGCTCCGTGCGCCTCGTCGCTGGCTCGTTGGTTCTGAGCTTTGGGATTTACGGCCTCGCCCACGCCGGTTCACTCAGTCAACATATCCGGGGCGGGTTGATCTGCTTTTGAAGACCGTGATTGGTGGCTCGTGGTTCGTGGCTCGGGTAAACAAGGGCTTAAGGGCCGTGGTTCGTGATTTGTGACTCGGGAACTTAGCATCCGTGTAGCCGTCACTGACGAACCACGAACCACGGTTTGCCGTATAATGCCGCCCTCCCGGATGGTTCCAGGCCGATTGGCCGGCTGCCCGGGTTACCTTGCTCCACCGTCTCGCACACGGGGGGCTCAACCCACAAGGAGATGCGATGCGTCACTACGAAGTGGTATTTATCGTCCATCCCGATCAGAGCGAGCAGGTGCCCGCGATGATCGAGCGTTACAAAGGGATGGTCACCGCCCGCAACGGCGGCATTCACCGGCTGGAAGACTGGGGCCGGCGCCAGCTTACCTATCCCATCCAGAAAGTCCACAAGGCCCACTATGTTCTGATGAACATCGAGGCCGACAACGAAACCATCGACGAACTAGAGCACGCGTTCCGTTTCAATGATGCGGTGCTGCGTCATCTGATCATCAATGCGAGCGGCGTGGTTACCGAACCCTCGCCGATGATGCGGGCCGAGCGACCGAGGCCGGCGGGCGACAGGGATCGCGAATCCTACTCCGGGCCATCTGGTTCGGTGTGATGGCAACGCGTCCTTGCACAATGCGCTCAACGCGGTCCATCTGAGCGGTCGATTGCTCAGCCGCGAAGCTCTTCGCTATACGCCGGCAGGTATCCCCGTGTTGAGCATGACGCTCTCGCATGAGTCGCAGCAGACCGAGGCCAGTGTGCCCAGGCAAGTCAGCTTGGAGATCGACGCGATCGCCATAGGCGACGTGGCGGTGAAACTGGACAAGGTTGGGCCGGGTGAGGTCTTAAGGGTCCAAGGATTTTTGGCAAACCGCAGCAAACGCAGCCGACGCGCGATGCTGCACGTGAACGAATTCGACATCGAGTAGAGGAAACTATCATGGCATTCGGAGGCAGAGGTAGACCGAAGGACAACAAGAAAAAGGACGATCGCAATTTCCGGCCTTTGTTCAAGCGCCGCAAGTTCTGTCGTTTCACCGCTGAAGGAATCAAGGAAATCGACTACAAAGATGTCGAACTCCTGAAGGATTTCATCAACGAGAACGGCAAGATCATCCCGGCTCGCATCACCGGTACGAAGGCGCATTATCAGCGGCAGCTGTCCGTCGCGATCAAGCGTGCGCGCTTCATGGCGTTGCTGCCTTATACCGACGTGCATTGAGGAGCCAGGCGATGCAAATCATCTTGTTGGAAAAAGTTGCCAATCTCGGGACCCTGGGCGATATCGTCAAGGTCAAGGCGGGTTATGCCCGCAACTTTCTAATTCCCAGCGGCAAGGCCAAGCGCGCTACCGAGGCGAACAAGGCGGAGTTCGAGCAGCGTCGCGCGGAACTGGAGAAGGCTGCAAACGAAATTCTTACCGCTACGCAAGACCGGGCCGGCAAACTCGAAGGGCTGATGGTGCAAGTGACCCAGAAGGCTGGAGTGGACGGGCGCCTGTTCGGTTCGGTGACGAACTACGATATCTCCGAAGCCCTCAAGGCTCAGGGTTTCGAAGTGGCCAAAGGCTCGGTGCGCTTGCCGAACGGTCCGCTCAAGCAAGTGGGCGACTACGATATCGTGCTGGACCTGCACACGGATGTTAAGGCCAATATCAAGGTGTCGGTGTTAGGGGAGCAGTAACAGCCTGCTCCCGGCGAGAGGCTGGGGGCTGAGCCCAGGCGACCAGGTGAGAGGCGAGAGGGTAAGGCGGTAGGCCGCAACCACGAGCCACGAGTCAAGGTATCTCCAGTCGTACTGCGACGACATGAAAACAAAAAAGGGGCTTCCGCCCCTTTTTCGTTTCTGCATACCCTCCACCTGCCGCAGTACAATGCTCGAACGCGCCTTAGTCCTTACCCTCTCGCCTCTAACCTCTCGCCTCTATCCTAGCGCAGCGATTCATGGCCCTGTCCCAGGTACTGCAAAACGATCAGGTCGAGTTGATCAAGCTTCCGCCGCACTCGGTCGAGGCGGAGCAGTCGGTGCTGGGCGGATTGCTCCTGGAGAACTCGGCCTGGGACCGGATTGCGGATCTGATCACCGAGGCGGATTTCTACCGAGCCGACCATCGGCTGATCTATCGCCACATCTCCAAGCTCGTCGCCAACACGCGGCCGGCCGACGTCATTACGGTAGCGGAGAGCCTCGATAGCACGAAGGATCTGCAGACCGCCGGCGGGATTCCATATCTGAGTGCGCTGGCAACCAACACGCCTTCGGCCGCCAACATACGGCGGTATGCCGAAATCGTGCGTGACCGCGCCATTCTGCGGCAACTTGCCGAAGTCGCCACCGAGATCTCGGATACGGCCTACAACCCGATGGGGCGCGACGCCAACCAGGTGTTGGACGAGGCAGAGTCGAAGGTATTCGAAATTGCGGAGCAGGGCGCGCGCGGCAAGCAGGGGTTCCAGGAGATGCCGCCGTTGCTGACCCAGGTGGTAGAGCGCATCGACATGCTCTACAACCGCGACAATCCTAACGATATTACAGGCGTGCCCAGCGGCTTTGCCGATCTGGATCGCATGACTTCCGGATTGCAGCCCGGCGATCTGGTCATCGTGGCGGGACGCCCGTCGATGGGCAAGACGAGTCTGGCGATGAACATCGCGGAACATGTGGCGCTCGAAGCAGGTCTTCCCGTTGGTATCTTCAGCATGGAAATGGCGAGCACTCAGCTGGTCATGCGTATGCTGGGCTCGGTGGGGAAGCTCGATCAGCACAAGCTGCGCACCGGCAGGCTACAGGACGAGGACTGGCAGCGCCTCACCCATGCGGTGGGCAGGTTGAACGAGGCGCCGATCCATATCGACGAGACGGCAGCACTGAATCCGCTCGAACTGCGTGCTCGCGCGCGGCGCCTCCATCGTCAGTACAAATCCCTCGGCTTGATCGTGGTCGACTACCTGCAGCTCATGTCGGCGTCCTCGTCCGGCGAGAATCGTGCGACCGA
>Ga0209048_10005657_pt1 | contig 11790 bp, 21 predicted proteins | sample FrelakmetCRP12CR_FD_187146 | JGI IMG/M metagenome (GOLD analysis project Ga0209048, IMG submission 187146) | Freshwater lake sediment microbial communities from the University of Notre Dame, USA, for methane emissions studies - CRP12 CR (SPAdes)... | ecosystem: Environmental > Aquatic >... | reverse complement strand
GAATAACTGCCGTGGCCGGAGGCATTTCCTCTGCCGACAATTTTTCTTTTATGCCGGGCGCCTTTGGCCGGTTTGATTGTATGCACTTGCAAAACCATAGTATAGAATAATTATATTACTTTTTCCGCCTCGCCGGCAATCTTGATTTCTTTGACCGGCTCGCTGGGCCTGGCTGATATATGCCTTGTATCTTTTTTGAAAAGCTGGAGGGCTTCAAAAGCCGCCTTAAGAATGGTAACCTTATTTTTTGTCTTGCCCAAAATTTTGGAGGAAACATTGGGTACGCCCGCCAATTCCAGAAGGGCGCGCACTGCGCCGCCGGCAATAATTCCGGAACCGCGCGGAGCCGGTTTCATGAAAATTGTCGCCGCCTTGAATTTATAGATTACCGGATGCGGGATGGTTTCGTTGATAATCGGAACATTAATCATGTTCTTTTTTGCCTGATGAGTGGCTTTTTCCACGCCAATCTGCACATCTTTGCCTTTGGCCAGTCCGAAACCGACGCGCCCGCGCCTGTCGCCGACAATCACACAAGCGCGGAAGCTGAGATGCTTGCCGCCCTTGGTCACGCGCGTCACTCTGCTCAAATCCAAAATATACTGGTCCATGTCCGACTTTTCCCTTCCCCTGTCTGATTTTTTTCCCATTGGTTTTCTCATAAGAACTGGCTCAATATTTTATTTATTGTCCTAGAATTCCAAACCGCCTTCCCGGGCGCCTTCGGCAACAGCCTGCACCCGGCCATGATAAGCATAACCGCCGCGGTCAAACACCGCCTTAACAATCTTTTTTTCCTTGGCTTTTTCCGCCAATTTCTTGCCGATCAGATAAGCGACGGCCACCTTCCCTTCACGGCCTTCGATCTTTTCCTTGCCTTTGATTTCAGTTGAACCGGCAGAGCATAATGTTTTGCCTTTTTCATCATCAATAAGCTGGGCCGTCATGCCGCGCAAACTGCGGAATACCGACAATCGCGGCCGCTGGGCCGTTCCGGATAAGCTCTTGCGCACCCGCGCATGGCGCTCCTGGCGCAATTTGTTTTTTGTGACGTGTTTTAATCTTTTCATAAACGATTAAATTTTAAGCGGCTCCCTTAGCCGCGGTTTTACCGGCCTTGCGGCGGACAATCTCATCAATATATCTTATGCCTTTGCCTTTGTACGGCTCTGGCTTTTTGACTTTTCTTATCTGCGCCGCCATTTCTCCCACCACCTGCTTATCAATCCCTTCCACGGTAATAACATTTTTTTCAACGCTGAATTTTACGTTTGCCGCCGGCTTAATCTCCACCGGATGGGAAAAACCGACTTCCAAAATAAGGTTCTGCCCTTTCATCGCGGCCTTAAAACCGACGCCGTTGATCTCCAGCTGTTTCTTAAATCCCACGGTCACGCCCAGAATCATATTTTTTATCAGACTGCCGAAAGTACCCCACAGCGAGCGGTCCAATTTGTTAATTTCATCCGCGACCTGCAATTTTATTTCCTGGCCTTCCATGGCAACGGTCAAATGCGGGTGCAAAATTTGCTTTAACTCCCCCTTCGGTCCTTTAATAACCAAAACATTCGTTTTAACCTCTGCGGTAACGCCGGAAGGAATAACTATCAATTTTTTGCCAATGCGTGACATAACCGGATATTAATGATTAGTAAATTTCACAAATTAATTCCCCGCCCACTTTCATCTTCTTCGCCTCTTCATCGGTTAACAAGCCCTTAGGGGTGGAATAGATGGCAGTGCCAAAACCGTTTAAAACGGCTTTTATATCCTCGCTCTTAACATAACGCCTGTGGCCCGGCTTGCTGACGCGCTTTATATTGGTGATGGCCGGCATGCCGCCCGTAAATTTCAAGGTCAGCAGGATATAGGGGTGCTTTTCCTTTTTTTCTTCGGCTTTGACCAGATAACCTTTATTAATCAAAATACCGGCAATGCCCATTTTTATTTTGGAAAACGGAACAATTACCTCTTTCTTTTTAACAGCTGAGGCGTTGCGTATCCTTGTTAACATGTCAGCGATAGGATCGGTCATCATAGCTTTGTAATAATAGTGATAGATTTATTTATTAAAAATTACCAGCTTGATTTGCGCACGCCCGGAATCTTTCCCTGGTTTGCCAATTCGCGGAAACAGATGCGGCACAATCCGAACTTGCTCATATAACCGTGCACGCGTCCGCACTTCCAACAACGCCTGACAATACGGCTGGAAAATTTCGGTTTTCTGTTCGATTTGGCGATTTGCGCTTGTGTTGCCATAAAAAACTTATGATTATTTTACGAAAGGAAAACCCAGTCCGGCGAGCAGGGCCTTGCCTTTTTCCTTATCGCCCGCGCTGGTATTAATAATTATTTCCAAACCGTGCATCTTGTCTATTTCCTCGGATTTTATTTCCGGAAAAGCCAGATTTTCTTTAAAGCCGATGACATAATTCCCGTTGTGGTCAAAACTTTTATCGGATAAGCCGCGGAAGTCGCGCACGCGGGGCAATGTGATTGACACCAGCTTCTCCAGAAAATTATACATTCTTTTTCCGCGCAAAGTGACGGCCACGCCGATTTCCATGCCTTCGCGTATCTTGAAGTTGGAAATGGATTTCTTGGCCTTGGTGCGCATCGGTTTCTGCCCGCTGATTTTGGTCAGAGTGCTTTCAACATTTTCAATATAATGGGGTTCCTTAATAAAACGGCCGATGCCGGCATTTATCACCACCTTGTTGACCTTGGGCGCCTGCATTACATTTTTAAATCCGAACTGCTTCATCAGGGCCGGTATCACTTCTTTTTTGTATTTTGCGTATAAATTATTTTGCATAAATTATTGCGTTAGCCGCTAGTCGATCATTTCCTTGCATTTTTTACACACTCTTTTCTTTTTGCCCGCTTCCAGTTTAAAGCCGACTCTTGTTTCACGGCTGCATTTGGGGCAAATCAACATCGCATTGCTCACATGCAGGGGGCTGGCCAATTCGATCACCTGTCCCTTTTCTCCCTGTTTTCTGGGCCGCATGTGTTTCTTCATCTGATTGACGCCTTCTACTACCACCCTCTCATTACCCGGAAAAACCTGAATAACTTTGCCGGTTTTGCCTTTGTCTTTGCCGCTTAAAATTTTTACTTTGTCGTTGATTTTGATTTTCATATGGGTATTACAGGACCTCCGGCGCTAAAGAAATTATTTTTTGAAAACCTTTGGCGCGCAATTCTCTGGCGACCGGGCCTAAAATACGGGTGCCCTTCGGTTCTTTCGTTTTGCGGTCGATAATCACGCCGGCATTGTCGTCAAATCTGATGTAGGTGCCGTCCGCGCGGCGGGATTCCTTGTGCTGCCGAACGAGAACCACATGCACCACTTCGCCTTTTTTAACCATCCCGTGGGGAGCCGCTTCTTTTACGGCACAGGTGACAATATCGCCGATCTGGGCGTATCTTTTTTTATAGCCGCCAAGAACGCGGATGCATTGCAATTTTTTTGCGCCGCTATTATCAGCTACCTGCAGCATTGTGCGATGTTGAATCATATTTTTTATTTCAAAACTTGGGCCAGGCGCCATCTTTTGGACTTGGAAATGGGCCGGCATTCGACAAACTCAACCTTGTCTCCGACTTTGGCTATACCTTTCTCGTCGTGAACCGGATACTTCCTGCTGACCTTGTAGGATTTATTATACTTGGAATGCAGTTTCATCGCATCGACGCGCACGGAAATTGTTTTCTGCCCGGCCGCGGACACAACATGCCCGATAAATTTTCTATGGCTTGGCTGGCTTTTTATTGTTTTTTCCATAAATCAAAAATTACTTGCTTGAAGCGCGCTTAATATTTTTTAGCAGCATGGAAATGCGCGCAATGGTTTTTTTGACCAGTTTTATCTTGTGCACCTGCTTCAGCTGGCGGTTGTGGGCCTGAAAATTCAAACTCTGCAGTTCGGCTCTCTGGTCGGCCAGCAATTCGCGCAGTTCTTTTTCATCTTTGTTTTTTATTTCTTGCCAGTCCATATTTAGTATTTCTTAACGAATTTGGTTTTTACCCCGAATTTGAATCCGGCCAGGCGGATCGCATCTTTCGCCGTGCTTTCCGGAATGCCGCCCATCTCAAACATCACTGTGCCGGGCTTGATAACGACCACATAATGATCCGGGGAACCCTTGCCGCCGCCCATCGGGGTTTCATTGCCCTTCTTTGTGACCGGCTTGTCGGGAAAAACTCTGATCCAAATTTTGCCGCCTTTTTTCACATAACGGGTCAGTACGCGGCGGGCAGCTTCAAGCTGGCGGCTGGTTATCCATCCGTGTTCCAGGGCCTTCATGCCGAATTCGCCAAAATCAACCCTGGTCAGCCGGGTGGCCACGCCTTTTAATCTGCGCCTGCCTTTGTGCCATTTTCTGTGTAGTACTTTTTTGGGTAGCAACATATGGGTTTATTTCTTTTTCTGTTCGTTTTTTTCTTCCTGTTTGGCAAATTTGTCCCGGCGTCCGAAAACCTCGCCTTTATATATCCAGACCTTAACTCCGATTTTGCCGTACAAGGTCTGGGCTTCGACAAAAGCGTAGTCAACATCGCTGCGAAACGTGATCAGCGACATCTTTCCGGCGCCCATCTTTTCCGTGCGGGCGATTTCCACTCCGTTCAGGCGTCCGCCCATGGAAATTTTCACGCCCTTGGCGCCGGCGGCCATCACTTTTTCCAAAATCTGCTTCATCACGCGGCGGAAAGGCATGCGCCGTTCTATTTCGGAAGCCGCGTTCTGCGCCACAATCTGGGCCGATAAAGCCGGCTGCTGCACTTCCTGAACGTTAATCTTCACCTTGGTCTTCATTTCCATTATTTTTCTTTCAATCTGCTGGCGCAATCCTTCCAAACCCTGCCCGCCGCGGCCGATAATCAGACCCGGCTTGGCGGATAAAATATTTATACTCAAATCCTTGGGGGTCCTCTCGATACTGATGGCGTCAATCAAAGAGTCCTTCAGTTTCTTGTTCAAAAATTCCCTGATTTTAATTTCCTGTTCCAAAAATGCCGGCATCTGCCCTTTCTTGGCGAACCATTTTGAATCCCAGGTATATATCACGGGAATGCGGTGTGCTTTCGGATGGACTTTGTGACCCATAAAATTATGAAATAATTATTCGTTTTCCTCTTTAATTTCTTTGGTTTCTTTTTTCTTTTTTTCTTCCTTGCCAATGCCGACCAGAACCAGATTTATATGCGAAGTGCGTTCGCGCACCGGCGTGGCCCGGCCATGGGCCTTGGGCATCCATCTTTTCAGAACAGGTCCGCCGTCAACGGAAATTTTGGACACTCTTAACGAGTCCAAAGTCATTTCAAAATTATGCTTGGCATTGGCGATGGCAGAATTCAACAGTTTTAAAACCGGTCTGGCCGCGCGCTTGTTGGAAAGCGAAAGAATCTTCTGGGCTTTTTCCGCTTTTTTTCCGCGGATCAAATCGGCAATCAGCCGGACTTTGCGGGGTCCCATTCTCAGATAGCTCAATTTTGCGGTTACTTCTTGCATAAATTAATATTACGATTTCTTCTCTTCTTTCTTGGGCGCCGGCGCCGGAGCTCCGGACACAGCCGCGGCCGTTTCCTGCTCTTTGGCCATCTTGCCGCCATGCCTGACAAATTTGCGGGTCGGAGAAAATTCTCCCAGCCGGTGGCCGACCATGTTTTCATCTACAAATACGGAAATAAAATCCTTGCCATTATGAACCAAAAAAGTAAGGCCCACCATTTCCGGAGAAATAACGCTGGCCCTGGCCCATGTTTTTATGGGCAGTTTTCTGTTGCTGGCTTTCATTTTTCTGACCTTTTCGAGCAGCTTTTCGTCGATATAAGGCCCTTTTTTAAGACTTCTTGACATAATGGTAAAACAAAATTATATCAGTTTGCTCTTTCTTGATTTAACGATAAATTTATTGCTCCATTTGGTCGGCTTTCTGGTCTTTACGCCGCGCGCCGGCTTGCCGTAAACGGTCTGCGGACCGCGCTTCTGGCCGATGGGACTGTGGCCCTCGCCACCTCCGTGCGGGTGGTCCACTGGGTTCATATTCTTACCCTTTACTCTCGGCTTGATGCCGCGCAAGCGCATGCGTCCGGCTTTGCCCCAGCGGATCAGACGGCGGTCCGGATTGCTCATAATGCCGATGCTGGCGGCGCATTCTTTCAAAACTTTTCTTATTTCTCCGGAAGGCAGTTTTATCAGGGCGTAATCGCCTTCGATTCCGACCAATTGGGAGGAAATGCCGGCGCTGCGGACCATCTGTCCGCCCTTGCCCGGAGTTAATTCTATATTGTGGACAAATAAACCGATAGGTATGAATTCCAGAGGCATGCGGTTGCCCAGCATGGCTTCAATGGCCTTGCCGGAAGAAATAATTTTATCCCCCACTTTCAATCCATCCGGACAAAGAACATAGGATTTTGTTTTGTCGGCGTATTCAACGAGAGCTACGCGCGGCCCCCTGTTCGGATCATATTCAATGGCCAGCACCGCCGCCTCTTCTTCAAATCTCTGTTGTTTAAAATCAACCAGGCGGTAATATTTTTTAACCCCGCCGCCCTGGTGCCTGACGGTGATCCGCCCCTGATTGTTGCGGCCGGAATTTTTTTTCAAAATGGTAATTAAAGATTTTTCCGGAGTGGTTTTGGTAATATCAGAAAAAGCGTCCACGCTGGAAAGGCGGCGCCCGCTGCTGGTTGGATTGTACTTCTTGATAGGCATATCTATATATTAAACTCCGGTGTGTATATCAATGGTTTTGCCCTTGGGCAAAGTGACAATGGCTTTTTTGTAATCGGAACGCCTTCCCATGTTGCGGCCGAACCGGATCTGGCGGCCGTCTACATTCATAATATTTACATTCTCCGGCTCAATTTTATAAACATCTTTCACGGCCTGCATTACCTGCTTCTTGTTCGCCCATCTGGCTACCACAAAACTGTATTTATTTTCGCTTTCCGCAATGGCGCTTTTTTCCGTGACTAAGGGGCGCAGCAAAATTCTGTGGGCTTCGCTGTGCAGCGGCAAAGAATGTTTTTTACCTTTGCTCTTTTCAGCTTCTTCATGTTCGTGTTCATGCACCGGTCCTTTTTCTTCCTTTGTTTCCTTAACCGAAACCGGCCTGGCTTTCGCAGAAGTTTTTTCCAGCTGTTCCTTTTTCTTTTTGTTCATCCAATTATTGAATAGGCCCATATATTTATTTAGCGAATACATTTTCTATTTTCTCAATTCCAGCCTTGCTGACAATTATCGCCGGCGTGGAAAGGAGATCGATAACATTGATGTCTTCCGCGCGCTTGGTCAGCACCGCTTTGATATTTTTGGACATGCGCAAAACATTTTCGTCCTTGCCGGCAGTCAGTACTAAAAACTTTTTATCTTTGGCAGGCAAAGATTTGATAAAAGCGGCAAATAATCTGGTTTTCGGCTCTTTAAAATTAAAATCCTCAACCACCCAGATGGCATTGCCCTGCGCCCGGTCGCTTAAGCACATTTTAATGGCCAGGCGTTTGGTCTTTTTGTTAATTTTGGTTTTATAATTGCGCTCGGAAAGAGGCCCGAAAGCCACGCCGCCGCCCTTCCAAATGGGTGAGCGGATGGAGCCATGGCGGGCGCGGCCGGTGCCTTTTTGCGGCCACGGCTTTTTGCCGCCGCCGCTGACCTCGCCGCGGTTTTTCGTATCAGCCCACGGTTCTCTCTGGTTGTTGGACTGGGCGACAAATACTCTGTGCAATAATTCCGGCTTTGCCTTTATGCCAAAAATAGCATCGGACAGACTCATCTCGCCGGTTTCTTTGCCTTCTAAATTGTATACTTTAACTTGCATATTTAGGGATTAGTTTGCGTAGCCGCCTGTTCTTCCGCTTTTAACTCTGCTGTTCCGGCTTCAAGCGCAGCCACAGGAGCGGCCTCGGTTCGGATTTTCAATTCGCCTTCCCCGCTGATCATCAATAAAGAATTTCTGCCTCCCGGAACCGCGCCCTTTAAATAAATTTCATTAATTTCCGGATGAACTTCCACGACTTCCAGATTTTTTACCGTGATTCTGTCCCCGCCCATGCGGCCGGCCATGCGCACGCCTTTAAATACGCGCTGGATGCCGCCCGATCCGATGGCGCCGGGCATGCGCAGATTGTCTTTATGACCATGCGAAGCCGGACCGCCGCGGAAATGATGGCGTTTTACCACGCCGGCAAAACCCTTGCCTTTGGAAAATCCCACCACTTTTACTTTATCGCCCGCTACAAATGTTCCGGCATCTATGATGTCTCCCTGCTTTACGCCTTCCACAGATTCCACGGTAAAATCACGCAATTCATTCACCGGATTCAGGCCTTTCAGATGGCCCGCTTGCGGCTTTTTCAGGCGTTTTTCTTTGGCTTCCCCGAAGCCGATCTGGACCGCCTTCACTTTGCTGGCTCCGTCTTTCACCTGCACAACCTGGCATGGACCTGCCTGCACTCTGGTAACCGGAACAACAGCGCCATTTTCGGCAAACACCTGGGTCATTCCAATTTTTTTACCTAAGATGAATTTCATACCATGCATTTTTTCACTGAGCCCGCCGATAACTTATTCAGCGCGCTTCGGCCTAAATAAAAACTAGAAACAAAAACGCTGTTGCAAATTATCCCGGCTCCCGGGACAACAACGGTTTTGTTTCTAGCCTTTTCTGCTTGCCCCGGCACGCGCCCGGGCCTCTCCTTTAAGAATGGCTAAAGATTTATTTGGCGATAAAATTTCCTCCGTTCCTTGAACCCTTATAAATGTTTTCCAATCGGATCTTATTTACTTGGGTGCAAATAACGATTTGTTGGCTTGATTTTACTGTATACTCCGCGATATGTCAAGTGTCACATTTTGATTTCTATGTCGACTCCGGCCGGAACCTGCAGGCTCATCAGGGCGTCCACGCACTTCGGCGTCGGATTAATAATGTCAATCAGACGCTTATGAACGCGCATCTCAAATTGTTCCCGCGCGTCCTTATGCACGAATGTGGAACGGTTCACGGTAAACTTCGTCTTCTCGGTCGGCAAAGGAATAGGACCAATGATTTTGGCGCCATTTCTTTCGGCAGTATCGATAATATTTTTGGTCGCCTGATCAATAATCTTATTATCGTAGGCGCGGATTTTTATCCTGATCCTGCTAATCGTTTCCTCTTCTTTCTTTGGCGTTGTCGCGGCTGTATGAGTAGGCATAAAGAACAATCAGAAGCCCCCCGAAAAAATCGGGGGGCAGTCTGTCATTATTTAATAATTTTAATTACTACTCCGGCACCCACAGTCTTGCCACCCTCGCGGATAGCAAAGTTCATTTTTTCTTCCATGGCGACCGGAACAATTAATTTAGCGGTGATATTGACGGTATCGCCGGGCATGACCATTTCCGTGCCGGCTGCCAATTCCACTTCGCCCGTCACATCGGTGGTGCGGATATAGAATTGCGGTTTATAGCCCTTGAAAAACGGTTTATGGCGTCCGCCCTCTTCTTTTGTCAGCACATATATCTGCGCCTCAAAATCAGTGTGCGGAGTAATGCTGCCGGGTTTGGCAACCACCATGCCGCGCTCTACATCCTCTTTCTTGGTGCCGCGCAGCAACAGACCGGTATTGTCTCCGGCCTGGCCTTCTTTCAATGACTTATTGAACATTTCAATGCCGGTGATAACGGTTTTGGCAGTATCGCGCAAACCGACCAGCTCCACCTCATCGTTAAGATGAATGACGCCTCTCTCAATACGGCCGGTAACAACCGTACCGCGGCCTTCAATGGAGAACACATCCTCCACCGGCATAAGAAACGGCTTGTCAATGTCGCGCTGAGGCTGGGGAATATACTCATCCATGGTTTTTAAGAGTTCCAGAATCGGCTTGGTGGCCGCTTCGTCGTTCGGATTTTGCAGAGCCTGCAAAGCTGAACCGCGGATGATGGGAGTGGTATCGCCGGGGAATTTGTATTTAGTAAGCAAATCGCGCACTTCCGCTTCGACCAGATCGATCAGTTCCGGATCGGAAACCTGATCAATTTTATTCAGGAAAACAATAATATAAGGTACGCCTACCTGGCGGGCCAAAACGATATGTTCTCTGGTCTGCGGCATCGGACCGTCAGCGGCTGATACGACCAATATAGCCCCGTCCATCTGGGCGGCGCCGGTAATCATGTTTTTAACATAATCGGCATGGCCCGGGCAATCCACATGGGCATAATGGCGTTTGTCGGTTTCATATTCCACGTGAGCCGTTGAAATGGTAATACCGCGGGCTTTGGATTCCGGTGATTTATCCAGATCATCGACGGATTTATTCTGTGCCACACCGCCACGGGTGCGCAAAACCTGCAGAATGGCTGCAGTCAGAGTGGTCTTACCATGGTCAACGTGGCCAATGGTACCGACATTTACGTGTGGCTTGGTTCTGATAAACTCAGCCATACTAAATATACTTACTCGGCACTGCTAACGAGTGGTCGTCGCAGATTTATGTCCAGCCGAAATTTGTTTATAATGGTTATTAATAGTTGCTAAAATAGCTAAAATATTATAGCAGAACTATAAAAAAATGCAAGGGGGTGCTTTGTGGACTATTCCACCGGTTCCAGATAGAATTTCTCTTCTTCTTCTTCCTGGACATCGGAAAGAGGCACTTCCTGGTCAACTTTTACCATATCTTGGCCTAAATTTTCCTCTTCCAGACCGATAGGCGGGGCTTCTAAGGCGTCTGTTTCGCCGCCGGTAATATCAAGGGGTTCAAAGCTTTCATCTGGAGATTTTCCGCCGGCCGGCTGAACCCGCTCGGCGGGCATTTCCGACTCATTAATTGCCGAAAAATCAACTTCACCTTCTTCCTCGTTTTTATCGTTATACGACCGCCACTTGGCTATATCCCTGTTAATTTTTTCCAGCATCTGTTCTTCGCTTAAATCCACCAGGGATTCGGGATCGGTGCCGAGCATTTTCTCATAGGCGTCCAGGTCCATCAGAACCATGACGCTGTCCGACTCGTTGTCCATGATAATCATGCGGTCGCCGGTACGGCGCACGAGCGATAAAACCCTGTTGAGCTGAGAATTTTGCATAATTGCTAAAATTGAGCCAAATAAGAAAATGATTTTTCTTATTTGCGAAATTTGACGGAATTAAGCGCGAAGCGCCTATGTTTTCTTAGCGATTTTTCACTAATTATACCAGTATTTTATAATCTGTCAAATCCACGCGCGCGGGGTTTGAATACAATATTTGCCCAAAATGAAATAATATATTAAAATAAACAGCGGAGAAACACCGCATAATGTAAATTAAGAGTAAATTGGTATAATTTAAATCATAACCCGACAAATATGAAGAGAGTATTTTTTATCACGATAGCGGGCGCGTTTGGCATTTGTGCGATCATGACATCACAATTCTTTGCCCGGGCCGCGAGCCCGGCCTGCCCCGTGCTCGCTGCCGGCGATATGATAAAAGTCACGGGCAAACCGGCAATTTATGTATTGGACGCGTCTTTGAAGACGCTATATTTTCCGGATGGCGATGTCTACAAAAGCTGGAAGCCGGCATACGGCGGCTATAAATCAATCACGCAGGAATGCTACGATTCTCTGGAAACCCCGACCACATACCCGGGCGGAGTCAACTTCAGACCCGGCACCTATATTGTAAAGCGGCCGTCGTCCGCCCAGCTGTACGCGGTGGAGCCGAAAAATACTTTGGCCAAAATCAGCACCGCCAACGCTCAATTGTTATACGGCGCGAATTATACGGCAAAAACCATTGATGA
>Ga0209048_10005656_pt1 | contig 11792 bp, 8 predicted proteins | sample FrelakmetCRP12CR_FD_187146 | JGI IMG/M metagenome (GOLD analysis project Ga0209048, IMG submission 187146) | Freshwater lake sediment microbial communities from the University of Notre Dame, USA, for methane emissions studies - CRP12 CR (SPAdes)... | ecosystem: Environmental > Aquatic >... | reverse complement strand
CAGATCGTCGAGCTCCTTTGCGCCCAGCCCGAGCTCTGCGGCGCGCGAGCGGACCTCCTCGCGCCAGGTGTGGGTCTCGATCCCATACTGCTTGCGATCGCGGGTCGCCAGGGCCGCGCTCTGCGCCGCGGACTTCGTCTCAAGGCCGATACCGCCCTCCTGCGCCGCCCGGACCATCTCTCCTCGTCGCTTTGAGAAGTGCTCTATCACCGGACGCTTCACCCCCTCGAGCTCTGCAGCGCCCCTGTGGACCTCTCCCCACTGAAGGCCGAGACGCTCACGCACGAGCGCCCGCAGGTGTGCCTGGTAAAGGAAGCCGGCGGTCTTCGCCGCCCGATAGAGGGGCGCGCCGTGCAGGGCCGTGAAGCGCCCGTCGCCTCCGCGGGCCAGGTTCGCGGCCACCACGTGGGTGTGGAGCTGGGGGTCAAGCGCGCGGCTCATGCGGTGGCGATAGGCGGCTGCAATCAGGCCCTCGGCGCGCTCGACGTGCCTTCCCGCCTCACCGCGTCGCACCATCACGGCCTCTGCCTCCAGATACCCAAGGGCGGCCCTCACCGCCTCCTCGTGGCAGGCCACGAGCTCGCCCGAGACCTCCTCAGGTGAGACGGCGAACAGGACGCTGAGCGACTTCGGCGCAGAGAACGTCAGATCGAGGGCGGCGACCTTGAGGTCACGCTCTGAGGCGCGCAGGCGAACACCAGGGTCCCCCGGATCAAGGCCCGCGATCAGCGCTCCGAACTGCTCGGCGCTCACATGCCCTGAGAGTCCGAGCGCCTGCGCCCCGGCCCCCACCCACTCCCCGGGCGCCTCGCCCCTGCCCGAGTAGTAGTCGTCGCCGCCGCCCGCGACCTGGCGCTCGTAGTAACGGTGCTGGCCGAGCGCGATCTTGCCGATCGAGAGCATCTAGGTCGCAAAATAGCAAAGACAGCACTATGTAGTGCAACTGTGTGCTGCGAAGCGGAGCGGCAGCGACGCTGAGCGGCGGGGATGCCTTTGTGGGGAGCCTGGAAGGCGAGCCGGTGCAGGGATGCTGGAGCGCGGGTAGGCGCGTGATGGGCAGGCGGCGAGAGCCGGATGGGCTCGGGTGGGGTTCGGGTGAGGCTCGGGGTTAGCGGTGGCGGCGCGAAGCGATGACGGCGGCGGGGAGATCGACGCGCGTGACCAGGGTGCGCTCGGAGAGCACACGCGCGAGCAGCCTTGCCCCTGGGCTACGAGGGCCGGTGGCCGTCGTCGGCGCGCCAGGGGACCGCTGTAGGGACCGAAACCTGTAAATGAAAGCGGCTTCGAGCGGATCCATGCGGATCTGGCCCAACCAGACATGCGGACCGAATTCCGCTCTGCAAAGCCAGATTCCCCGCGTCTACGGGGAATCTGCCAAGCGGGGAACCGAGGAGTCGAACCTCGCGTTGCGGTTTTGGAGACCGCCGTGTTACCGATACACCAGTCCCCCGAGAGCCGCGGATTCTAGGCGCTCGGTGACTGGGTCACCGCTGCTCCCGTCCCGAAGGTATTTCCCAGACCATCCCCCCGTCCTGCGTCATCCCGCCGAGATGCCGTCCTTGGGCTGGCGCCATTGCTTGGCGCGCCGGTTCTTGGCAGCCTCATCGACCGTCGTTCGTACTCGCGTCGGTCTCGTCTCGGGCCGCTTGGCAGCCGAGATCCACTCGAAGGATTGCAGCTTTGGCAGACCGCGCAAACGCGTCCCAGTAGCGGCGGGCTTCCGGGAAGCCATCGAGGCCTCTTGCCAGATCACCCGGCTCGCCGAGGCGCTCGACCTCGTCGATCGCAGGCCAGGCGCCGTCTTGCCCTTGCGGCCTCGACGGCTGTCAGCCCCGACGCCTGCATCCGGCCGGCCGCCGCCCGGAGGTTCGACTCGCTCCTTGTTGCGCTTCGACCAAGAGCTCTTGGACTTCCTGGCGCAACGTAGATCATCGCCTGCCCGTCGCTGCGCCGCCGCGGCAGGCTGTCGATCCAGCCGAACGCAGTGCCTCCTCGACGATGTCATCGTGGCTGAGCCTCCGGTCGGGGCCCTTGTCGTAGATCAGCCAGATACCACCCGAGCTGCCGGAGTGAGCCTCCAGCCAGCGATGCCAGGCCTGTCGATCCGCGATGTAGACCTCGTCATCGGCCATGTCACGCCGCTTTCTAGCGACGTCTGAGGGCCCTTGGGGGGGGTCTGGTGGTCGCGAGGCAGGAGACCGACATGCGGGCGGAGGGACTCGAACCCCCAAGGGCTTAGAGCCCACCGGCTCCTAAGGCCGGCGTGTCTACCAATTCCACCACGCCCGCGTCGCCCAGCAGCCTAGCTCGCCGTGCCCGCGTACCGCCCTGGCCACGATGACACGACCCGTCAAGGCCCGCCCCATCCCTTCAACGACCTGCCCGTGAGCCGGGCGAGCGCTGCGCCCGGCACCATCAGGGCCGCGCCACAGCAGCGCCCTGGCCACGCCCCGTCCAGGCCCGTCGCGCCCCTGCGACCTTTCCTGAGGGGGCGGAGCCCGGCGCCATCACCCCGCTCGCCCGGCGCTGCCCACGCCTAGGTCTACGCCGGCGCGATGAGACTCGATCACAACACGCCGATCGGCGGCTCCTCGGCTAAAGGCGGCGCGTGCCCGTGCCGAGAAGGACGTGGACCCGCATGCCTCTTGTCACAATGCGCACTATCTTCATCACGCTCCGGTCCGGTTGGCGCCGCCGGCGGCCCGCCCCACCCATGCTCGCTCGCGCGCGCAAGCCGGCCATGATCTCCCGGGCAAGGCTCGCCGCGCGGGTACGGCCCGCATCGCAATCCGGGTTCACGATCGTCGAGGTGATCGTCAGCGCGCTCATGGTCGGCCTGATCGTGACGGCGACCTTCACCGGCTTTGACGCGGCGGCACGGAGCAGCGCCAGCGAGCGAGCGCACGCCCAGGCCACCCAGCTCGCTCAGCAGGACGAGGATCGCCTGCGCGGGCTGACCACCGCCACGCTCGGCCAGCTCGGCACCGTAGAAACCCTGAGGGCCGATGGCGGCGCCTGCGTCGAAAAGCTCTCCAGCACCTACTACTACTACAACAAAACGAACACCGCCTTCTGCGAAAAAACGGAACTCGCGGGCAAAGCCTACGGCGGCACCGTCTTCACAGTCAAGTCCTCCGCCAGCTACGTCGCGGCCTCCAAAGAAACCCTCACGTGCGAAACGTCGGGCGGGACGGCCGACTACCTGCGGACGAGCTCCTCGGTGACCTGGCCGTCGCTCGGGTCACATCCGCCCGTGACGCAGTCCAGCATCGTGACCAACCCCGCCACGACGGCGCTGCTCGTGACGGTCCAGAACCAGAACAACGAACCGGTCGAAGGCGCGACGGTCACGGTCACCGGAGCATCGACCAACGCCGTCCAGACGACACCCGCCGCAGGCTGCGTCATCTTCGGGGGGATCGCGGACAAATCCGTAGAAGTCGGGGTCTCCAAGGCCAGCTGGGTCGACCATCAGGGCAAATCGCCACCTCCCAAGAAGACGATGACCCTCTCAGCAGTCTCCCTGACGGAAGCAAAATTCACCGTCGGGGAACCCGGGTCGATCGTCGCGGAATTCGAAAGCAACGGCTCCACGATCGGCGTCACGGGCGACACGTTCTACGCGCTTCAGAACGAAATTGCGTCTCCTCCCGACTTCGTCGGAGGTACGGCCGGCACCTACGGGTCGAGCGCAGCGGTGGCCGGGCTCTTCCCGTTCGTGACGCCCGGTAAACCCGCCACCAAAAACCCATACACCGCCTTTGCGGGCGACTGTGAAGCGAACAGTCCCGCAAAAGTCACCGAAAAAACTGAAAAACTCAGTGGCCGGGCGGCGCAGGTCGAACCGGGCGGCAGCACGACCGTCAAACTCGAAGTCCCCAAAGTCAACATGACCGTCTGGGAAGGCGAAACCGAAGCGAAAAAAGAAAAAGAACTCGAAAACTCTGAATCCGCGAAGGTCATCAACAAAGAATGCTCCGCCGCGTCGGCTCAGAACCTCGAAAAAGTGCCCTACGAACACAAAGTGACGATCAGCAAAGGCAAACTCGAACCCGCCTACTGGCCGTATGCGAAAGAACTCGAACTCTGCGTCGTGGGGAAACTGGGCGCCAACTACTACAAGAGCAAAACCACCTTCGCCAACAGCGCCAAGGCCGGCACGGCCGCTCTGAAGATGTATCTGAAAGGTGCCGGCTACACCAAAAGCGCCTCGAAACTGGAATGCTGATGTTCGATTCCAAGTTCCCGATCACCCCGAGCGCCGAGCACGGCATGACCCTGGTCGAGTTGCTCGTCGGGATGGTGGCCGCGATCGCCATCATGGGCGCGTTGCTCGGGATCCTCGAGATCTCGCTGGGCGAGCAGACGCGCATCGCCGACCGGGTCCAGGCCGACCGGAAAGGGCGCCTGGCCATGCAGAACGCGATCGACGAGCTGCACTCGAGCTGCACGGGCTTCGGGGCCACCGCGATCCAGGCTCCCGCCACCGCGCCCGTTAGCCCACTGGCGTCCAGCGGGGCCCTCGACCTCTGGTTCCTCAGCGCCTACGGCACCGCCTCGGCGGGGAACGCCTCGCTGAGCGGGGTCGCCGAGCACGACATCCACTGGGCCTCGACCGGCACGAGCAACACCGGCCAGACGCTGGGAACGCTCACCGACTACGCCTTCGCCAGCACCGGCGGAACCTCCCCCAACTGGACGTTCCCGGAACTGAAGACCGCCAACGCCAAAGCCCGTGTCCTGGCCACCAAGGTGATCCCCCCAACGGTCTCCGGCGCCTCGACGATCTTCCAGTATTACAAGTACTCGAGCGGGGAACTCGTGGCGGTCGCCTCCAAAGAAGCCGCTGCGGCGGCAAAAGCGAACCAAGTGGCGAAGGTGACCGTCGGGTTCACCCAGGCCGCCGAAGACGGCGACACGCGCTCTGACCGTACGGCCAACTTCAACGACGCGGTCGTCCTGCGCTTCAACCCCACCGAAAGCGGAGCGGAAGCGAACAACGAACCATGTGCCTGAGACGATCCAACATCTCTCGCCGGCTCGCACGCGACGAGCGCGGCTTCACGATGATCTTCGCCCTGGTTGTGCTGCTGGTCGGCTCGCTGCTCACGGCCGCCGCCTTCGCCGCCGCCACTGAAGACATCGCCCTCACCCGAACCTACACCAGCCAACAGAGCGCATACGCCGCGGCGGTGGCGGGGGTCAACGAGTACAAATACCAGATGAGCGCCAACCCGAACTACTGGAACACATGCCCGAGCGCGACAGGCGTGAAAGTGCCCGGCAGCAGCGAAGAGACCTACTCGGTCAAGACCCTGCCGGCCACCGGGCACGCCAAATGCGAATCGGGGAAACAGGCCACGATCGTCGAGGCCTCCGGCTCAGCCTCCGGCACCTTCCGCATCGAGTCCACGGGCAAGGCGGGCAACAAGGAACGCTCGATCGTGGCGACGTTCACCCATCCGGGATTCATCAACTACGTCTTCCTGAGCAACTACGAAATCGAAGACCCCGTCACCAAGAGCCCCGAACCGAGCGACTGCGAACACTACTACAAAGAAAGGCAGGAAAAAGGCATCAAAGACTGTCCTGCCATCGAATGGATCAACGGGGACCACGTCGAAGGACCCTTCCACACCAACGACTCCGCCGCAATCCAGGCCTCCGGGGAAGCGCCCACGTTCGGCCGCGAAGGTCACAACGACGCGATCGAGATGAACGGCGGCCACTACGGCGGCACCCCGGCGATCCGCGGTAAAGGCTACACCGAATCGGCCGGAACGCTGCTTCCTCCCGAAACGGACTCCGAACTGCTTGAAGGCGCCGAATACAAATTCACGGGCCGAACGATCATCGAACTGAAAACGGGCACGCCCAACACGATGGCCATCACCCTGAGCAGCGGGGCCAAAGAAACCAAAAACTTCCCGAAAAACGGCGTCGTCTTCGTGCAGGACTCGGCGAAAGGCTGCCCCATCAAATACACCCCCTTCCTGACGAAATACACGGGTGACACCGAATGCGGCAACGTGTACGTCAAGGGCAGCTACACCGAATCGCTGACCATCGCCGCAGCCAACGACGTGATCATCGTGGGCAGCCTCACGACCACCTCGGAAGCCTCGGGACAGCCCACCGGCGCCGCGACGCTCGGTCTGATCGCCACCAACTTTGTGCGTGTGTATCACCCGGTCAAGGAAAGCTGCTCCGGAAAATGCGAAGCCAACTCCGTCACCTGCAACGCCGAAAACGCCACCGCGGCCGAAGCCCCCAAAGAATTCGGCGTCTCGCTTGAAAACCCCGTCATCGACGCTGCCATTCTCAGCACCAAACACTCATGGATCGTCGACAACTTCACGTGCGGGAAAAACCTCGGCTACCTCTACGTCTGGGGATCGATCGCCCAGTTCTGGCGCGGTCGCGTGACCAAGGGTGGCGGCGGGGGTGGCTACTACAAGAGCTACAACTACGACGACCGCCTGGCGACCAACCAGCCCCCGAGCTTCCTCGCCCCGTCCACCACCGGCGGTTGGCACATCACGCGCGAGACCGCGCCCCAGAACGGCTGCTGCTAGACGGGCGCGGCCGCGATCGGAGCACCGCCGGCGCGGCGTTCGACGCGCGGCGGCCGAGGCCCGCTTGGCCGCCGGCGCGGCGTCCGACGCGCGGCGGCCGAGGCCCGCTTGGTGCGCTCGCCCCTCAGCGATGCCCACCTGAGCGGTCTCGCCATAGATCTCGAAGCGCCTGCGCCCCCTCGGGCGCGCGGGGCGCCGGAGGTGCACGCGAGCCGCTCGAGATTGTATGGTCTGTCGCGATGTCCGTCAGCAGGGGCCAGCAGGGGCCAGCCGATCGCCGATCGGCCGACACGATCGTCACTCACCCCAATCGCGACAAGCCCGTCGTGCAGGGGACGCGCGCGACGGTGGTCCTGCTGCTGCTCGTGAGCGCCGGCCTGGTCCTGATCATCACGATCGGCGGCTGGAGGGTCCTCGAGGGCGCCTGGATCGTGCAGGTCGGCTACGTGCTGATCTACCTGCTGCTCGCGTTCTACGCCTACCGCTGGAACCGGGGCGTGCTCCCGGTGGCCGCTGCGCTCGCCGTCCTGCTCGGCATCTTCGCGCTGGTCGCCGGGCCGAGCTGGTTCGCCCGCGACAAGTCGGGCTTCGCGCAACCCGCGCTCAACGCCAGCCTGCTCGGGCTGCTGACGCTGCTGATCGTCCCGGTGCAGATACTGCTCGTGGCGTTCGCCATGCGCGGCTTCTCCCAGGGCTGGAACGTCGAGGTGGAGCGCCACGCCCCCGGCGCGGGCGCCGACGTCTACGCCGACGCACCACCGCACCCCGCCTGAGCAGCGGAACCCGGGCGCGAGGGTCTGCGGCAGGTCCTCAGGTCCACGCTCGCATACACTGGACGCGCGCGTGCGGCGGTGGCGGAACGGTAGACGCGGGGCCCTCAAAAGGCCCTGTCCGAAAGGGTGTGCGGGTTCGAATCCCGCCCGCCGCATCAAGCCGGCCGACGCTCCCGACGGTCCGGCCGATGCTCCCGCCGGCCCTACGGCCCCGCGACCAGCTCCAGCAGGGGCTCGGCGAGCACCGGCGAGGTCACGAGGATCCCCCACGGCAGGTTCTGGTGCACGGGGAGCTCGAGCACCTGCAGCCCGGAGCGCTCGCAGATCAGCGCCCCGGCCGCGATGTCCCACTGCTTGACCGACCGCTCGAAATAAGCGTCATAGCGCCCGGCGGCCGTCCAGGTCAGGTCAAGCGCGGCGCTGCCGAAGCGACGGATGTCGCGAACGCGCGGAGCCAGCCGCTCGAGCACCCTCGCCTGCGCCCGGCGCACATCCGCGTCATAGGCCAGGCCGGTCGCGACCATGGCTGTCGCAAGCTGATCGCGGGCAGGGCCCCCGATCTCGGGAGCCCGGTCGGCCGGCGTCAACTCGACCACCCCATCGGGAGTCGCAAGTGCCGGGCGGCCTTCTCTGGTGGCGGTGAACAGCTCGTCGCGGTTCGGGTCGTACACCGCGCCAGCAACGGTGCCCTGATCGTCTCGCACGGCGACGCTCACGCACCATTGGGGTATGCCGAACAGGAAGTTGACGGTCCCGTCGAGCGGATCGACCACCCAGCTCAGCCCGCTGCGGCCATCCTCGCCGGCCCCTCCCTCCTCCCCCAGAAAGCCGTCGTCAGGTCGACGCTCTGACAGCAGGTCGCGGATCGCCTGCTCGGAGGCGAGGTCGGCATCGCTCACGAGGTCGGTCGGCGTGCTCTTGCTCGCGACCCCCCGCTCGGTTCCACGGCGGGCGCGCTCGAGGAGCATCGCGCCCGCCATCCGCGCCGCGTCTGCGGCCAGCTGCAGCAACTCGGCGTCGGTCGCACGCGCCCAGCTCCGGGCCTTCCCCCCTGCGCCGGCGCCGGCGCTGCGGCCGGCGGGTGCCGCCTGTTGCCGCCCCGCACCCGCCGTCACGAGAACTCGGCCGGGCGCTGTTGCTCCCACGGGCGCTCGGCCTCGATCTGCCCTGCGAGCGACAGCAGCGTCGCCTCGTCGTTGGGACGTCCAACGAGCTGAACCCCGCGCGGCAGCCCGTCGGAGCCCAGGCCAGCCGGCACCGAGGCGGCGGGCTGGCCGGTGACGTTCCAGACGCCGTTGTAGGGGACCATGCCGGCCACCGCGTTCAGCGTCCAGATCGCGCCGCGGCCCTGCAGCTGGCCGATGCGCGGGGGCGGCGTCGCGGTGGAGGGCGTGAGCAGCACGTCGTGATCCTCCAGGACGCGGTTGAGCCTGCGGGCAAGCTCGGCCTCCCCGGCCAACGCCCGCTCGAGCAATGCCGACGGGATCAACCCGCCCAGGCGCACCATCGCGCGTGTTCGTCTTTCCAGGCGCTCGGGGTGGGGCAGTGCCTGCGCCTCGTCGTGGATCCCGCTGAGGTAGCGGACGAGCACCGCCGGGATCGCGCCCGGCCCATAGTCGGGATCGTGCTCGGAGACCTCGTGCCCCAGTGAGCGCAGCAGCTCGACGGTCTCTTGCAGGGCGCGCTCGGCGTCGCCGTCCAGATGGGAGAGGACTCCGACGGGAACGCTCTTCGAGAACGCGATCCTCATGCGCCCGGGCGGAGTGTGCGCCGACTGGGAGAAGGGGACCGCCGGCGCCAGGGCGCTGTCGCGGTCGACCTCGATCGCCCCGGAGGCAACGTCGTGGAACAGGGCGGTGTCAGCCACGCTGCGGCTCAGCACTCCGTTGACCGACAGCCCACGCCACATCTGCGGATGCGGCGCCATCGAGACCCGGCCGCGCTGGGGCTTCAGCCCGAACAGCCCACACCACGCCGCCGGAATGCGGATCGAGCCGGCGCCGTCGGAGCCCAGCGCGGCGCCCACCAGGCCCGCGGCGACCGCGGCCGCGCTGCCCCCGCTCGATCCCCCGGGGGCGCGTTGACGGTCCCAGGGGTTACGGGTCGCGCCGAACGTCGCGGTCTCGGTGAACGGCCACATCGTGAGCTCGGGCACGTTGGTCTTGCCGATGATCACCGCGCCCGCCTGGCGCAGGCGGCGCACGACCTCCGCGTCCACGGGCGCCGGACCGCCATGCGCGTTCGTGCCGAGCGCCGTCACCTCGCCCGCCACGTCGATGTCGTCCTTGACCGCGATCGGCACACCCAGTAGCGGGCGCTCGCCGCCGGCGGCGCGACGGGCATCGGCCTGTTCGGCCTCCATGCGCGCACGCTCGGCGAAGACGACCCTGAACGAGTTCAGCAGCGGATCCAGGGACGCGATCCGATCGAGGTAGAGCTCGAGGAGCTCCCGCGAGGAGATCTCGCCGGCGGCGATCAACCCGGCCTGGCGGGCGATCCCGGCGTATGCGAGGTCGCTGGCGTCCATTCGACGGGCAATCTATTGCAAGGGGAGCACGTTCGCGGCGCGCCGGCCCGGAGCCCGCCGGGACCGCAGGGGCCCAAGACCGGGGCCCATCGCGCCCTTCCGGTGCCGGCCCCCGGGAAGGCCGGGCAGCTAGACGGGCGTCACCGGGTTTCGCTTGGCGGGCCGGCCCACCCCCCCGCTTTCGCTGCGCTTCTCTCCGGCGTGCGCGAAACGGCGCACCAGCTCAGCGCGCAGGTCATCGGGCTCGATCACCGCGTCGATCACGAGCTCCGAGGCGAGGTGCAAGATGTCGATGTCCTCGGCGTACTGCACCCGCAGCTCCTCCGTTCGCCGATCGCGCTCCGTGTCGTCCTCGATCGCCTGCAGCTGGTTGTAGTAGACGGCATTGATCGCCGCCTGGGGTCCCATCACGGCGATCGACGCGCTCGGAAGCGCCAGGCAGCTGTCGGGGTCGAACGCGGGACCCGCCATCGCGTACAGGCCGGCGCCGTAGGCCTTGCGCACGATCACCGAGATCTTCGGCACGGTCGCCTCGCTCACCGCGCTGATCATCTTCGCCCCGTGCCTGATGATGCCTTCGCGCTCGACCTGCGTGCCGATCATGAAGCCCGGAACGTCGGCCAGGAACAGCAGCGGCACGTTGAACGCGTTGCAGGTCCAGATGAAGCGAGCGGCCTTGTCGGCCGAGTCGGAGAAGAGCACCCCGCCCTTGTGCCTGGGCTGGTTGGCGACGATCCCGAGCGCCCTGCCGTCAAGACGCGCGTAGCCCACGATCAGCTCCTTCGCCCAGCGCGGGTGGATCTCCAGCAGCGAGCCCTCGTCGACCAGCGCGTCGATGAGCGTGCGCATGTCGAACGGCTTGTTCTCGTCCGCGGGGATCAGCTCGGCGACGCTCTGACCCTCGGGGAGCGCCCGCGGGGGCGCCGGCGTCGCGGATGGCGCGTCCTTGCGCCAGTTCGTCGGCAGATAGGACAGGTAGCGTCGCGCGGTCGCGATGCCCTCCTCGTCGCTGCTCACGAGCTGGTGCCCGCAACCCGAGACCGCGGTGTGCATCCGAGCACCGCCCATCTCCTCGAGCGTCACCTGCTCGCCGATCACCATCTCCGCCATCCGCGGCGAGCCGAGATACATCGAGGCATTCCCCTCGCGCATCACGACCAGGTCGCAGAAGGCCGGTATGTAGGCGCCGCCCGCGGCGCTCGGCCCGAACAGCACGCACACCTGCGGCACGACCCCGGAGAGCGTGACCTGGTTGTGGAAGATCCTCCCCGCCCCCCGCCTGCCCGGAAACATCTGCACCTGCTCGGTGATCCGCGCCCCGGCCGAGTCCACGAGATAGACCATCGGGATCGCGAGCGCCAGCGCGCGCTCCTGGATGCGCAGGATCTTCTCGACCGTCTTCGGGCCCCACGAGCCGGCCTTCACGGTCGGATCATTCGCCATCAGCGCAACCGGCCGGCCGTCGATCGTTCCGACGCCTGTCACCACGCCGTCGGCGCCCAATCCATCCTCCTGCCAGTTCGCCAGCAGGCCCTCCTCGGCGAGGCTGGCCTCGTCGAGCAGCATCGCTACGCGCTCGCGCACCGGCAGCTTGCCCTGCTCGCGCGCCTTCTGCCGGTGGCGCTCGGGCCCTCCCGCCAGCGCGCGCTCGGTGGCGCCACGGAGGTCAGTCACGGCGTCTCGCCATCAGGCCGGTCACGGCGTCTCGCCATCATGTCCGTCACGGCGTCGCGGTATCAGGCCGGTCACGGCGTCGCGATATTAGGCCGCTCACGGCGTCGCGGTATCGCTGCCGGGGGTCGCGACGACGGGACCGGGGGAGGATGGCCGGGCAGATGGGCCGGAAGACAGGTTCCTGCTCGAGGGCCTGTATAGCCATGGTGATACAGGCGCACGGACTGTTGACACATCCCTCCG
>Ga0209048_10005655_pt1 | contig 11793 bp, 12 predicted proteins | sample FrelakmetCRP12CR_FD_187146 | JGI IMG/M metagenome (GOLD analysis project Ga0209048, IMG submission 187146) | Freshwater lake sediment microbial communities from the University of Notre Dame, USA, for methane emissions studies - CRP12 CR (SPAdes)... | ecosystem: Environmental > Aquatic >... | reverse complement strand
GAAGAAGAGCGTTTTGAGGACCTTCTCCCGCTGCTGCACCTCGATCCGGTCGGCGCGGCGGTTGCGCGCGTAGTCGAGATTCTGCTCGAGATTGGGATCGTTCTGCATGAAGAGCTCGGCGCGCTTGTAGTTGAGAATCGCGCGGCCCACGTCGCCGAGACGGAAATAGGCGTTTCCGACGTCGTAGTAGAGCCGGCCGTTTCGCACGCCCCCTTCCTTCACGATCGCCTCGTAGTGGAGAATGGCCTCCTGGTAGTATGCCTTGGCCGCGTCGGGGTCGGTGCGATCGAGCTCCATCGCCCTGCGGAACTGCTGCTCCCCTTGCGAGAGGTGGGTCGATATCTCCTGTCCGCTGAGCCGCGCGCAGAGATCCTGGGACACGAACATCATGCCCGCCAGCATCAAAACAGACAGCGCGCCGCGCGCCCGCCTTGCATTCGTCATTCTCATTGTTTCAGCATCTTCTCCAGGAGCTGCGCCGCCTCCAGCGCCCGTCTGATGAATGCTTCCCTGTCGGCCGCCACCGAATTGTCGCCGGCGTAGGCGCCCGCCTCGCATGAGCTCATGACGCCGCGCAGCGCGTCGATCGCCTCGCGCGGAGCGCCGGCGTCCGCGACGAGCTTCACGACGTCCCCCGTCGTCAGGGTCGAGCCCGCCGTCGAGAACTTGTCGCCGAGATAGTCGCGCATCGCCCCGAGCACCTGCTCGCAGAGGGAGGCGCCGCTCGCGCTCTCCTTCCTGATCGACTCGAGGCGCTGTCTCAGGCGCCTGAAGGCGCTGCGGGCCATGCGGCCCTCCGTGTCGGCCTCGCGCCGCTTGCGAGTCGTCACCGTCGAGAAGATGAGGACGTAGGCGGCAAGGGGCACGAAGAGCGCCGCGAGCCACCCCGGGCTCCCGAGCGCCGAGACGAGACCGAACTGCCCCGGCTTCAGCACCGCGGGGCCCTCGTAGTTGTATGCGATGCCCTGCTTCCATCCCTCGAGCGGGCTTCCCAACGGGCCCGTCGCCGTGCCCTCGGCGTCGACCGCCGTGAGAATCTTCGTCGGATGGACGACGATCGGTATGGGCGCCGTGGACACGGCGCCGTAACGCTTCTTCTTCGTGTCGAAATAGGCGAGCGTTATCGGGGGAATCGCCTTCACGTTCTCGTTCTTCGCGCGGATCGTCTGGGTGAAGACCTTGGTCTTCCCCACGAGCTTTCCCTCCGCCCGCTCATCGGGGATCTTGAAATACGTCGCGAGCTCCGTCTCGTTCTGAAGCGGCGGAAGATCGACGTTCCCGAGGTATTCGGGGCCGCTGAGCGTGACCTTGAGCGTGATCGGATCCCCCACGCTCACGTCCAGAGGCGAGGCGCTCGCCGAGATCTGGTATTCGCCGATGTGCCCCGCGAAGTTCGCGGGCTTTCCCTCCTGCGGGAGATCCTTCACGGCGAGTGAAAGCGTGTTCGAGGGAATGACGTACTTTTTCATCGCGCCGCGCCGCGCGCCGAAGAAATTATCATTCATAAAATCGTTGAAGAGGTCGCGCCCGCGCGGGGCGCCGCTCACGGCCGCGCACTCGACCGCGGTCTGGGGAATCGTGAGCGTTCCCGCGCGCTTCGGAATGACGGCCTTCGTGAAACTGATCGTCGCGTAGAAGACGCCGTCGAGCTGTCCCGTCCCCTTTTCGGCGACTACCTGCCGCCCGCCGACGGGGATCTGATAGTAGCGCTTGGTCTGGTCGATCTTGACCTCGGGCGTCTCCACGTTGAAATCGCCGTCCCCGAGGAGCGGCATCGAGAAGGAGAACTCCTCCACGTCGCGCCCGATGTACCACGTCACGGTGAGGATCACGGGCTCCCCGACGTAGCAGCTCGAGCGCGAGAGCGTCATGCGCAGCTTGAAATCCTGCGTCTCGACGGGCGTGTCGACGCCGATCGTGACCGGATTCGTGTTGAACGTCTGGCCCTTCACCTTGACGGGAACGGCGGGAATCGTGAGCTTCCCCTTCTGCTTGGGCGTGAGATTGAACTGCATCACGTAGCCCTGATGGACATCGCGCGACATCTTGCCGTTGATGACGGTGATCGATTGGCTGCTCGAGTTCTGCCCGCCCAGAAACTGCGCGGAAAAGTCCGGGCCGAAGGCGGAGAGGTCGGGGGGCGTCGCGTTATCTGCCCCGTTCACGACGATCTGGTAGACGAAGGTCTCGCCCATGTAGACCGTCTCGGACTCGACGTAGGCCTGAACGGTGATATCCTCCGCCACGGCCGTCGCCGCGACGGCCAGCATAATGATAATGAGAATGCCGAGCGACCTCGCCATTCGTGATTTCTTCAGCGCCCTCACGTTTTACCAGTCCTTATCGACCGGATGATAGCCCCCTGCGTTCTCGACCTGCTGGTCCTTGCGATCCTTCTTCTCCTGATCGAGAATCTCACGCGCGGTGGCGTCGCGTGCAAGCTGTTTCTTGGGCTGCTCCTTCGGAGAGCCCTGCTTGTTCTTCTCGTCCTGCTTCGGGGGCTCCTTGCTCTGCTGCTGCGCCTGCTCCTGCTGCTTCCCCTGCTGCTCCTTCTCCCCCGATTGCTGCTTCTCGTCGCCTTTCTGGTTCTCTCGGTTCCCCTGCCCGCCCTGCTTTTTCTGCTTCTTCATCTTGTCGAGGAGGTCCTTGATCTTGAGCCGCGCGATCTCGAGGTTCTCGGCGGCGGGCTTGTTCGTCGGGTCCTTCTCGAGCGATGTGCCGTAGAATTTCACGCATTCTTCGAGGCTCTCGAGCGCCTTCTGGAGGTCGCTGTCCTCCTGGCGCTTGCCGCTCTCGAAGGAGCAGTTGCCGAGGTTGTACCACGCCTTCGACTCGAAGGGGAGCGACTTGGTCTTCGAGGCGGCCTGCTGGAACTGCTCGCGCGCCTTCTCGAAGTCCCCCGTCCGGTAAAAGGCGTCCCCCTTGTTGAAGGCGACGATGGCCGACTCGGGCGCCTTGACCGAGGCCTTGTCGTAGAGATCGAGCGCCTTTGCATAGGCCTTCTTGTGGTACTCTCTGTTCCCTTTCGAGACGAGCCGCCCCGGGGAGTCCGCGAACGCGCACGCGGCCGCCGCGGCGCTCGCGCAGGCTGCCATTATCAGAATAGAAAGAGCCCTTTTCATCGCGCGATTCGCCTCCGTTCGCCCACGACCATTTCGGCCACGAGCAGAAAGAGCGCGACGCCGAGGAAGACCTGAAATTTCTCCTCGAAGAGCGTCATCGTCTTGGCCTCGAGCTCGCGCTTCTCCTCGCCGGCGATGAGCTTTAGGTATACGTCGCCGAGGTCGACGGCACCCGTCGCGACGTTCAAATATTTCCCGCCGGCCGTCGCATTCGCCATCTTGCGGAGCGTGTTCGCGTCGAGCCGGCTCCAGACTTCCTGCCCATTGTAACTGAGGAACGAGCGGTTCCCCTGCTCGTCCGTGACCGGGATGCGCCGCCCTTGCCCCTCGTCGCCGATCCCGATCGCGATAATGCGAATGCCCTTCTCCCCCGCCTCCTGCGCCGCTTCGACGGGGAACGAGTCGTGATCCTCGCCGTCCGTTATGAGAATGATGTCTTTGTACTTTTTCTCCTGCGTGTCGAATCCCTCGTCCATCGCCTTGCGGATCGCGTCCCCGATCTTCGTCCCGCCGCGCGAGACGGAGTTCACGTCGATGTCGTCGAGCACGAGATCGAAGAATCCGTAGTCCAGGGTGAGCGGCACCTTGAGCACCGCGTTTCCCGCGAAGACGATGAGCCCGACCCGATCCCCCTGGAGTCCGTCGACCATGTCCCTGATCGCGAGCTTCGAGCGCTCGAGACGGTTCGGAACGAGATCCTCGGCGAGCATGCTCTTCGAGACGTCGAGGATGACCATGATGTCGCGCCCGCGGCGCTGGATCGTCTGCGGCTTCGGGTTCCACGCGGGGCGCGCGGCGGCGAACGCGACGAACGCGACGGCGATGGTCACGAGCACGGCCTTCGCGGTGCGCCCCGTGCCGCTCGTGGAAAGTCCGATGCGGCCGAGGAGGTCCTCCTCGACGAACGCGCGGAGCGCCACGCGCCTCCGGTACGACGCCCAGGCGTAAAGAAATACGACGACGGGCACGAGCCAGAGGAGGTAGAGCATCTTTATGTTGCCGATATGCATGGCGCCTCGAGGGGCCTCTCGCGCGTCGCGGGCCCCTTACGGGATCTTTCTGAAAATCGTGTTGGCGAGCGCGGCCTCGAGCATCATCACGCAGAGCGCCGTGAGCGCGAAGCTCGCGAAGAGCTCCTTGTAATCAACGAAGCGCACCGATTCGATCTCGCTCGTCTCGAGCTTATCTATCTCTTCGTAGATCTGGCGGAGCGACTTCTCGTCCTCGGCCATGTAGAATTTCCCTTTTGTGGCGTCCGCCACCTGCCGGAGCGTTTCCTGATCGACGCCCTCCGCGACCGGCACCTTGAAATCGCCAAAGAGCGTATGGACCGTCCGCACGGCCTCGCTTCCCCCCACGCCGATCGCATATATTTTAATGCCCCATTGGCCCGCGAGTTCCGCCGCCTCCTTGGGCATGCGGCGGCCGTAGTTGTTCTGCCCGTCGGTGAGGAGGATCATGATCTTGCTCTTGATCTCGTACTCCTTGCCCCCCTCCTGCTGCGCGTGGCGCGAGAGCTCCTCCTCGGCGGTCCTGAGCCGCGCCGCGGCGAGCGCAATCGCGTCCCCGATCGACGTGCCGTCCTCGTTCTGCCTCTTGACGACCTTGATGCTCTCGAGGAATCGCATGAGCGCGCCATGTTCGAGCGTCAAGGGCGCCATCGTGTCGGCGTAGCGGGCGAACGCGACCATCCCGACGAGATCGTTCGGGCGGCCCTTGAGGTTCTTGCCGTTCCCCATGATGAACTCGGTGAACACCTTCTTCACGACGCCGAGCCTGTCGGACCTGATCCCGAGAAAATCCATCTCGGTCCCCATGCTCCCCGAGCGGTCGAGAACCATCTCGATCGCGATGCCTTTCGTGACGTCCTTCACCTTCTCATGCCCCTGTTGCGGCCGCGCGAGCGCGGTGACGACGAGGAGGATTGCCGCGATGCGCAGCGCAAGAGGCAGCATGGCGAATCTCGTGCGGAACGAGGCGCCCGCGCGCTTGACGTTTCCGACCGTGGAAAAGCGCACCGTGCCGGGCTTCCCGAATCGCCACAGGTAGAAGACGACGGCCGGGATGGCGAGAAGGGCCATGAAGGCCCACGGGGTCGCGAATCTGATGCCGTGAAACATGGGGGGCGGCCTCCCGAATCCGCTACGCTGTCGTGCCCTCGGGCAGGACAGCCGCTTCCTCGGCCTTCACCTCCTCCCGCGCCTTCGTCGCCTCGATGAAATCCCTGCACGTCGCGAAGGTCCGCTCGACGTCCTCGACGGAGGGCTCGAGCGCCGCGAACTTCACGAGATCGCAGTGCAGAAGGAACATCTTGAGAATGTTCTTTTTCTCGGCGTCGACGGGAAGCACCGGGCTCACCTCGACAAGGAACTCCTCCGTCGTGCGCTCGGGCGCCTTGAGGCCGAAGCGATCCTCGATGTATTCGCGCAGGATATCCGCGACCTCGGCCGTGAACTCGCTATAGCGCTTTTCCTCGACGAGCTTCCGCGCGAGGAGCGCCTCGAGCTTGCGGTAGGCGATCTCGTGCGCGGAAAGCCGCGGGACGATCTTTTCCCGTATGCGGCGCCTCTTCCAGAGAATGAGAGCCGCCGCCGCGGCCGCCGCCACGCACCCGACGACTAGAGATACGTTCCTCCACCCGAACGGGAACGACGCGGGGGGCGCGATGTCGTTGATGTCGAGAGAGGCCTTGTCCTTCGGGAGAAGCGACGTCACCTTGACGACGATCGTGTCGGAGTCGACCGTGTGGCGGGTGCTGTCCCCTTCCTGGTAGAAGGCGACCTCCATCGGCGGGATCTTGTACTCCCCCGAGAGGAACGGCTCGAGCTCGTAGAGGCGCTTTGTGACGATAGCGCCGTTTACCCCAAGCTCCGGCTGGTAGTTGTGGTAATCGACGATCCCAAACTCGCTCAGTTTGTCGCCGAACTTCGGGAGCTCCGCGCGCCAGCCCTTCTGCGAATGCGTCTCGAGGAGCATCTTCACGCGCCGGGCGATCGTGACGGAGCTGTCGCTGAGAGAGACGCGGAAGCTCACCGGGCCGCTTTCGAACCTGCGGGTGAACTTGAACTCCTTCTCTGTGCCGGCCTTCCCCTTGTTGCACGAAGGGGCCGCGCAGAGAAGGACGAGAATCAGTACGACAAACCTTCTCATTTACCACTCAGCTTGGAGGTGTGAATGACGACGTTGTAGCGGTCCTTGAGCTCGCCGAGGAGCTGCTGCTGGACCTGCATCTCCTTCTGCATCCTCACCGCGCCGTAGACGTCGTTTTTGGCCTTGTCGAAGGACTGTGCTTTCCCGTCCTTCTTGAAGTCGTCCTTGTGGGCCTCGTAGTACATCTTGACCTCGTCGGGCGTGATCGTGACGCGCTTCGCGAACTCCTGGTCGAGGAGCTTCTGCGCGAGGATCTTGCGCTCGAGATTGCGCGTGAGCGCCCGGAACTCGGGAGCGTCGGCGAGCTTGTCCTCCTGCGCCTTCCGGCAGAGCATCTCCTCGGCGATGAAGCGCTCGAGCCATTTCTCGCGCTCACCCTGCTTGAGGACGTTGTCGAGGAGCTTCTGCTTCTGCTCGCGCTTCTGATCCGGCGTGAGGCTCCCCGCGAGCTGGCTCAGCTCGGCGTCGATCTCGGCCTCGATCATCATGTCGAGATCGGCACGCGTGATCTTCCATGTGCCGACCTCGGCGAGAATTTCCTTCCCACCTGTCGAATCGTTCTTCGCGACAGCCGTCCGCGACTCGAGCTCGTAGTTCAGAGCGGCGAACTTGCCGAGGGCCTCGAGGCATTCGGCGGTCCGCTTCGATATCTCGGGCTCGAGCTCGTCAATCTTGGCCAGTGCCTCCGAACGGTAGTACGCCTCGAGCGCCCGCTCGTAGTCGCTCGCGTCCTGGCGGAGCTTCCCGACCCTGAACCAGATGCGCGCCGCTTCCTCGCTCCCGGGCCTGACCGTTCTCACGTATTCCGTCCACGTGCGCGCCGCGGCGCCCGAGAGCTTCTGGTCCTCGAGCTTGAGCGCAAGCTCCTCGAGCTTCTTCCCCGAGAGGCCGCTCGAGCCCGCCGACAACATCTGATGCTTACCATTTGCCACAAAGTAGCCAGCAAACGCGAGCGTGGCGGCGACGACCGCCGCGACAATGAACAGAGCTATGCGATTCGGCCGCCCGTCACGATCGTCCCGCGGCGGCAGCGTGAAATTCGGATTGCGATCCATCTAGTCCTCCAGTGCCCTTTACTTTGCCGATTTCGGCCGCGCCTTGCGCTTCCTCGTGACCGAATAGTCCACTTTGCCCTCCCGCGCAACGAGCGTATTCAGTTCCTGCTGCACGCGCTCGGCCAGGAATACCTTGAGCAGTGACTGGTATGGCACGTCGCGGGCGTTGGCGAGTGCTTTCAGCTCCGCAAGCAGCAACTCCGGCAATCGGAGGGAGATCGTCGTTAGAGAGGGTTTGAGATTCGGGAGAACCAAACGCCGAGCTTTCGACCAATCAAAATAATCGAGCGGCGAATGTTTGTCCCAGAAATCGCGCTCCTCATCCTCCGATTTGAACTTCGGAATCTTCTTCGGTTTCATCGTGAGAACGCCTTCCTCTCGCGTCCGCTCATGTCGTGGGCGGTAATGATGCGAATCAACTCCGTTTTCAATTCAAACGTAATCTTGAGAAACCTGCCGGCGTCAGTCCGACCCAGCGCCAAGAAACGCCTCTTCGCATCCGGACATTCCTCGCCCGTCTCGGCAAACAGGGAGCGATTGAAGAAGACTTGCTCACATTCCCCGGGCGACACCCCGCTCAACCGTCCCGCGGGAAATAGATTCGTTCCGTCCCACTGAAACCCTGTGCACCGGGATATGAGCATTGAAATGTCCATGATGTTCACATTGCTTTCGAGTATTGGACGACTTCGGACGCAATTCTCTGCCCTGCACGATCAGATTCGACATCGAGTTCGTAATCCATCTGCAGGCCAAGCCAGAACTGGGGCGACATATTGAAGAACCTCGCCAGGCGCAAGGCCGTGTCGGCTGTCACAGCCCTCTTCCCGAGCACAATCTCATTGATTCTACGGGGCGGAACGCCGAGCCGCCGCGCGAGCTCATTCTGGCTCATCTTCAGCGGCTTGAGGAACTCCTCGAGCAAGATCTCTCCCGGATGAACAGGCTCCAGCATTTTCTTTGTCATTTCTTGTCCCCCCTAATGGTAATCAACAATTTCGACGTTGTGGACTTCCCCTTTGTCCCAGGTGAAACAGATGCGCCATTGATCGTTTATGCGAATGCTATGCTGTCCCCCTCTGCTACCGCTCAACTCTTCCAGATGATTAGCCGGCGGAATCCGAAGGTCATTTATTGTCTGGGCTCGATTAAGCATTCTGAGCTTTCTCAGCGCTGCTCGTTGAATCCGCTCCGGCAGCTTCTTGGATCGCTCCCTGCGGAAAATCCTTTCCGTCTCTCGCGAACGAAATGAACGAATCATATACACCAATTATAACGCATAACGGTATACGGTCAAGGTCCTATTTGTTCCAGAACAATGTATATTACTGAAGTATACATTTATCAAGTCCAAAGAGCGGGGGAAATCTAGTACCTCCGCTCCCGGGCCCTGAAGAACTGCACGAGTCTCGGCACGTAGTCGCGATCCGTCATGACCTGGATCTGGTCGACCCCCATCGAGGCGAAAAGCTCGCGGAACCGCTCGGAGCGCTCGCGCCCGAGGCGCTCGTACCGCTTCCGCACGGCCGCGCTCGAGGTGTCCACGAGCACCATCTCCCCCGTCTCCGCGTCCTCGAGCTCGATGAGGCCCACGTTCGGCAGCCGCACCTCGCGCGGATCCGTGACGGGCACGGCGATGAGATCGTGCCGCTTCGCGATGATTCGCATCGCCTTCTCGAACCCCTCCGATTGGAAGTCGCTCACGAGAAACACGACCGCCCGCTTCTTCGCGACCTTCGCGAAATAGTCGAGGGTGCCCCCGATATCGGTCTTTACCGCCTTGGGCTTGAAGTTGAGGAGCTCTCTGATGAGCCGCAGCACGTGCGTCGTCCCCTTCTTCGGCGGCACGTAGAGCTCGACCTGGTCCGTGAAGACGATGAGCCCGACCTTGTCGTTGTTCTTCACCGCGGAGAAGGCGAGGAGCGCGCAGAACTCGGCCGCGATCTCGTTCTTGAGCTTTTCGACGCTCCCGAAGGCGCCCGAGGCCGAGAGGTCGACGAGGAAGAAGACCGTGAGCTCCCGCTCCTCGACGAAGCGCTTCACGTAGGGGCGATCCATGCGGGCTGTGACGTTCCAATCGATCGAGCGGACGTCGTCCCCCGGCATGTACTCGCGCACCTCGTCGAACTCCATCCCGCGCCCCTTGAATACGCTCGTGTACTCGCCGGCGAGGACGTCGTTCACGACCTTCCGCGTCGTTATCTGCAGAATGCGAATCTTCCGGGCCAGCTCACTCGAGATCATGGCAATCCAACTTTCGATATTTCAATTGGCTAGCGCGCGCCGCAGGGGTCAGTCGAAAAACATCACCGCCTATGATTCTGCAATCAATAGTAAAAACTAATGGAAATCGGCGGCGCTTTCAAGATGGAACTTCTTGCCCACATATTCGTTCGTACACCCGATAGTGCCGCGGAGTTCCCGACGGCGGACGCCATTTCGCCAGGTGTGTCAGGCATAAGATATGCGCATGACCAAGGTGGAAAATCTGCCTAAATCCGCTTATCGATGCAGGCCGGGGGATGCCAGGGGGAAAACCGTGGGCACCAAGTCAAAGGTTTACGTCATCGATCTGGCTGAATCGAGCACGCAGAAGAATCGCTCTGGAAAACAGGGCATCGAGCGCACGGAGTACTCACCGGACAGCGAGGGACCGCAGTCTTCGAGGCTGCAGGCCTCGCGGCGGCGGGGGTACCGCGCGAGTGAGCGCATCGACGAGAAGGGCTCTCCGCTTCTCACGTTTCTCGCGTACCTCGCGGGGCCGTACGCGATCCTCGCGACGCGCCGCGGACGGGAGAGCAGGTTCTGGGTCGTGCTCGCAATCCTTTCCGCCACGGCAGCCGTGATCATCCTCGCTGGGGCGAACAAGATCTTCGCCGCTCCTCATGGCGCGGGGATCGGCTTCGTCATCTGGCTCTCGGTCACCTGCCTCGCCACGGCTCTAGGCTTTGCCGCATGGGCCCGCGGCGTGTTCCTACTCGGACGCCACAAGGGCTGGCTCCTGAGACGCCTCCCGGCATGGCTCAGGCGTCCCGGCACTGCGGGCGTCCTCGGCCTCCTGGTCCCAGGCTTCGGGCTCTTCGTCGCGGAGCGTCCGAGACGCGCGGCGTGCGTGCTTCTGGCAGCATGCGCTGCCGTGGTCGCCACCCTCGTCCTCTGGCAGGCCCCCGATCTCTGGCGGCTGAGCCAGGTGGGCATCCTCGTCGGGCACGGCGACATCCTCGAGCGGATATTTATCGTGTTGGGCGCGATCGGATTGTTCGGAGCGCTGGTCTGGATCGTCCAGGCGCTCGACGGTGCGCGTCTCGTCGGCGCCGGCGCCGAAGGTGCAACGGGGCGGCACGGCGACTTGGCCGCCGTCGCGCTGGTCCTCGCGATCGCCGCAGCGTTTGTGATATTCAAGCCGGCGCGCGTCGCCGAGACGCTCGATCGTTTTGCGGTATCGATGCGGGAGGATGGGCTCAGGGTCATTCCGCTCGCCGCCACTCAGGCTGCCATGCGCCTCGATCCGTCAAAGCCCGAGTATACCATCCAGGCAATTGAGCTCAACGAAGCGCTCGGGCGTCCCGGCGAGGCCCTCGCGCTCAAGCGCGATCTCGCCGAGCGCTGGAAACCCTATGAGCGAATGCGCCGGCTCGAGGCCGCGACCGTCGAAGGCCCCATCTTCGGCCCCGCGGCACCCTGACGCCAAATTAGCTGACGCCAAAGGTTGAACAAGCCAAACTCGAAGGATCGCTCTTCCGGTTGGTGATCTGATTTTCCTCCAATTGGTTATTGACTCCTGGCCGTAACATGTGATACCATACCGCCCACTAAATCAAATTCCAGTTAGATGAAATAGATACGAGTCCGGCCACGACTGAGAAAGGAGTCGCCTTGATGACAAGAGCTATTTCTGTTCTTGCGGTCCTCCTGGGCGTGCTTGGCACTGCCCATACTGCGGCCTACGCAAACTGGATCACTGACGGCGTCGCTGTATGCGCGGCCGACAGCGGTCAGTCAGATGTGCAAATAGTACCTGACGGCGCGGGAGGCGCCATAATAGCCTGGCGCGACACACGCAACGTTAACCTCGACATATATGCTCAGAGGGTGGATGCCAATGGACACTTGCTCTGGGGCGTCGGTGGCGTTCCGGTGTGCACGCTTCCGAGCACCCAGTCGCTTACTGATATGATATCGGACGGACAAGGCGGAGCGATTCTCGTGTGGGAAGACAACCGGAATGGAAACTACGATATATACGCTCAAAGGCTGAATTCGAATGGGGCTCCTCAATGGACGACCAACGGAATCGCCGTTTGCACGGCTGCTTATGCTCAGCAACTGCCGGTTCTTGCTTCAGACGGGGCAGCGGGGGCAATCATTGCATGAGCGCAGAAGAGAACTTTATGAACGAGCAGGAAGAGATATGCGCTATATAAATATGCTTCCTGCAGCGATGGTAGACTTTTTACATGGGCAGG
>Ga0209048_10005654_pt1 | contig 11793 bp, 8 predicted proteins | sample FrelakmetCRP12CR_FD_187146 | JGI IMG/M metagenome (GOLD analysis project Ga0209048, IMG submission 187146) | Freshwater lake sediment microbial communities from the University of Notre Dame, USA, for methane emissions studies - CRP12 CR (SPAdes)... | ecosystem: Environmental > Aquatic >... | reverse complement strand
CATTTCGGTCAGGGACCCAGCTCCCAAGGGAGCTGGTCGCTTACGACGATCCGGGCCGGCGTTACCGTGAAGTTCGGCAGCACGAGCACGCTGCGCAGCAGGGTTGAAAGTGAAGTAAAATTCTCCGTGCGCGCCCCCAAAATTATCCCGATCGCGCGTACCGTTAAAGAAACGTTCCCGATCAGAAATTATGTTTTCTTTGATGCAGGTTCGCACGTTTTTCCGGACCGCTACGCGGCGCTCACCAAAGCCCAGGCGGAATCCTTCAAAGAGGAACAGCTCCTGCGGCCGGAGCCCAAGGATCTCACCGGGCGCTCGCGCAGGCAGATGACTGTCTATCACAACATTCTTAACATAATCGGAGACCGTCTCAGGAGATTCCCTGACGCATCGGTAACCCTCCTGGGGGCTTCCGAGAGCGGTTCCGCCGATGGTAAAGCCCTGGCAGATGAGGTGAAGCGTTATCTTGCGGAAGTATTCGGCGTAAGCGCCTCTAGGATCGTCACGCGGGGTGAGGACAAACCGCCAATACCCTCATTCCAGCCGGGGGGCACGAGGGAGCTTGAGCTGGTGAAGCCGGAAGACAGGCGTGTAGACATAACAAGTTCCACAAGTGCACTTCTTGAGCCCGTGCAGATAATTTCTCTGCAGGAGGACCCGCTTGACAGCGACATCCTGGTATCCGTGGCCGGGGCGCAGGAGGTGCTTGCCTCCTGGACTCTTGCGGTGACCGACGAGGAGGGGATTTTAAAAAGATACGGACCCTATACCTCAGATCAGGAAAGGATCCCGGGCAGGACCGTGCTGGGCGACAAGCTAAAAGGCCGCTATAAAATTGCGCTTGAAGCGGAGACAAAAAGCGGAGCATCTCTGCGGAAGGAAGAAACAATGACGCTCGTCAGGTCTGACGAGCCCGAGGAGGCCCCCGGTTTCCGTTTCAGCATCCTTTTTGAGTTCGATCAGTCAAAAACCGTCGCCACATACGAAAGGTTTCTGACGCAGACCGTGGCGCCCCTTGCAAGTGACGGGAGCAGCGTCATAATACACGGCCACACGGACATCGTGGGGGAGGAAAGCCATAATCTAAAACTCTCGCGTGATCGGGCCCAGGAAACCATGAACCTGCTGGAAAAAGCTTTCTCAAGGGCCGGCAGGAAGAATGTGAGATTTGACACCTACGGTTTCGGGGAGGATGTCAGGCGAGCCCCCTTTGACAACAAGCTCCCGGAGGAGCGCTTTTATAACCGCACGGTGATCATCGACATAGTTCCGGAGTGAACCGGGCTTGAAGCAATCCTGTAAAATCTCAGCCCTGGGGATATCCTGCCTCCTGTTTCTCCTCGCAACCGCACTTTTTGCGCAGGTCCCCCCGCGCCTTTCAGGATATGAGCCGGGTCTTGACGCTGCGCAGTTGTGGAGGCAGGCAGGCGCTTACCACGCCATAAGGCAGGAGCTTGAAAAGGTGTTTCCGCACCTCAAGTTTGTGCAGGAGAAGCGGGACGCTCTGGTGCTTCTTATGGAGAGCACGTTCGAGGATCAGGAATATGAAGACGCCTTCCGCTGGAGCGGCGATTTTCTGAAAGATTTTCCGAACGACGGTGAGCGGGGGACCTCCCTTTTTATCAGGGGGGTAAGCGCATTCCAGACAAGAAGGCTGGAAATAGCCCTTTCATATCTTGACGAATTTTTAGGCGCCGAGCCCCGCCACACTCGCGCGGGGGAAGGCTATTTCTGGCGTGCAATGTGCAAGCTGGACATGGGCCGAGGAGAGCAGGCGGAAGAGGACGTAAAACATTGTTACCTTGACAGTTCCTCCGAAAATTATCATGACATAGCGCTTATGGGATGGGCTCTTTCGCTGGAGCGGAGGGGCCAGTACCGCACGTGCGAAAAGTTGCTGGAGGAGTTAGTCGTGAAATTCCCTGCCAGCAGCCTCATGCCCGAGGTTAAAATCAGGCTGGCCTCCCTCTCCATGAGGAGAGGAGATCCGGGCCGCTGTTCGGATATTCTAAGCCACATAACCCCCCCCTCCAGGCTGAAAGAGGAATACCTGCTTCTGCTCGCCGAATCTGACCAGGAAAGGCGCAAATTTGAAAACTCCAGGTCTGAGTACCTGAAATTCACGGTCAATTTCCCTGAAAGCCCCTACTATAGGGGAGCTCTTTTCAGTGCGGCCTTTGCGGATCTTGCACTGGGCCGTTACGGTGACGCAATGACCGGTTTCGACTCCCTGTCACGTGGAAATGACTCGCTCGCTCTGGCGGCCCTTTACCAGAGCGCCGTGCTTTCGCTCCTGGAGAATAACACGGCCGGAGCAATGGCAAAGTTTGATACCCTCACATCCCGCTCCCCCTACGATGCCTTTGCCGAGAACGCCTACATCCAGATGGGTATGACCCGCTACCGATTGAAGCATTACCGGGAAGCCAGACGTTTCTTCCAGCTTGCCGCCCGCATGTTCCCCGAAAGCCGCCGCCGCCCAGGGTCTTACCGCATGCTGGGCGAGGCCAGCCTTGCAATGGGAGATTTCTCAAACGCGCAGTATGCCTTCGCGCAGGTCAAGCGCCTGGGCGGCCCGCCTGATATTTTGGCCCCCTCCATGTTCCAGGAAGGGGTATGCCTGTACCACCTTGGAAGGTTCAAGAGCAGCGCCGAGGTGCTTTCTGATTTTCTGCGCACTTTCCCCAAAGACCCGCGCTCGGCCGAGGTGTCCCTCTGGAAGGGGGAGGCCCTTTATCAGGACTACCGCTTCGAGGAGGCAGAAAGGGTTTTCGCGGAGGCTGTGCGGATGCTGCCCGATGGTCTTAAGCGGGCGAGCGCCGCCTACGGCTACGCCTGGTCTCTGTTCGAACAGAAGAAGTTCAGCCAGGCGGCTTCCGCGTTCGAGAAATTCACCTTCCAGTACAAGGGGGACAACCGCTCCCTGGATGCATCGCTGCGCAAAGCCGACTGCTATTTTTTCATGGGACAGTACGAGAAGGCCAGGGAAATGTACGCCCAACTTGAGTCTTCGAAGACCGACAGGGGAAATGTCGAATATGCGGCCTTCCAGGTGGCAATGTCTTATATCCAGAGGGGTGAGTCCCAGAGGGGTATCGAGCAGCTCAGGAATTTCCTGGTGCGTTTTCCAAGTTCGGTCTATAACGAGGTCGTGCAGTTCAACATCGGGTGGGAATATTTTTCAAAGGAACAGTACGCCGAATCGCTGCCGGAGCTGCGCGCCGTGATGCTGAAATATCCCGAGAGCCAGCTGATCCAGAGGGTCCTTTTCAACATGGGGGATGCGTTTTACAATCTCAAGCAGTATGACAGCTCGCGGGTCTATTATCTGAGGCTGATCAGGGAATATCCCTCCAGCCTGCTGGTGCCGGACGCGCTGAACGGGCTTCAGTTTACATACGAAGCCCAGGGTAAGCCTCGGGCGGCGCTGGCTCAGCTGGACACGATACTCGGCGAAAAAACCGTAAGTACCCCACGCGAGGAACTGCTTCTTAGAAAGGGGGACATACTTTTCGGCCAGGGGGACTTCGGAGGGGCCGCAGTCCAGTACCAGAACGTGCTTACAATGAAACCGGCCCGTTCCGTCCAGGCGAAGGCACTGCATCAGCTCGGACGGGCCTACGAGATGGAAAACAATCCCGCGCGGGCTGCAGCCTATTATGCTCAGGTGTTCGAGGATTTCTCCGATGCCGAGACGGCTCCCGCTTCCGCCGTTGCGCTGGGAATACTCCAGACGAAGGCCCGCCAGTACGGTGAGGCTGTCTCCACATTCGAGAAGTTCGCCCTCTCCTACCAGGATTCGCCGCTGCTTGCCGAGGCCGAGTACTACCACGGCGTGGCACTTGCCGCCCTGGCGGATAAAAGAGCGGCTTTTGCTCAGTTCCAGTCGGTGATATCGCGTTATCCGGAGAACGTGTTCGCCGACCGCGGAAGGATACGTCTGGCCACCTTGCTCTCGGACCGGAAGGATTACCGCTCTTCCCTGGATACACTCACCTCCGTTGTCAGCCGCCGAAGCGACGATATTGCGGCTGAAGCTCTGATAATGATAGGTGAAAATTACCTTTCGATGAAACGTTACACGGACGCCCTCCAGGCATTCAACGATTGTATCCGCCAGTACACCGATTTCCCTCTGATGGTGGATCGCGCGCGCATGGGGCTTGCTGGGTCGTACGAAAAGTTGCGCGACCGTAAGAGGGCCCGCACCGCTTATGAAGAGGCCTCAAAATCCGCAGTGGACCCGAAAGTCAGAAAAGACGCAGCTGAAAGATTAAAGAGGCTGAAGAAATGAGAAAGCTGTTATATGCCTTATTGACGATACTCCCCTCTATCGGCCTCTCGCAGGAAAAAATCGCACCGCGAGACACATCCCTGCTGCCCAGGCTGGAAATTCCGGAGATAACGATTGTGGGGAAAAGGGCGATAACGCTCCCCTTCGCAAGAAAGGGGGAGATTTACGATATCGACATATTCGATGCCCCCACTGCCGACACTTCACTGCTTGCGCACAGGCCCCCTGTCTCTTTGCCGCTTGGGTTGTTGCCGCGGTATGACGAACCCCTCATCCCCTGGCATTTCAGCGCGGAAGGGCGCCTGGGAAGTTTTTCGACTGCGGCCCTGCGGGCTCTGGCAGATTACAAAGGAAAGCAGTGGGGGATTTACGGGAGCACTTCATACGAGGGTACCGCCGGCCATACAGATAACTCGCAGGGAAACTCCTTCCGGGCGGACATTAAAGCGCATTCCATAGTCAGCACAGACAACGAAGTCCTGGGAAACATGCGCGCATCCCTGGGGACAATGTTTTCGCATGAAAAGTACGGCATGTTCGGGATAGGTGGTGAGTCCGTGGACAGGTACAGGAACAACTTTGCCCTGGATGCCCATCTGGCCACGCTCAGCGGGCAGCCGAACGCCGTAGAACTGGATATGAAGGCGGATGTCTGGTCGCTGGGCGACTCCCGCTCTGTGGCAGATTCACAGGTGTCGGCGGTATCGCCGCTGATTTCAGCCGTATACGGAAGGGACTTTGAAAGCTTCAAATTTAAGACCGGAATGTCATATGCGGGCTCCTCCCTGGACTATCAGCACCAGGTTCAGTCTCCCTCCCTTCTGGGCCTCTGGGCCTCGGGTGAGTGGCCTATCCTCAAGAAGTGGTACCTCCAGCTGGGGGGAAAGTATGAGAGGGGCACTGGGCTGGAGGGTGAAGCCACCTCGATTGCGGCACCTTTTGCCTTTTTAAGATGGGAAATCGAGCCAGACCGCATGATCAGTTTCTGGATGCAGCCCCTCATGCAGCTGGCTTCCTACGGGGACGAGACCAGGCTGAACCCCTACCTGGCGCCAGAGGTAGCCCTGAGGCCGGAAAAGTCCCGCGTAAGGCTGGGAGCTTCATTCTGGTTCAACAGCCCGGTTTTTTCGCTTGAAATCCAGGGATCCTTCTCCAAGGTTTCGAACCAGCATATTACATCTGCTGAGGGCGGAAGGATCTGGCTGGATTATGTGGATGCCACCAGGTATGAAGTTTCAGCGGTGGGATATTTAAAGCCCGCAGAGGATATGCGCCTGAAATTCTCAGGGTCGATCAGCCCCTCCTACGGAGAGGGGAGCAGCGTGCAGCTGCCCATGGTGCCTATAGTCCAGATGGAAGCCAGGGGCGAGGCCGACTTGCATCTGCCTCTCACTCTCTGGTCATCGCTTTCCTATATGAGCAGGCAGAATATCGACCGTCAGGGCGCAAGAACCTTGGGGGACAGGCTGATCCTGGGGGCAGGAGCCTTATCTGGTATCATTCCCGGCACAGTACTGTCCTTTGAGATATCGAACATCTTCAATACCGCATACGAGTGGTGGAACGGTTATAAGGCGCCCGGCAGGAAATTCATGCTGAGTGCAAGGACAAATTTTCTATGAGGATTGTAAGTAGCGTCCAGGAAATGCAGCGCCAAAGTCGCGAATTTCGACCGCGCTCCAAGAAAATAGCTGTCGTCCCCACAATGGGCTCCCTGCACGAGGGGCATCTGAGTCTCATCAGGCTTGCCCGGGAAAATGCAGAAATTGTGGTTACCACTGTTTTTGTAAATCCCACACAGTTCGCAGAAGGGGAGGATTTCACGAAATACCCGCGGGATATCGAAAGGGACTCGCTTGCGGCCGAATCAGAGGGCACGGATATTCTGTTCGTGCCTGATGTGGAAGAGATGTATCCAAAGGGTTTCAGGACTTTTGTGGAGGTTCCTGGCCTGAGCGGCCTCTTGGAAGGGAAGTCCCGCCCCGGGCATTTCCGGGGTGTTTGTACGATAGTGGCAAAACTCTTCAATTGCATTATGCCCGATGTTGCCGTTTTTGGCCAAAAAGACGCACAGCAGGTGCTTGTAGTCAGCAAGATGGCCCGGGATCTTGACTTCCCGGTGAGGATAATCGTGGCTCCGACACTCCGGGAGGGAGACGGACTTGCAATGAGTTCAAGAAACGTGTATCTTTCCCCAGTGGAGCGGGCTGAAGCGGTAGTGCTTTACCATTCCCTTCAGCTCTCAGAGCGGCTCATCGGAAACGGGGAAAGAAATTGCCGCCTTATAATCTCCGAGATGGAAAAATTGATAATGACAAAACCGTCTGCCCGTATCGATTACGTATCGATTGCCGATGCCTCCACGCTCATGGAGCTGGAATCACTGCAGCGCGGGGACGTCCCGCTCCTTTCGCTTGCCGTGAAGATAGGCGGAACCCGTCTGATAGATAACCTAACAATCAAAGTCCCATAAACCGATATGGCAGAATCACCAAAGCAGATAAAGTTGGCCGTAATCATACTTGCAGCCGGCAAGGGGAAACGGATGAAAGACCCTCAGATGGCTAAGGTTATGTACGAGATCAACGGCAAGCCGATGATCGAGTATGTGGTCGAGCTTGCCGGGAAACTTCAGGCCGCACGGACACTCGTGATAGTCGGATGGCAGAAACAGATGGTTACGGACTACCTCGGAAAGGCAACGCCTGGCGTGGAGTTTGTCGAGCAGAACGAGCAGCTGGGAACCGGCCATGCCGTCCTCCAGACAATGGAGCCGATGAAGGATTTTGAGGGGGAGATATTGGTTCTTTCGGGAGATGTCCCCCTTCTGAGCGAAAAAACGCTCAAGGCCCTGCTCGGTTACCACAGGACAAGCGGCGCCGCGGCGACAATACTGACTGCCGAGTTGGAAGACCCGTCGGGTTACGGCCGCATAGTCCACAACGAGGACGGAAGCGTCCAGAAAATCGTGGAGCACAAGGATGCTTCGCCAAAGGAGCTGGCCATAAAGGAAATCAATTCAGGGATATATTTGTTTGATAAGCAGAGGCTGTTTGAGAGCCTGCACCACCTGGCCCCCAACAATGCCCAGGGGGAGTATTACCTGACGGACGTATTTGAAGTCTTCTGGAAAAACAGCTGGCGGGTTTCGGCCGTAAAAGCGATCGATCCAGCGGAAGTTATGGGAATAAACGATGCGGCACAGCTTGAAACGGCCAGGAACATAATGACTTCCAGGGTGCAGCCCTGAGTTGAGTTGACAATAAACCTCTTTTTCTGTATACTTATATTGTGAGTTTGAAGGGTTCATTTATGAAATTTACGGCTGTCTTGATAGTTGCACTTCTTCTGGGGCCATCTCATCTGATGAGAGCACAATTCAAATCCGACCTGCAAAAGGAGCCTGCCGCTTCGGAATCTCTGGTGCACCCCATGACTAGCATGAACAGTTTTCTGGGCCTTCTAAATCCGGAAAATTTTATGATGCGCCACAACTTTTCCCTCAGCTATCTCTCATCAGGAGGGGAAGGTCTTTCACTGGCATCCTACACGAACAGCATGTTTTATAAAATATCGGATCCGCTAAACGTGCGTTTTGATCTGACGGTGCAGGGTTCCCCTTTGGGTCAGAGTTCCCCCTATCAGAGGACTTTAAACGGACTCTTCCTGAGCCGCGCCGAGCTGAACTACAGGCCCTGGGAAAATTTCTTCATCAAAGTCGAGTACAACCGCCTGCCCGCTTTTTACTACGGGATGTACGATCCCTGGTACACCCCCAGGTCTTCGTTTAACAAATGGGGAGACGAATAAACGGCCGTTGGACTTTGTCACAGGAAATTTTCTTGTAAAATCGATGTTGCAGCGGGTTAGTCTTCATCCCGAAGGCTAACTCGTTTTTTTTATGCACCCCCTTGACTGATATTTATGGAGAAAGGGAAATGCAAGAACTGAAAGAGGAGCAGAAGTTGTCCGGGGGTAAAAAGGCGGTCACCCCTGAGCGTAATTATCTGAAAATTTCGCTGAATGCCGGATTATTCCTGATGCTGGCGGCTGCGGCTTATTTTGCCTATGCCTATATCCGGCAGGAGAAGGAAAAGGCTCTCCAGAAGGAGAACCAGACCGTTGCCCAGAGGGTGGTACAACTGGATGTCCTGAACGGAAGCGGTGTGAACGGGATGGCTTCTAAATTCACGGAACATCTGCGCAAAGCAGGATTTGACGTGGTGGAATCGAAGAATTACAAATCCTCCCAGGTGGCGCAAACCCTGGTTGTGGACCGCATCGGCAATCTGGCGGCTGCACGCAGGGTTGCGGAGGCAATCGGAGTGAGTGCCAATAATATAATCCAGCAGATCAACCCGGATTATTATGTAGATGTTTCAGTTATCATAGGAGGTGATTACCGCAGCCTCATGCCTTTACACTGAGTTCGGCCGAAGGAGACTATTTGACACCAAGAAATCTCGCAAAAAAAATCGCGCAGTTTGCACTTTCAAAAAAAGCTTTTGACGTTACAATAATGGATCTTCGGAAGATCACCGACATGACCGACTTCTTTGTGATCTGTTCCGCCGATTCGGACATCCAGACCAAGGCCATTGCCGATGCGGTGGCCGAAGGTACAGAGAAGCTGGGAATACCCCCCTGGCACAGCGAGGGGCTGTCACAGCGGCGCTGGGTGCTTTTGGATTTTGTTGACGTTGTGGTGCATGTATTCCACAAAGAAACCAGGAAGTTTTACGGACTTGAAAAGCTCTGGGGTGACGCCGCTGTCGAGACAGTTGAGGATTCGCCGCCTGGTGCCGCAGTTAGGAAAAAAACAGCCCGCAAGCCTAGATCTAAATCAAAGAAATGAAATCTTATCTGAGGGAACAGCTCATCAAGTCCCTGGAGTCTCTCGGGCTTGCAGAGGGCGAGATCAGGCCTTCGTTTGAAAAGCCGAGGAGCCCCGATCACGGCGATCTCACAACGAACGTAGCGATGGCCCTGGCCAGGCAAAAAGGTGAAAACCCGCGCCTTGTGGCAGAGCGTATCGTCAAGAGCCTTAAAATTGACACCGCGCTTGTGGACCGGGTAGAGATAGCCGGGCCTGGATTCATAAACTTCCATTTTACGGACAGGTTTTACCTCTCCCTCCTGTCGCAAATCATCAGTAAAGGAAGTGACTTCGGGAAGGCCGATATCGGCAAGGGGATGAAAACACAGGTGGAGTTCGTGAGCGCAAATCCCACCGGACCCCTCACCGTAGGACACGGCCGCGGAGCAGTATTTGGCGATACCATCTCAAGGCTCTTGCAGTGGACTAATTACGATGTAACGCGCGAGTACTATTTCAACGATGCAGGAAGGCAAATGCGGATTCTGGGGGATTCCGTGAGAATGCGCTACCTGGAGCTTATAGGCGAAAAAGTGGATTTCCCGGAAGACTACTACCAGGGGCAGTACATCCGGGAGATCGCGGCGCACCTCAAAGAGCTGCATTCCGATGCGCTGAAGGAGGAAGGGGCCGAGGGCCTCTTCAAGCAGCAGGCCGAGGAGGAAATTTTTGACGACATCAAAAAAACCCTTGCAAGGCTGGGGATAAAGCATGATGTGTATTTCAACGAAAAAACCCTCTATGAAAAGGGGATGGTCGAAGAAGTCATCGCTGAGCTGCGCGCTGGAGGCCTGGCTTACGACAAGGAAGGGGCCGTGTGGTTCAGGGCAGGAGGAGAGAAGGACAAGGTTATAGTTAAAAGCACGGGTGAGCCGACGTACCGATTGCCCGACATCGCATATCACCGGGAAAAGCTGAGAAGGGGATTCGATCTGGTGATAGATGTCTTGGGTGCCGACCACGTTGCGACCTATCCGGATGTGCTGGCCGGCCTTTCGGCCTTGGGCTTCGATTCCTCAAAGGTAAAAGTGCTGATACACCAGTTCGTTACCATAGTTCAGGAAGGGGAGGTTGTGAAGATGTCCACAAGGAAGGCGAATTTCATCACACTGGATGAGCTGACGGACGAGGTCGGGCCCGATGTGGTGAGATATTTCTTCCTCATGAGGGGTATTGACAGCCACCTTAACTTCGACCTGAAGCTGGCCAAGGACAACTCTGAAAATAACCCAGTCTACTACCTGCAGTACGCGCATGCCCGCATTGCCAGCATTGTCCGCTATGCCCAAAGTCAGGACGTGAGGGAAAACAGGGGGGCGGACCTTTCACTTTTACAGAAGCCCGAAGAATTATCGCTTATGAAACTGCTTGCGGTATTCCCGGACATGGTTGAATCCTGCGCCGCCACATTCGAGCCTCACCGCATGGCAGAATATTTGCAGCAGGTGGCGGGGGATTTCCACAAATTTTACCATGCCCACAGGGTGGTCACCGAAAATCAGGAGCTGACCGCGGCCAGGATGCAGCTCTGCGAGGCTACCCGAATTATCCTTTCAAACGGCCTCTCAATCCTGGGAATAAGCGCGCCGGAAAAGATGTAGGGCTCCGCTCCTTGAGACGCGAAAAAACCGCCGTGGGTAAAAAGAGTCCCAGGCGGTTTCCGCGAGTAAAGCCGTTTATATAAGAAACTGATATTTTTTCCGTTGACCTTTCTGTCTGACGTGTCTCTGAGGAATTCTGTCTGACTCTATTTCTCCAGTATGGCTTTAATCACAGCTGAAAAAGATTTTCCCCCGTCCGTTGTGTTCCTGGCCTCCATCTGAATAAAATATAACCCGCTGGTAACTCTATCTGCGTTCCAGACAACCGATCTCAGACCCGCAGCCTGGATCCCCTCAATTAAAGTTGCGACTTTCTGCCCCAGCAGATTGTACACGCTTATTGTTACGTTGCTCTCGGCAGGCAGCTGGTAACGAATCGTGGTAGCTGGATTGAACGGGTTCGGGAAGGCCTGGTCAATCCAGTAGTTTGCGGGTATTTGTACGGCAGGCGCCATGTAAACAGAAAGCGGTTCTCCTGCGCCGGCGAGTTTTACCCTACCGCTTCCCGCAAGTGGTATAATTTTTCCCCCTGTATTTAACATAACTCTTCTTTTGAACCCTCCTGTATTCCAGTCGACCGTTAATGGATATGTCGCGGAGGATATCTGTATCGGCAGATATACTTCAGAGCCGTTTCCGATCGCTTCAATCCAATGGCCCGAGGCAAATCTGGCGTCAAATGCACCGGGAGGCGGTAGAGGCGGAAGTTCGTTCATTAAAGCATTGGCGGGGATTTGGGCCTTATCATCCAGAAGGTAGAGGGTTTGCCTGTTCCCGGTTCCGTCACTTAGGATAAGACTGGCTGCCATGGTTAGATAATTTTCTGTCTCCTTCGGCTTGATAGTACCCGCAAGAGCGGAGTCGAAAATGATCTTCCCTGCCTGAGCGGTTTTGACCCAGTATCCGTACACCGGCTGGATCGTGTCTGCTGAGGCGTAAGACCCGTTAAATCCGAAGATTTGGGAGCTAATTATCCCCGGAGGATCAGTTCTTATTGCAGTTTTGGGGATCGGTGTGGAGAT
>Ga0209048_10005653_pt1 | contig 11795 bp, 9 predicted proteins | sample FrelakmetCRP12CR_FD_187146 | JGI IMG/M metagenome (GOLD analysis project Ga0209048, IMG submission 187146) | Freshwater lake sediment microbial communities from the University of Notre Dame, USA, for methane emissions studies - CRP12 CR (SPAdes)... | ecosystem: Environmental > Aquatic >... | reverse complement strand
ACGGGTGGCCGCGGCGCTTCCCATCTGCGCGGAGGCAGGACAGGCGAAGGTCAGCCGAGCACAGATGGGAACGGCGCGGACAGGACCCGTAGCTACGCGGGTTGCGGCTTTCGGATCCCGATCGCCGCGAGGATCTTCTCCAGGCGGCCCTTGCCGATGAGTTGGTCGGCCTGCGCGAGCACCTTCTGGATCGTGGCGAGGAGGTCTTCCTTGCCCGACCAGTGCTCGAGGACCACCGCGCGGTCGGCCTCGTTCACGAGGATGTTCAGCGCCGCCACGATCACCACGAGATCGTCGAGGTAGCCGATGGCGCCAAAGCGGCTCTCCGAAATCAGGTCGATCGGCGAAATCACGTACGCCAGCGCGGCGCCCATGTAGACCTTGTGCCGGCCCTCGATCCGCGGATCGAGCATCAGCCGCGTGATGAGCAGGAACAGATCCGGCACGAGCAGCACGTACTCGGCGTACGACCCTGTATAGCCCGCCACCTTCTCTCGCAGGTTGCGATAGAACTCCTCGTTGGCCACGGTTCCCTCCACCCTGATCATACGCGCGTTGGCCGAAGAGGGTTCTGCGCGCGAGCTAGAACCGGCAGCGGATGCCGAGCGACGGGAGCAGAGGGAAGGCGCCGCGCGGGTCGTAGGTGACCGAGGGCCGATCGCTGGCGGGATCGTAGGCGAGCACCGGGTCGAGGCTTCCGGCGTTCTTGCGATTGAGCAGATTGATGACCTCGACGTAGAACTGCCAGCGGCTCGACCACCACGACGGCTTGAATGTGGCCCGCACGTCCACGCGCGCGAAGAACGGCAGGGTCGCGGTATTCAGGTTTTCAACGCCGCCCTTGGTGGTGGTCCAGACATAGAGGCCGTTCACGTCGACCTCCGGCACGTACTTCACGAGCTTACCCGACTCGTCGTTCACCGGGCTGGCCGCGACCACGAGGCCGAGGACGGGATCGTACGGGAATCCGGAGGCCACGCGCACCGTGCCGGCCAGTTCGAGCCAGCGCTTCATCCGGTAGGTGCCGACCAGGCTGAGGGCGTGCCGGCGGTCGTAGTCGAACGGATAGCGCCGGCCGTAGCTGTTGATGGTGGCGCGGCCCCACGTATAGGAGCCCCATCCCGCGAATCGCTCCGAGGCGGAGCTCGGCTGATGCGCCACGTACAGGTCGAAGCCGTAGGCCGCGCCGTCCGCGCCGTTCACGGGGTCGCTCATGATCTGCGGCTCGCGCGGGACGCTGGACTGCAGCCCGGCCGGAAAGTCGTAGAGCGCCACGCGCGCCGCGGTTTCGGCGGGGGTTTCGAGGCGCCCGACGACGAGCCCGTTGAACGACTTGTAGTAGCCTTCGACACGCGCCACCAGGCCCGGCGCGAACTCCCGCTCGAGGGCGCCCAGCACGTGTACGGAGCGTTCGCTCGTCAACGAGAGCGCACGCGCCGACGTCAGATCGACGAAGTAGTCCGACTGCAGCAGTTTCTCGTAGCCGGGGCTCTGCGTGAACAGGCCGGCCGAGGCGCGCACGGCGAACCCGCGGCCGACATCGACTCGCGCCGATACCCGGGGAGAGAGAATCGTCTCGCCGGCCACGCCGTTCCAGTCGACGCGAAGCCCGGGGGTGACGCGCAGGCGGGGCGTCGCCTGGATGCGATCGAACACCCATGCGCCGGCACGCACGGACTGCTGGCGCGAATCCAGTTGCGAGGGCAGCCCGACACCGCCCTGCACGCTCGACCCGTTGGCCTCGTTCGTGTTCCGGTCGCCGCTGATGTTCCAGCCCCACAGGGTGTCGAGGACGTGAACCTCGCCGCCGGTTTCGACCAGGTGCGCGGGTGACGCCGAGATCGCCACCTCCTCCCGGAGCGAGAGATCGCGCACGCCCAGGTTGCGCGTGAACGCCACGTTGGCCCGGCCGAAGGCCTCGTCGCCCGGCGCGTTCGAACGGGAGGCTTCGTCGCGGATGTTTCCGGCGGCGTCGAGGCTGTCCTTGTAGTTGTACCAGGACGCGATCGTCCGGGACGAGACCCGCGCTCCAAAGGTGGAGGCCAGCGACAGCGAGACGAGATCGTTCGACGCGCGGTTGCCCAGGCCGAGGTTCGACGCGCTGGAGTCCTGCTTGAACTGCGCGTCCGTCTTCTCGCGGCTGCTCAACACGAAGAGCGACAGTCGCTGGCCCGGGCGCATCTCCCACGACACCTTGCCCTGCACGTCTGCGAAGGCCGGGAGCGTCGTGCCCACGATCCGGTTGGCGACGAGGTCGTAGTACGTCCGGCGGGCGCTCACGATCCATGAGCCTTTCGCGCCGCCGGGCAGTTTGCCCTCGACAACCGCATTGGCGTCGGTCAGCGCGAGCGAGAAGGACCCGGCGAACGACTTCGCCTGCGTGCCCGTCCGGTTCTCGATGAGCAGGATCGACGACAGGCGGTCGCCGTACTTGGGGCTGAAACCTCCCGCCACGAACTCGAAGTTCTCGACGGTCTCCGGGTTGAACGCGCTCGTGAGGCCGAAGAGCCGGTAGGGATCGTGGATCTCGACGCCGTCCATCACCGTGAGGTTCTGGTCGGGCCCGCCGCCCCGCACCGACAGGCGGCTCCCGAAATCGTCCGTCGCGTTGACCCCCGGCAGCGTCTGGACCGTGCGGAAGACGTTCTCCGCGGCGCCCGCGATGCTCCGGACGGCGAGCGGGCTCACATCGATCGCAGATGGCGACACCGGCACCGGCTTCACGCCGGCGGTCACGACCACGTCCTCCTTGAACTGGGACTGGCTGAGCAGCAGGACCTCGAGGGTCACCGTCTGATCGGCGACTGTCACGTCCACCTGTTCGGTCAGGTGCCCGCCGGCGGATACCACCAGGCGCGCCGTGCCGACGGGAAGCGTCAGCGAGAAGCGCCCGTCGTTGCCAGTGACCACACTCACGGACCCCGCGGTGACGCGGGCGCCCGCAAGCGGGCCCATGGAAAACGCGTCGATCACGCGGCCCGTCACATTGGCCGCTGGCTGCGCTCGCGCCGATCCGGAGAGCAGCATCGCCAGGAGGAGCGCAAGGCCTGCAACGGTGAAGCCGCGGCGCAGGCTTGTCTTCACAGAGAACACGATTCCTATGACTGGCCGCACCGGGACTTGGATCCCGCCGGCCACGCGGCTATCGGATCAGCGTGATGGCCGTCTGCCGCTGGTCCATCCACGACGGCCCGCTCTTGCGGAACAGGATGTCCTGCTCGAGCGGGACGCGCACGTCGATGTTGCCCCACTCGGCCACCACGGAGCGGGTGCTCAGCTCGATCGAATGCGCCGTGTCCTCGAAGAGCGGGAAATCGCCGAGGCCGGGCACGCCGTCCTGCTTGTCCCACAGCCCGATGACGGTGCCGGCCGCGTGGCCGTGGAAGCCGATCGGGTGCGAGTACACGCTGGCCTGGATGCCCTCGGCCCGCGCGCGTTTCAGGATCGAGGCGAGGATGGCATTGCCGGTCAGCCCGGCCCGCATCTCCGCCAGGTGGATGTCCTGCAGCCGGTTCGACCTGGCGAACGCGGCCTGAAGGCCCTTCGGCGCCTCGATCTCGCCGTCCTTCAGCACGTAGGCCATCTGCTGCGTGTCCGTGCACAGGTTCAGGTAGACGATGCCGAAATCGCAGTGCAGCAGATCGCCCCGGTGGATCACGGGGCTCTGGCCGTACGGCGTGTCGCGCGGCCGCTGGATGTCCACCGTCGGGTGGAACCAGTTCCCCAGGCCGAGCTGCCGCGACCGCTCGCGGAAATACCACACGACATCGTCGGTCGTCGTCACGCCAGGCGTGATGACCGTGCGCGAGAGCGCCTCCGCGATGATGGCGTGCGCGATGGAGACGATGTGCGGGTAGACCTCCATCTCGTCGGGCGTCCGGCGCTCGAGCCAGCGGATGGCCAGCCGCTCCGCCGGCTGCACCCGCGACTGGTACTCGGGCGGCAGGGCGGCAAGGAGCTTCTTCTTCAAGGCGGCGGTAAGGCCGTCGCCGTAGTTGAACGTCTCCGACTCGTTGATGCCGATCTTCTTCGGGCCGCGGTCCTTGATGAGCTCGCCGAGGCGCGTCCACTGATCGGTGCGGTCCGGATCCCACGCGGCCTTGTAGAACTGCCCGACGCCCGATCGACTCACGGTCAGGCGTTCGATCCCCTCCGGGCCCTTGTCGGTGAAGATCAGCATCGCCGTCCGGCTCGCGTACAGGGTCGTGAACGGCATGAGCGACGAGAACACCGGGTCCTCGTTGTTCTCGCGGCAGATCACAATCCACATGTCGAAGCCTTCCTGCCGCATGAGATCGGGCAGGATGCGCTCGAGGCGGACCGTGAGCCAGGCGTTGTACATCTCCGCCTGCTCGCGCAGCGTGAGGATCGCCGGCACGCGCCCCAGCACGGGGGCGGGCGGAGGCGGCGGCTGGGCAGCGGGCGCGGCCGGCGGCGCGGCCGGGCGCCTCTGCTGACCGAGAACGGCCGCGGACCCGGCCGCGAGCGCGCTCACGACGAGCAGAATCGTCAAGTAGGGCCTTCGCGTGCGTGACACCATCGCCGTTCTCCCTGTGAACGCAGCCAGTGTACAGGATTGCTGCTAGAATCGCAGCCGGCGGCCGGCGTCATCGGCCGGCGAGCCAGGCGTGACGAACCTGACGAACTCAACCCGTCGACGGCCGTTTGCCGAACTGTGGCACATCGCCTGCGCCATCGTGGCGCTGGCCATCGTCACCGCCGCGTACGAAGTGTGGCTCGGCGTGAGCAATCCGACCGTCGTCGGGTTGTCGTACCTGTTGATCGTCCTCCTCGCAGCCGCCGTGTCGACGCTCCGCGTCGCCGTCGCCACGTCGGTGCTGGCGCTGCTGGCGCTCAACTACTTCTTCATGCCGCCCGTCGGCACGCTCAGGCTCGACGACCCGCAGAACTGGGTGGCGCTCGTCGTGTTCCTGGCGGTGAGCGTCGTCGCGAGCCGGCTGTCGTTGATGGCCAGGAGCCGCGCCGACGAGGCCCTCGCCCGGCGCGACGAACTGGGCCGGCTCTTCGACCTGAGCCGCGACATCCTGCTCACAACGGACAGCGGGGAAGTCATCGACGAACTGGCACGCCACATGGCGCGCAGGTTCGGGTTCGACTTCGTCGGCATCTGCCTGCCCGAGCCCGAAGGCTGGCGCGTGCACGGATCGAGCGACGCGGCGGCGCTCGACAGGCCGGAGCTCGACAAGGCCCTGGCCAAGGCCCGCGGCGCCCTCGAGTTCGACGCCCACACCCGCAGCTACGGCGGGCAGTTCCTGTCCAACCTGCCTGGCGGCCGGGCGGTGACGCTCGTGCCGCTGCGTCTAGGCATGCGGGCGGTCGGCCTGCTCGCCGCCGCCGGCCGGGCAGTCGAGCCGGGCACGCTGGACGCCATCGCCGGATTGACCGCGATCGCCATCGAACGCGCCAAGATGCTCGCCGAGCGCCAGGACGGGGAACGGGTCCGCCAGGGTGCGGAGCTGAAGACGGCGCTGCTGGCGTCGCTCGGCCATGACTTGAAGACCCCGCTGACGGCCATCACGGTGGCCGCCGGCAACCTCCGGACGGCCGGGACCAGCGAGGAACTGCGGCGCGATCAGCTCGACGTCATTCGAATCGAAGTCTCGCGCCTGAACCGGCTGTTCCAGAACATCGTCGACATGGCGCGCATCGAGACCGGCGCGGTCGATGCCCAGCGGGAGTGGGTGCATCCCGCCGACATCGTCGAGGCCGCCATCCAGCAGGTGCAGCATGCCCTGGAGAACCATCCGCTGGAGCTGGACGTGGACACGCCGGGATCGGTGCAGGTCGATCCCCGCCTCACGGCGGCCGCGCTGTCCCACCTGCTCGAGAATGCGGGTCAGTACGCGCCGGCCGGGACGCCCGTCACGATCACGGCCCGGGTTGACGAAAGCGGGCTCATCATGCGCGTGCGGGACCGCGGGCCGGGGATCGCGCCACAGGACGTGGAACACCTGTTCGAGCAGTTCTTCCGGGGGGCCGGGGCCCGGCATCGCTCGTTCGGCACCGGGATGGGCCTCGCCATCACGCGAGGGCTGATGGCCGCGGAAGGCGGGAGAGCGTGGGCGGAGAACCACCCGGACGGCGGGGCCTGCTTCACGTTGAGCATTCCCACCCCGATCCGGCAGGAGTCCCGCCTCGACGAGGAGCCGTCATGAGCCGCCCGGCGCACATCCTCCTCGTCGACGACGAACTCTCGATCCAGCGGACGATGGTGCCGCTCCTGCGATCGAGAGGGTACGAGGTCACCGTGGCTGCGACTGCCCGTGAGGCCCTGGCGGCCGTGGAGGGGGAACGCCCCGACCTGATCGTGCTCGACCTGGGACTGCCCGACATGGACGGGCTCGACGTGTGCCGGCGCGTGCGGGCCAGGTGGGACACGCCGATCGTGGTGCTGTCGGCGCGTGGCGCCGAGCAGGACAAGGTCGCGGCCCTCGATGAGGGGGCCGATGACTATGTCACGAAGCCGTTCGGGCCGGACGAACTCCTGGCCCGCGTTCGGGCGGCGATCCGGCGGGCCACGGGCGGAGACGTCGGCGACACGGGACGGATGCAGCGCGGGGACCTGACCATCGACTTCGATCGCCGGCGCGTCCTGCGCGGCGACAGCGAGATCAAGCTGACGCCGAAGGAGCTCGAACTGCTCACGCTTATGGCCCGCCACGCCGGCCAGGTGCTCACCCACCGGGTGATCCTCAAGACCATCTGGGGACCGCACGCCGTCGACCAGCCCGAGCATCTCCGGGTCCTCATGGGCCAGCTCAGAAAGAAGATCGAACCCGATCCCGCCAGACCGCGCTACCTCCTGACGGAGCCGTGGGTCGGCTACCGCTTCGCCGGCGACGAGGAGCCGCCTGCCGGATAACGCTCGTCGAGCGCGAGGTTCAGCAGCAAAACATTGACGCGCGGCTCCCCGAACACCCCGAGGTCGCGGCCCGTCGTGAAGCCCGACACCAACTGGAGGATCGCGGCCTCTGTCGCGCCGCGCTCGCGGGCCACGCGCGGAACCTGGAATGCCGCCGCCGCCGGAGAGATATCCGGATCGAGTCCCGACGCCGACGAGGTCACAAGGTCGATCGGCACGGGAACGCCTGGATTCTCGCGCCGCGCGGCTTCTGCCCTGGCGCGCACGGCGTCGATGAGCGCCGCATTGGTGGGTCCCAGGTTCGTTCCGCCCGACGCGCTCGCGTCGTACCCGGTCGCGCCCGCGGCGGACGGGCGAGGCCGGAAGTAGCCGGGCGACGAGAACCCCTGCCCGATGAGACGCGAGCCTATGAGCCTGCCGTCCTTGTGAATCAGCTGGCCGTTCGCCTTGTCCGGAAACAGCACTTGCGCCAGTGCCGTCACCGCCAGCGGGTATGCAATGCCCAGCAGCACGGTCGTGGCAAGGGTCATCAGCACCGCGACGAGCAGGTTTCTCCGCAATTCCATGTCACGACCTCCGCGCGCCGCGTCCGCGCCGCATTCCTTACGCGAGCCCCAGCGCCGTGAGGATCACGTCGATGAGCTTGATGCCGGCGAACGGGACGAGCAGCCCGCCCGCGCCGTAGATCACGAGATTGCGCCGCAGGAGCGCCGCGGCGCTCATGGGCCGGTACCGGACGCCCTTCAACGCCAGCGGCACGAGCCCGACGATGACGAGCGCGTTGAAGATGACGGCCGACAGGATGGCCGACTCCGGCGTGCGCAGCCGCATGATGTTGAGCGCCGCCAGCACGGGGAAGGCCGCCGCGAACATCGCCGGGATGATGGCGAAGTACTTCGCCACGTCGTTCGCGATCGAAAAGGTCGTCAGCGCGCCGCGCGTCATCAGCAACTGCTTGCCGATCTCGACGATCTCGATGAGCTTGGTGGGATTCGAGTCGAGATCCACCATGTTGCCGGCTTCCTTTGCCGCCTGGGTGCCGGTGTTCATCGCGACCGCCACGTCCGCCTGCGCGAGGGCGGGCGCGTCGTTCGTCCCGTCGCCGGTCATGGCGACGAGCTTGCCGGCCGCCTGTTCGCTCCTGATCAGCCGCAGCTTGTCCTCGGGCGTGGCCTCCGCCAGGAAGTCGTCGACGCCGGCCTCGGCGGCGATCGCCGTGGCCGTCAAGGGATTGTCGCCGGTGATCATCACGGTCCTGATGCCCATGGCGCGCAACTCCGCGAAGCGGTCGCGGATGCCTCCCTTCACGATGTCCTTCAGGTGAATCACCCCGAGGGGACGGTGCCGATCCGCCACCACGAGCGGCGTGCCGCCGGAGCGTGCCACCCGGGCGACGAGCGGATCGAGTTCCGGAGGAATGCTGCCGTGGTGATCCAGAACGAACCGGCAGATCGCGTCGGCGGCGCCCTTGCGCACCGAGCGCCCGTCGATGTCGACGCCCGACATCCTGGTCTGGGCGCTGAACGGGACGAACGTCATGTTCGCCCCGAGGTCGCGGCCGCGCAGCCCGTAGCGCGTCTTCGCCAGCACGACAATGGACCGGCCCTCCGGAGTCTCGTCGGGCAGGGACGACAACTGGGCGGCGTCGGCCAGTTCGCGCTCGCCGACCCCCGGCAGGGGCAGGAACTCGCTCGCCTGGCGGTTGCCGAGCGTGATCGTGCCCGTCTTGTCGAGCAGGAGCGTGTGCACGTCGCCTGCCGCCTCGACCGCGCGGCCCGACATGGCCAGCACGTTGCGCTGCACGAGGCGATCCATGCCGGCGATGCCGATGGCTGAAAGCAGGCCGCCAATTGTCGTCGGGATCAGGCAGACGAGCAACGCCACCAGCACGAACACCGATTGCGGCGCGCCCGAGTAGATTGCCAGCGGCTGGAGCGTGACGACGGCGATGAGAAAGATAATCGTCAGGCCGGCGAGCAGGATGTTCAGCGCAATCTCGTTCGGCGTCTTCCGGCGCTTGGCGCCCTCCACGAGGGCGATCATCCGGTCCAGGAAGGTCTCGCCCGGGTTCGACGTCACCCGGATCGTGATGCTGTCGGACAGCACCTTCGTGCCGCCCGTCACCGCCGATCGATCTCCGCCCGACTCCCGGATGACCGGCGCGGACTCCCCCGTGATGGCCGACTCGTCGACCGAGGCCACTCCCTCGATCACCTCGCCGTCGCCGGGGATGAACTCGCCGGCCTCGACCATGACGATGTCACCGGTGCGCAGCGCGCCTGCGGGCACCAGTTCGATCGTGGCGTCGTTGCGGACCCGCCGCGCCGTCGTGTCGCTCTTGGCGCGGCGGAGCGTTTCGGCCTGCGCCTTGCCCCGGCCCTCGGCCATCGCCTCTGCGAAGTTGGCGAAGAACACCGTGATCCACAGCCACGCGGTGATGTGCAACTCGAAGCCGAGATGCCCGCGTCCGGCAGCAGCGTCTCTGACGAACTGCACCGTCGCCAGAAAGCTGCACACTTCGACGACGAACATCACCGGGTTGCGCATCATCCGGCGCGGGCTCAGCTTCCTGACCGCGTCCGCCACAGCGCCTCCGACGATGCGGCGGTCCCAGATCGATGACGAGTGCCTTGCGACCACGCGCGTGCTCCCTCAGCCCCCGAACGATCGTCCCGCGCCCATCATCAGGTGCTCCAGAATGGGGCCCAGGCTGAGCGCCGGGAAGAACGTCAGCGCCCCGACAATCAGGATCACGCTGACGAGCAGCGCGGCAAACAGCGGCGTCGTCACCGGAAACGTCCCGGGCGACGGCGGCACGCGCTTCTTGCCCGCCAGGTTGCCCGCCACGGCCAGCATCGGGATGATGAACAGAAAGCGGCCGGCCAGCATGGCGATCCCGATCGCCGTGTTGTACCAGGGCGTGTTGGCGCCGAGGCCGCCGAATGCCGACCCGTTGTTGCCGGCGCCCGAGACGAACGCGTAGAGCACCTGGCTGAGCCCGTGCGGGCCCGGGTTCGAAATGGCCGGCGTGCCGAACGACGGCGAAACCGCCGAGATGCCCGTGAGGAGCAGCACCGTCAGCGGGAAGACGAGCACCGCGAGCATCGACATCTGGACGTCGTAGGCCTCGATCTTCTTGCCCAGGTACTCCGGCGTCCGTCCGACCATCAGCCCGGCGATGAAGACGGCGAGAATGACGAAGACCAGCATGCCGTAGAGCCCGGCGCCCACACCCCCGAAGATCACTTCGCCCAGCATGATGTTGACGAGCGGGACCATGCCGCCCAGCGGCGTGAAGGAATCGTGCATGGCGTTGACCGCGCCGCAACTGGCGTCGGTCGTGACGGTGGCGAACAGCACCGAGCCGGGGATCCCGAAGCGGACCTCCTTGCCTTCCATGTTGCCGCCGGGCGCGCCGGCCGCGGAATGCTGATCGGCCGTCAGCAGCGGGTTGCCGCGTGATTCCGCCCAGTACGTCGTCGTCACGCCGGCGAGGAACAGGAACGCCATGGCCGCCCACACCATCCACCCGTGCCGGCGCGAGCCGGTCATCTCGCCGAGCATATAGACCAGGCCGGCAGCCAACGCGAAGATGGCGATCATCTCGAGGAAGTTGGTCAGCGGCGTCGGGTTCTCGAACGGATGCGCGCTGTTGGCGTTGAAGAATCCGCCGCCGTTCGTGCCGAGCTCCTTGATGATCTCCTGCGACGCCACCGGTCCCTGCGCAATGACCTGCCCGGTCACCATGCCCGTCGTCTTCCTGCCGTCGCCATCCGTCGTCGTCACGGTCTGAGGGTCGACCAGCAGCGCGCGGTCGTAGGGCCGCAGGTTCTGCACGACGCCTTGCGACACGAGGACGAGCGCCCCGGCCAGGCAGAGCGGCAGCAGCACCCACAGCCACGCCCGCGTGAGATCCACCCAGAAATTGCCGATCGTCTGACTCTCGCGGCGCGCGATCCCCCGGACGAAGGCAACGGCGAGCGCGATCCCGACGGCGGCCGACACGAAGTTGTGGTACGCAAGGCCGGCCATCTGCGTGAGATGGCTCACCGTGCTCTCGCCCCCGTAGGCCTGCCAGTTGGTATTCGTCGTGAACGACACGGCGGTGTTGAATGCCAGGAACGGCGGGAGGGCGCCGAGCGCCTGGGGGTTGCCCCACGGCTGCCGGGCCTGAAGCCGCAGGATGGCGTAGAGGACAACGAGCGACACCAGGCTGAAGAGCAGCATCGCGGCGCCGTACTCGGTCCATCGCATCTCGTGCGTCTCGTCGACGCGGGTGAGCCGGTACAGCAGGCGCTCAACCGGGCGCGCAATGGGATCGAGCCAGGTTCGGCGGCGATCGAACACCCGCGTCAGGTACAGGCCGATCGGCTTCGTCACCAGGAGCACGGCTCCCAGGAACAGCAGGACCTGCGCCCAGCCGTTGGCGGTCATCTCAGAACTTCTCCGGTCTCAGCAGCGCGATCACGAGGTACACGAGCAGCCCTACCGACACGACGAGCGGCAGCACCTGGTCGAGAGTCACCGTTGTCTCCTACCTCAGACGATCGCAGCCCGCGACGTACGCCAGCGCTGCGGCGAAGAAGAGCAGCGTGGCGGCGAGCATGATCGCATCCAGCATGGCGTTTCCCATCGGTGTCGCCTCCGTCAGAACTTCACCAGGATCGCCACCGTCATCCGGCTCTCGGATTTCCGGAGGTCTGGCGCGAAGCCCGCCACCTCCGAGCCTGGCGGTCCGGCGTTGCCCCCTGGCGGCGTCACGCCTCCGGGGCCGGCGAAGTACGGCACGCTGGCGGCCCGGTGATTGCCTTCGAGCCGGAACGTGATGAACTGGCTCGGCATGTAGTCGAATGTCACCGACCCATCCCATGCGCTGTACCGGTCGCCCGGATTCGCAGTGAAGTACGGCGTG
>Ga0209048_10005651_pt1 | contig 11797 bp, 8 predicted proteins | sample FrelakmetCRP12CR_FD_187146 | JGI IMG/M metagenome (GOLD analysis project Ga0209048, IMG submission 187146) | Freshwater lake sediment microbial communities from the University of Notre Dame, USA, for methane emissions studies - CRP12 CR (SPAdes)... | ecosystem: Environmental > Aquatic >... | reverse complement strand
CGCCGCCAACAACGAGCCGCTGCCCACGATCCCGCCGCCCGCCGAGCAGCGGCCCGACAACTACCTCGTGGCCGAGGTCCAGGACCAGCTCCTCGCCGACCCCCGCCTCGGCGCCACCCTCAAGGAGCGCCAGGACAAGCTGCTCAAGGGCGGCCTCAAGGTCACGACCACCTTCGATCACCCGACGCAGAACCAGGCCGAGGACGCCACCAACAACGCGAAGCCGCAGAAGGGCCCCGACTGGATCTCGTCGCTCGTGTCGATCGAGCCGGCGACGGGCGCGGTGAAGGCCATGGTGGGCGGCCCCGACTTCGCGGGGAGCCAGTACAACATCGCCACCCACCCGATCGGACGCCAGCCCGGGTCCACGTGGAAGGTCATCACTCTCGCCGGCGCGCTGCAGAACGGCTTTTCGCCCAACGATCAGGTCGACGGCACGGCACCCTGCTCGGTGAAGCGCTTCGGCAGCGTCACCACCAACAACGCGGAGGACGGCGGCGGGATCGAGAACATCTGGTCCGCGACCTCCGGTTCGGTGAACTGCGCGTTCGTGCGCCTCTCCACCAGCGTCGGCCAGGGCAAGCTCATCGACCTCGCGCACAAGATGGGCGTGCAGCAGACCCGCCCCACGCAGAACGACCAGTTCCTCACCCTGTCGATCGGCACCGTGGAGGCCACCCCGATGGAGATGGCCACGGTCATGGCCACCATCGCCGACGGCGGTGTGCACCACAAGCCCTACGTGGTGGCGAAGGTCGTCGGCCCCGACGGCAAGGTGCTCATCGACAACGCGAACGACGCGGGGGACCAGGTGCTCGACGCCGATGTCGCGGCCTGCGAGGCCAACGTGCTGCGCGGCGTCGTGACCGGCGGCACCGGCACCAACGCCGCGTTCAGCGGCCAGGAGGTGTTCGGCAAGACCGGCACCACCGACAACCGGGCCGACGCGTGGTTCATCGGCGCCAACCCCGCGGGCAGCGGCCAGCAGCTCGCCACCGCGGTGTGGTTCGGCAACCGCACCGGCCAGATCGCCGGCGCCGGCTTCGGCGGTGACTCCAGCGCCCCGGTGTTCCGGGCGTTCATGAGTCAGGCACTTGCCAACCAGCCCGACAACCCGCTCCCCGATCCCGGGCCTGTGTGCGCCCGGCCCGGTCAGTTCGTCAACCCCGACGGCGGCCGCGGCGCGCAGGTCCCCGTCGATCCGACACAACTGCCCACTGTGTCGCAGACTCCAGGTGTGAGCACCCCGAACGCCACCCCCATCACCCGTCCGCCGGTCACGACGCCCACCACCACCACCACCATCACCACGCCGCCGCCGACCAACACGGCCCCCTCAGGATGACCGACGGCTTCGAGGATCTGTTCGCGCTCCAGGAGCACGACGCCGCCGTCGACCGGCTCCGCCATCAGCACGACACCTTGCCCGAGCGCGCCGCGGTGGCCGACACGGAGGCGAAGCTGTCGACGACCGAGGCCGCCCTCGCGCTCGTGCGCGCCGACCGCGACGCGGTCGACCGCCGGGAGAAGGCGCTCGACGACGAGGCGAGCTCGCTCAAGGCCAAGGCCGACGAGGTCGAGCGCAAGATGTACTCGGGTGAGATCAGCTCGCCCAAGGAGCTCCAGGCCATGCAGGCCGAGGTGGAGCAGCTGCGCGCCCACCAGAGCGAGCTCGAGACCACGGAGCTCGAGCTCATGGAGGAGCGCGAGCCCCTCGACGCGAAGTTCGCGGAGCTCACTGCGGCAGTGGCCGCGCACCGCACGCAGCTCGAGTCGGTACGCGGGCAGCTCACTGTCGCGGAAGACGCGGTGAAGGCCGAGGCCCGGGTCGAACTCGCCGCGCGCCAGGAGCTCGCGACCCGCATCGACGCGGCGCTCCTCGCCGAATACGAACGCTGCCGCACGCTCACCCGCGGCACCGGCGTCGCCCGGCTGGTGGGCACGGCGTGCGGGGCCTGCCACCTGTCGATCCCGTCCACCGAGGCCGAGCGCATCCGGCATGCGCCGGCGGGGACGATCGAGCACTGCGACAACTGCGGCGCGATCCTCGTCGCGTCGGCCGTGCTCGGCGACGACTCGGTCGAGCACTAGGCCACTCGCGGCTCATTCGCGACTCGTCGACGTCGTAGCCTGCCCGCGTGTTCTTCTGGTACATCGGGCTGTCGGTCTTCGGCGTGGCCACGATCTTCCGCAGCGTCGGCATCGACTACCGCCTCGTCGCGCTCGGGTCGTTGCTGCCGCTGCTGCTCGACATCCCGTTCGGCTACCGGTCGTACGGCTACACGCTGCTGTTCGCGGTGGGGATGCTCACCGTCGTGATGGTCGCGACCATCGGCCGGTCGCGGCTGTTGCGCCGACGGTGGTTGTGTCTGCCGATCGGCGTGTTCGCCGGGATCATCCTGTCGGGCGCGTTCACCAACCAGGACCTGTTCTGGTGGCCGTTCCTCGGCACGTCGTTCCCGCACGACGCGCTGCTGCCCGTGTGGTGGGTCGTGCTCATCGAGGAACTCGTCGGGCTCTTCGTCTGCTGGGTCGTGGTGGGGCAGTACGACCTGTGGCTGCCCGGCCCGCGTGCAGAGTTCTTCCGTACCGGCCGACTGACCGCGAGTGCGATCGAGCCGGAGTAGCGGACCGCTATTCCGCGCGGACGGCGATGCGGGTGTGCCCCGAGGCGGCGGGCGCCTGCGCGGGGCGGCTGTGGGCGCCGTCGGCATCCACGATGAAGCGGCCCTCGCCCGGGCCCTCGGCCACGGGCATGCCCAACGCGTCGAGCAGTGCGTGGTCGGCCTCGGCGGGACGACCCTCGGTGGTGAGGTAGTTGCCCACGATCAGCGCGTTGGCTCCGGCGAGCAGGCCCATCGCCTGCAGTTCGCCCAGCACCTTCTCGCGACCGCCGGCGAGGCGCAGCCACGCGCCGGGCAGCACGAGGCGGAACAGCGCGATGGCCTGCAGCGCTTCGCGCGGCGAGATGAGCTCGAAGTCGGCCATCGGCGTGTCGGGCCGCGGGTCGAGCAGGTTGATCGGCACCTCGCACGGGTTGAGCGCGGCGAGCTCGAACGCGAAATCGACGCGCTGTTCGAGCGTCTCGCCCATGCCGACGATGCCGCCGCAGCACAGCTCCATGCCCGCGTCGATCGCCAGTTGCGCGGTGGCAACGCGGTCTTCCCAGGTGTGGGTGGTGCAGATCTCGGGGAACTTCGCGCGCGGTGCTTCGAGGTTGTGGTTGTAGCGGCGCACGCCGGCCTCGGCGAGGCGCTGCGCCTGCGCGGGCTCGAGCAGGCCGAGTGAGCAGGCGACCTCGAGGCCGGTCTCGCGGTGCACGAGGTCGACCGCGTCGATGACCTTGTCGAGCAGACGCTCGCTCGGGCCGCGCACTGCGACGACGATGCAGAACTGGGTGGCGCCGGCGGCGCGGGTGGCGCGTGCCGCGTCGAGCACTTCGTCGAGGTCGAGGAACGCGTAGACGTCGACCTCGGTGTGGTGGCGCGCCGACTGCGAGCAGAACGCGCAGTCCTCGGGGCACGCGCCCGACTTCGCGTTGATGAGGCTCTCGAGTTCCACCGTGGGGCCGCAGTAGGAGAGGCGCACCTTGTGGGCGAGGGCCACGAGGTCGGGCAGCTCGTCGAGGGGGAGCGCGGCGACGGCCATCACCTCGTCCTTGGTGAGCGCGCGGCGCTCCTCGAGGAGGGCGGTCTCGGCGACCTGGAGGGGGTGTTCGGCAACGCGGGTCATGACGGGTCAGGCTACCGGGGCCGCGCAAGCCTCGAAGAAGCGCCAGATCTCCGCGGTGGCGTCGATGGCCGGGCTGGGCGGGTCGAGGGTGCGCAGCATGCGCCGGCCGCCGGGCCACGAGTGCATGCCGCGGGGGATGGTGACGAGTTCGACGGTCGCGCCCGCGGGGCCGGGCGCCCAGGTGGTCGTCGTCCGCTCGTCGAGGGCCGCGCCCTCGGTGCGCACGGTGGGATCGGCCGGGCAACCGTTGGCCCGCACGAAGTCGGCGACCACGTCGACGACGGGTCGGTAGCTCGGCGGGTGCTGCTGGAGCGTGCGTCGGGGGTGACCGCCCTCGAAGGGCACGAACTCGTCGCGCAGGCCGTGGATGTGGAGCAGCGACACCGGCGCCGTCGGGCCCGGCGCCCACACCGAGGAGCACCCCACCGGCGCGATCGCCGCGAACACCTGGGGCGCCTGGCACGCGAGTCGGTAGGCCATCATCCCGCCGTTGGAGAGGCCGGTCGCGAAGACTCGGGTGGGGTCGATGGCGTGCTCGGCCATGACGCGCGCGACGGCGGCGAGTATGAAGCCCTCGTCGTCGACGCCGTCGCGTGCTGGCGGTCCGCAACAGGTGCCCGCGTTCCAGGCCCGGTTGGTGCCATTGGGCGCGAGGGTGATGAACCCCTCCTGCACCGCCATGCGGTCCCAGTCGCCCTGGCGGGCAATACCCACACCGGTACCTCCACCGCCGTGCAGGAGGACGACCAGTGGCCGGCGACGTCGTCCCTCTCCCGACCGGCGTGGGGGCGCGCACACGCGGTACGAGCGCTCGACGCCGTCGTGGACCAGCGTCGTGGCGAGTGATCGTGACTCGCGGGGATCGGAGGCCGGTCGCATCGGCCGCAGTCTCGCGTAGAGGCGGCGGGCGGCCCGGATCCGCGTCCGGGTGCCCGTAGGCTCTCCCGGTGGTGGAGCACACGGAGGCACCGGGCGGTCGACACCCCGGCCAACGTCGGGCCGCCACGCGGATGAGCGTGGCCACGGCGACCTCACGCGGCGTCGGTTTCGTGCGCGTGTGGGTCGTGGCCGCGGTGCTCGGCACCACCTACCTCGGCAACACCTACCAGTCGTCCAACGCCGTCTCGAACATCCTCTTCGAGCTGGTCGCGGCAGGCGCGCTCTCCGCAGTGTTGGTGCCCACCTTCGCCGAGCACTTCCGCAAGGAAGACCAGGCGGAGGCCGAGCGCCTCGCGTCCGGTGTGCTCGGCTTCGCGCTGGTCGTGATGGGCATCGTCGCGGTGGTCGGCATGATCTTCGCCCCCGCCATCGCCCGCCTGCTCTCGTCCGGCAACTCGAACCACGCGATCGAGCAGCAGCAGGTCGAGCTCTCCACGTTCCTGCTGCGGTTCATGATCCCGCAGGTGCTGCTCTACGCGGTCGGCACGGTGGCCACCGCGGTGCTGTACGCGCAACGGCGGTTCGTGATCACCGCGATCGCGCCGATCGCCAACACGGTCGTGATCGTCATCGTCATGCTCGTGTTCCGGGCCATGCACGGCGACAGCCCCAGCCTCGATCTCACCCTGGCGGAGAAGCTGGTGCTGGGCATCGGTGCCACGTTGGGCGTGATCGGCTTCACCGGGGTACCCACCGTGGCGGTGTTGCGGTCCGGGTTCCGGTTGCGACCGCGGGTGGGCGCGATGGACCGCAAGCTGCGGCACCTGCTGGTGCTCTCGGCGTGGGTCGCGCTGCAACCCGACGTCGCGGTCTTGTTGCTCGCGGCGATGGTCATGGGCAATCAGGTCGCCGGTGGCGTGATCGCCTACCAGTTCTGCATGGTTGCGTTCCTCGCGCCCTACGCGATCCTCGCGCAGCCGATCCACACCACGATCCTCCCCGAACTCTCCCACGACGTCGCCGATGGCGACATGGACGGCTTCGCCGCCCGGCTTCGGTGGGGCCTCGACGGCATGGTGATCACGCTCGTGCCCGTGGCTGCCGCGTTCGTGGCGTTGGCCCGTCCGGCGATGGACGTCATCGCGCCGTCGAATGCCGACGTCGAGTTGTTCGCCGCGGTCCTCGCGTCGTTGGGGATCGGACTGTTCACCTACGGCACCTTCCTGCTCCTCGCGCGCGCGTGCTACGCACTCGACGACAGCCGCACCCCCGCGCTCGTCGCGGGCGCGTGCGCGTTGCTCGGCGCCGCGGTCATGGTGGTGGGCGGACTCAACGCCGAGACCGACGCGGCCAAGGTCGCGTTCCTCGGACTCGGCCACGCGTCGGCGTACTTCGTCGGCACCCTGGTGCTCGGCGGGATCCTCCGGCGCCGGATCGGTCGACCGTTCTTCCCGATGGTGCTGTGGAAGGTGCTGCCGTTCTCCGCGCTGCTCGCGTTGCTCGCGTGGTGGGTCGAAGACCGCGTCCACCCGACGGAGCGGCTCGCCACCCTCGGCGTACTCGCGGCGATCGGTGTGGTGTGCGGCGGGGCGTACCTCGCGATGTTGCGGCTGTTGCCGAAGCGCGGCCGACGCTTCGAGGCCGCGTTCGAGCCCGTCGATCCCGACCTGGCGGCCGAAGGGTGACGCGCCGACTCCGGTTGGTCGTGTGGCTCGTCGCCCTCGTGACCGTGCTGGCGGCGGCGTTCGCGAGCGCCGCGGGGGCCGCGCCGTCCGCCGCACCGAGCGCCGATGCCACCGTGCGACGCGTGCTGATCATCTCGTTGCCAGCGGTGTCGTGGGGCGACGTGCAGGCCGCGGACGCGCCGCACCTGAAGCAGCTGTTCGCCCAGTCGGCGATCGGCGACATGATCACCCGCACCGCAGGCAAGCGGTCGTCGGCGGCCGCGGGCTACACCGCCATCGGCGCGGGTGGTCGCGCGTCGGCGAGCACGCCGCTCGCCGCGCAGGCGTTCGAACCCGGCGAGGCCTACGGCAAGACCACCGCGGCCGAGGTGTACCACCAGCGCACCGGTCGCAACGCCGACGGCGAGATCGTGCATCTCGGCATCGCCGCATTGAAGCAGGAGAACGCCGACGGCCTGTTCAACCCGCGGCTCGGTGCCTTCGGCGACGCGCTCGCGGGCGCAGGGGAGTCGCGCGCGGTGATCGCCAACGCCGACGGCGCGCAGCCGCTCGTCGACGAACCGCTGCCGCAGTACCAGCGCGCCGCGGTGAACGCGCTCATGACCGGCGACGGCAAGGTGCCGCTCGGCATGGTCGGGCGCGAATTGCTCGAGTCGGCGTCGGGCTGGCCGTTCGGCGTGCGTATGAACCTCGACACCGCGTACGGCGCATTCGCCGACGCGTGGTCGGCCGGCGGTGTCGTGCTGGTCGAGGGATCCGACCTGCTGCGCGCCGATCTGTACGGCGACTTCACCACGCCCGACCAGCTACGCGCGCAGCGACGCGCGGCACTCGAGCGCACCGACGTGCTCGTCGGTCGGATTCTTGCCGACGTCGACCCCGCGCACGACGCAGTGATGGTCGTCGGTCCGGCGGCGTCGCGCCAGGGTTCCGGGCTCACCGTCGCGTCGCTGCGGGCACCGGGCGTGGCCCCAGGGCTGCTGCGGTCGGCGTCGAGCCGGCGCACGGGGTTCGTGTACACGTACGACACCGCGCCGACCGCGCTCGACCTCCTCGGCATCAAGGTGCCCACGAAGATGGAGGGCGAGGTGATGGAAGCGCGCGGGGGCGTCGGCACCGACCGGATCACCTTCCTCATCCACGCCAACACCGATGCCGTCTTCCGCGACTCGAAGGTCGCGCTGGCCACCAACATCGTCCTCGTGCTCACGATCCTGCTCGCACTGCTCGCGGGCATTGCCGCCCTCGACCGTTCCCGTCGCCTGCGTTGGTTGCGGCCGGGCCGGTTGCGCCGTTGCGCGCTCGCCGTCCTGGGGTTCCTCGCCGCCACCTATGTCGCGGGACCACTGCACTTCGGCCGCACCGGGAACCCGCTCGGGTACCTCGGCTTCCTGGTGCTGTTCTCGATGTCGTTCGCGTTCGTGTGCAGCCTCGCGGGCCGCCGTCACCCGCACGCGCCCCTTGCGGTCGCGCTCGCGTTCACCGTGGTGATGCACGTGGCCGACCTCCTCGCGGGTGCGCGCCTCGAACTCGACACGGTGTTCGGCTACTCCGCCACTGTCGGGATCCGCGTCTCGGGACAGGGCAACCCGACGTTCGCCCAACTCACTGCCGCGGTCGTGCTGCTCGGCGGGCTCCTGGTGTGGCGGCGTCCGGGGCGACGCACGGTGTGGTGCGTGATCGCGATGCTCTGCGTCACGTTGTTGGTGATGGCCGCGCCGCCCTTCGGTGGCGACTTCGGCGCCGCGCTCGCGGGCGCGCCGGCGTTCGCACTCTTCGCGTGGCTGCTGCTCGGGCGGCGTGTGCGCGTGCGCACCGTCGCGATCCTCGGCGGGCTCATCGTCGGCGCGGGACTCGCCGTCGGGATGCTCGACATGTTGCGCCCGGCCGACAAGCAGACACACATCGGGCGGCTCTTCTCCAAGGTGGCGAACGGTCAGGCCGACGACTTCCTGCTCACGATCCGGCGCAAGCTCGTGGCGAACCTCGACTCGTTCACGAACACGAAGCTGCTCTGGGTGCTGCCCATCGTGGCGGTGCTGTTGTGGGTCCTGTGGCGGGCGCCGCAGAGCCGCGCGCAGGTCCTGTTCCAGCGGGTGCCGGTGATCCGTCAGACGCTGCTCGCGTTCGCGGTGGCGGCGTTTCTCGGCTACGCCCTCAACGATTCCGGTGTCATCATCCCCGCGCTCATGGCGGTGGTGTTGGAGTGCGCCGTGGTGTTCGTGGTGAACGTGGCTTCGGGGAGTGCCGGCGCGCCGCAGGCGGTGACCGACGGCCCGGCTCAGCCCGCGGAGTCGGAGCCCGAACTCGAGCCCGCGCCGGAACCCGAGTCGGTGGCCGCGGGTACCTGAGCCGACAGCCACGCGGGCACTGTGAGCTCGTGGGCGCGCAGCAGCGCGGCGAGGCGGGTGTTGGGCTCCGTGAACCGGCGGGCGAGGTCGTCGGCCACCGAGTCGGGAATCTCCTCGGCCATGCTGCGCCCGTTCACCCGGTAGTACAGCGATCGGAGGCGACGCTTCCATGCCGGGTGACGGCGGAACATCCGCTCGAGTCGGTCGTTGCCGGCGAGGGCGAACTTCTGCAGCCCGGCCGACTTGTAGCCCGTGGTGCGGTTCTCCGACGCGTCGTGGGCCACCGGGAAGGCCGAGGGGTCGAGGCCGAGCCACGCCGCGACTTCGTCGCGGACCACGTCCTGCTCGGTGACCCAGCGGTCGAAGTCGACGACGAGGATCCGGTCGGCGCCGAGGGTGTCGATCCAGCCGGGCAGGAAGTCGGCGTAGCACCCCCCGCCCACGGCGAACCAGGGCTCGTTGGCGGGATCCGAGAACGCATCGGGGCCGAGCGCGTCGGCGTGCGCGAGGTACTCCGCGATCGGCTGCTCGGCGGGAATGCGCAGGCGCACCTTCTGGTAGGTGAAGAAGGAGATGGCCCGGCTGACCGGCTCGCGGAGCACGAAGATCGCGTGGGGATCCTCGAGCACCCGCTGCATCGCCGTCGCGACGCGCACACCGCCGTACCCGTGGGACGGCGTGCCCTCGAGCCGCACGGCCGCGTCGACCGGCGCGGCGGCGAAGTACTCGTTCCACACCGACACCGGTTCGAGGGCCTGGCCGTAGCGCGCGGGGAGGAAGTAGCGGGTCTCCTTGACGGCCGACGGGGCGATGCCCGGGTGCTCGGAGAGCGCGACGAACAACGACGTGGTGCCGGCCTTGTTGACTCCCGCGATGACCGCGTCGCGCCGTTGATCACTCACCGGTGTCCCGTGCCCTCCCGAGGCGTTGCTCCGAACCCCAGCCTACGCGGCACCCTCCTCGGCACCGCTCCCTGGTCGTGGGTCGGTCCTGGGTAACGCGTGGATGAACACTCACACGCCGGTCCACAATTCGGGTGGTGACGGGCGCTAGCGTTCGCCTCACCTTGGACTCGACGCCGACCCTCGAACCCACGGACACCGACTCCGACGACCGGATCGTGTACGTGGTCGACACCTCGGTACTGCTGGCCGACCCGCAGTCGCCGACCCGCTTCGCGGAGCACGAGGTGGTCCTGCCCCTCGTCGTGCTCACCGAACTCGAGGGGAAACGCCACCACCCCGAGCTGGGGTGGGCGGCGCGTCGCAGTCTGCGGTTCCTCGAAGACCTGCGCACGCGCCACGGTTCGCTGACCGAGCCGATGCCGGTGAACGACGACGACGGCACGCTGCGCGTCGAGATCAACCACCAGCGCCTCGACCTGCTCCCGGCCGCGATCTCGGGCGACGCCAACGACCACCGCATCCTCGCGGTGGCGGTGGAGCTCCAGCGCCAGGGCCGACGCGTGGTCGTCGTCACCAAGGACCTCCCGCTGCGCCTCAAGGCGGCGGTCGTGGGACTCGAGGCCGACGAGTACCGCAACGAACTCGCCACCGACAGCGGTTGGACCGGGTTCACCGAGCTCGACGTGTGGGGCTCGGTGATCGACGAGCTCTACGAGCACAAGGTCGTCGACCTCGAAGAGGCCCGCGATCTGCCGTGTCACACGGGTATCGCACTGCACGCGGGCTCGCAGAGCGCGCTCGCGCGGGTGCACCCCGACAAGCGCGTGCACCTCGTGCGCGCCGACCAGTCGATCTTCGACCTGCGCGGTCGTTCGGCCGAGCAACACCTCGCCGTCGATCTGCTGCTCGACGACACCATCGGCATCGTGAGCCTCGGTGGCAGCGCCGGCACCGGCAAGAGCGTGCTCGCGCTCGCCGCGGGGCTCGAGTCGGTGCTCGAACGACGCACCCACCAGCGCGTCGTCGTGTTCCGCCCGATCTACGCGGTCGGCGGGCAGGACCTCGGCTACCTGCCCGGCTCGGAGACCGAGAAGATGGCGCCCTGGGGCGCAGCGGTCACCGACGCGCTGGAGTCGATGGTGGGACCCGAGGTGATCGAGGAGGTGCTCGAGCGCGGGCTGCTCGAGATCCTCCCGCTCACCCACATCCGCGGTCGCAGCCTCACCGACTCGTTCGTCGTGATCGACGAGGCGCAGAACCTCGAACGCTCCGTGCTCCTCACCGCGCTGAGTCGCCTCGGGCGCGGCAGCCGGGTGGTGCTCACCCACGACGTCGCGCAGCGCGACAACCTGCACGTCGGCCGCCACGACGGTGTGGTGAGCGTGATCGAGACGCTGAAGGGTCATCCGCTGTTCGCGCACATCACCCTCACCCGGTCGGAACGCTCCGCCATCGCGGCCCTGGTCACCCAGGTCCTCGACACCTGATCCGCCAGACCGCGCGACAAACCGGCGCCGATCCGAGCCCTCATCGGGCAGGAATCGACGCCGGTTCGCACGGAGGGGGATCCGTTCAGTTGCGGTTCAGCTGGGCTGGACCTGCGTGCTCGCGGCGTTGCCGAGCGTGACCTTGGCGGTGGCCGTGGTGCCGTCACGCACGTAGGTGACGGTGACGGTGTCGCCGGCGGAGTGGGCACGGATGGCCTGGGCGAGGGCGGCGGCGCCGGTCACGTCGGTGCTGTCGACCTTGGTGATCACGTCACCCGACTTCAGACCTGCGTCGGCGGCGGGGCTGCCGCTCTGCACGCTGGTGACCTGGGCGCCGGAGCCACTCGTGGAGTCCTGGATGGCAACGCCGAGGAATCCACCGGAGGTGGTGGTGCCGCCGCCGTTCTGGTTCCCGTTCCCCGAGCCCGAGCCGTTGCCGGGGAAGGTCTGGCCGCCGTTCCCGTTCTGGGTGCCGCCACCGTTCTGGTTGCCGCTCCCGGGGAAGCCGGGCAGGTTCCCGTTGCCGGTGCCGCCCTGGCTGCCATTGCCGTTCTGGTTGCCCGGGAAGTTGCCCCCGCCGGGGAAGTTGGCGCCCGCGTTGCGGTTGTTCGACGACGAGCTCTCGTGGCCGATCGCGTACCCGACGCCGCCCACGATGAGGATGCCGACGATCGCGATCGCGACGTAGCCCACCCATCGGGGGATGAAGAAGCCGTTCTGGGGTGCGGCCGGTGCGGCCGGTGCGGTCGGCGCGGCCG
>Ga0209048_10005650_pt1 | contig 11798 bp, 9 predicted proteins | sample FrelakmetCRP12CR_FD_187146 | JGI IMG/M metagenome (GOLD analysis project Ga0209048, IMG submission 187146) | Freshwater lake sediment microbial communities from the University of Notre Dame, USA, for methane emissions studies - CRP12 CR (SPAdes)... | ecosystem: Environmental > Aquatic >... | reverse complement strand
CCAGGCCGGGCTGGGAGAGCGGCCTGCCGAAGTTCGACGTGATCCTCGACGCGATCGGCGGCAGGAGCTTCCGGCGCAGCTACACCCTGCTGCGCCCCGGTGGGCGCCTCGTGGCGTTCGGCGCCTCGGCGGTCGTCTCCGGGCAGCGGCGCAATCTGATCACCGCCCTGCGCACGGTCGCGCGAATGCCGCGCTTCAACATGCTCAAGCAGATGTCCGAATCGAAGGCCGTGATCGGGCTGAACATGCTCAGCCTGTGGAAGGACCGCGAAACGCTGGACCCGTGGATCGCCCCCCTGCGCGAGCTGCTCGCGGACGGCACCGTGAGGCCGGTCGTGGCCGGCGACTTCGGCTTCGAGGACGCCGGGGCGGCGCACACGATGATCACCGAGCGCAGGAACGTCGGCAAGGTCGTTCTCGTCCCGTGACCCGCGCTTGGCGGGCGCCCGGCGTGGTGATACGCTGGGCGGGCAGATGTCGTTTCACTTCTCGCTTCTGAAGCTCCTCCTGCTCCCCCTCCGGGGGGAATAGCGCGTGGCGGCCGCGTAGCCGCATAACCAGCAGAGAGGAAGCAACGGCGAGAAAGAGAAGGAGCAAGAACGACATGAGCACCTCCGAGCAGGGCAACGACGCAAACCGCGTCCGGATCTTCGACACGACGCTGCGCGACGGCGAGCAGTCGCCGGGGATCTCGCTGAACAGGCAGGAGAAGCTGGAGATCGCCCAGCAGCTCGCCCGGCTCGGCGTGGACGTCATCGAGGCGGGCTTCCCGATCACCTCGCCCGGCGACTTCGAGGCGGTGCAGGCGATCGCCCAGACCGTCGAGGGACCGGTGATCTGCGGGCTGGCGCGCACCTCCAAGCAGGACATCGACGCGGCGTGGAATGCGGTGAAGGACTCCGAGAGGCCGTGCATCCACACGTTCATCTCGACCTCTGACATCCACATCGAGCACCAGCTGCAGACCACGCGCGAGGACGTCAAGGGGCAGGCGCTCGCGGCCGTGGCCCATGCCAAGCAGTACCTCGACGACGTCGAGTTCTCTCCGATGGACGCCACGCGGGCGGACGTCGAGTTCACCGCCGAGGTGGTCCAGATCGCGATCGGCGAGGGCGCCACCACGATCAACATCCCGGACACGGTCGGCTATGCGATGCCCCACGAGTTCGGCGCCTTCCTGGGCCGTCTGTACGAGCTCGTCCCCGACCTGCGCCGGGTGACGCTCTCCGTTCACTGCCACGACGACCTCGGGCTGGCGGTGGCCAACTCGTTAGCCGGCGTCCTGGCCGGGGCACGGCAGGTCGAGTGCGCAATCAACGGGATCGGTGAGCGCGCCGGGAACGCGTCCCTGGAGGAGATCGTCATGCTGCTGCGCACCCGCCGGGCCGACGTGGGCCTCGACACCGGCCTGACCACGCAGGAGCTGGCGCGCACGAGCCGCCTGGTCTCCCGCCTGACCGGATATCAGGTGCAGCCCAACAAGGCGATCGTCGGGCGCAATGCGTTCGCGCACGAGTCGGGCATCCATCAGGACGGCGTGCTGAAGGAGCGAACGACCTACGAGATCATGGATGCCACGACCGTCGGCCTGCAGAGCAACGCGATCGTGCTCGGCAAGCACTCCGGCCGTCACGCGCTGCGCCAGGCGCTCGAGGAGATGGGCTTCGAGCTCGACGGGCAGGCGCTCAACACGGCGTTCAAGCGCTTCAAGGAGATAGCCGACCGCAAGAAGACGGTCACCGCCATGGACCTCGAGGCGCTCGTCACCGACGAGCTGCGGGAGGAGATCCCCGGCTATGCGCTCGACTGGTTCGAGGTCGAGGCGTCCTCGCGTCGCCCGCCGCACGCGCGCGTGTCGGTGACGCTGGCCGACGGCAGCACCGCGGAGGGCACGTTCACCGGCGACGGGCCGATCGATGCGGTCTTCCAGGCGATCGACGCGGCGACAGGCGTCGGGGCGAAGCTCAGCGAGTTCACGATCGGCGCGGTCACAGAGGGCCAGGACGCGCTCGGCGAGGTCTCGGTGGTCGTCGAGGTGGGCGGCTACACGGGCGCCGGCCAGGGGGTGTCCACGGACATCATCGACGCGGCAGCCCGCGCGTATCTGCGGGCGCTGTCGGTCGCCGCCGCGCGCTCGCGCGCCGGCGATGTCGTCGGCCTGCCCGAGACTGCCACCCCCTGACCCCGCGGGCGGGTGGGCGCCCGGCTGAGTGCCCACCCCGGCCGGCCTCCACCCGCCGGTTGGCCGGCGCCCAGCGGGCGGCAACGCGTCGTCGAGCGGTACGGCACGCCTCGCGGTGTCTGTGATAACGTACGTGCGTATGGTGACTGCACAGGAACAATCTGGGCGACAGAAGCGCAAGCAGGCGACCGCAGGTCGGCCGCAGGCCTCGCCCCCAGACGCCGTTCCCGCCTCACCTGTCGATCCTCTCGACCCCGTCGTGATCGGCGCGCGCGTGAAGGCGTTGCGCGAGGCCTCCGGGCTCTCGCTTCGCGACCTTGCGGCGCGCAGCGGCGTGAGCGCGCCGATGCTCTCTCAGGTGGAGCGCGGCGAGACGAGCCCCACGCTCACCCTCGCATCGCGCATCGCCGGAGGCCTCGACCTGCGGCTCTCCCAGCTGTTGCGGCTCGACGAGGGCGGCTCGGTGACGATCGTGCGCGCAGGCGGGCGCCAGGGCGGGGGCAACGAGCGGCGTGGGCACCGCTTCGAGGTGATGACCACCGGCCAGCCCGGCCAGCGAGCCGAGCTCTCCCGCCACACGCTCGCGCCCGGCGGCGCCACCGGCGCCGCCGACGATCCCCCGATGCACGAGCCGGGCAGTCGCGAGACGGCGCTCGTCGAGCAGGGCGCCGTGGTGCTCGTATGCGACGGGCAGACCTACCCGCTGGGCGAGGGCGACTGCGTCACCTTCGACGCCGATCTTCCCCACCACTTCGAGAACCCCGGCGACCGCGCCGCCGCCTTCCTGGCGGTGGTCTCGGCCGGGCTGAGGCGCAGCTAGGGCCGCATGAGGACAGCCGGCCGACCCCGCGGGACCCCGTCAGGGGTCCTCATCAACGAACACCAGAGCACCCGTGAGAGGAATGGGCGATGACCATGCCAAAGACGCTGTTCGACAAGATCTGGGAGTCGCACGAGGTAGCCCCCGGGCTGCTCTACGTCGACCTGCAGCTGGTCCACGAGGTGACGAGCCCGCAGGCGTTCGACGGCCTGCGGCTCGCCGGGCGCGCCGTGCGCCGACCGGATCGCACGCTCGCGACGGCCGACCACAACACGCCCACCGACGGCACGCCGGTGGCGGCGCGCATCAAGGACGAGCTCTCCCGCGTGCAGGTGCAAACGCTCGAGCGCAACTGCGAGGAGTTCGGCATCCCTGTCTACTCGCTCGGCTCCGAGCGCCAGGGCATCGTGCACGTGATCGGCCCCGAGCTGGGCGTCACACAGCCGGGCATGACGATCGTCTGCGGCGACTCGCACACCTCGACCCACGGCGCTTTCGGCGCGCTCGCGTTCGGGATCGGCACGAGCGAGGTCGAGCACGTGCTGGCCACCCAGTGCATGGTCCAGAACAAGCCCCGCTCGATGCGCATCCGCTACAAGGGCGAGCTCGGGTTCGGCGTCACCGCCAAGGACCTGATCCTCGCCACGCTCGGGCAGCTCGGCGTGGGCGGGCTGACCGGTCATGTCGTCGAGTACTCCGGGCCGGCCATCGAGGCGCTCTCGATGGAGGGGCGGATGACGGTCTGCAACATGACGATCGAGGGCGGCGGGCGCGCCGGGATGATCGCCCCCGACGAGACCACCTTCGCGTGGTTCTCCGATCAGGACCGGCCCGGTGCGCCCAAGGGCGCCGAGCTGAGCGCGGCGATCGAGGACTGGGGCGCCCTGCGGACCGACGACGGCGCCGAGTTCGACCGCGAGGTCGTGATCGACGCCACGGCCGTCTCGCCCCAGGTCACCTGGGGCACGAACCCCGGCATGGTCCGCTCGGTGACCGACAGTGTGCCCTCGCCCGCGGACTTCGACAGCCCGGCCGACCGCGAGGCGACCGAGCGGGCGCTCCACTACATGGCGCTCGAGCCCGGCACGCCGATCGAGCAGATCGCGATCGACCGCGTCTTCATCGGCTCCTGCACGAACTCGCGCATCGGTGACCTGCGCGCCGCCGCGGCGCTCGTCGCGGGACGCACCGTCGCCCCCAGCGTCAGCGCGATGGTCGTGCCGGGCTCCCAGCAGGTGAAGGCCCAGGCCGAGGCGGAGGGCCTCGACCGGATCTTCCGCGACGCCGGCTTCGACTGGCGCGTGGCCGGCTGCTCGATGTGCCTCGGCATGAACCCCGACATCCTTCAGCCCGGCGAGCGCTGCGCGTCCACATCCAACCGCAACTTCGAGGGCCGTCAGGGCCGCGGCGGGCGCACCCACCTGGTCTCCCCCCAGATGGCCGCAGCCGCGGCCATCGAGGGCCACTTCACGGACATAAGGCAGTGGTCGTGAGGCGCGTCAACCACCACGCCAAACAGAAGCCGGGCGAAGCCCGGCGGTCACGGCCGGCACGAGGCCGGACGTCCAAATCAATCGCGGGGCCGGACGCCCCGCGGAGGAGACCAGGAAAGAGCCCATGGATCCCATAACAGTCATCGCAGGCAAAGTAAGCCACCTGGACCGCTCAGACGTGGACACCGACCAGATCATGCCCAAGCAGTTCCTCAAGCGGGTGGAGCGCTCGGGCTTCGGGCAGTTCCTGTTCTACGACTGGGCCAAGGAGCCGGGCTGGGATCTGCCCGCGAACCCGATCCTCGTCACCGGGGAGAACTTCGGCTGCGGCTCCTCGCGCGAGCATGCCCCGTGGGGCCTTCAGGACTACGGCTTCCGGGCGATCGTCGCACCGAGCTTCGCCGACATCTTCTACTCCAACTGCACGAAGATCGGGCTGCTGCCGGTTGTGCTGAGCGCCGAGGACTGCCACAGCCTGGCGCGCGCGGGTGAGGGCGAGATCGACCTGGAGGCCCAGGAGGTGCGCTTCGCCGGCGAGCAGGTTGCGTTCGCGATCGACCACGAGATCCGCCACCGGCTGCTGGGGGGCCTCGACGACATCGCGCTCACGCTCCGGCAGGATCCGGCGATCACGGCCTACGAGATCGACCGCCAGCGCAGCGGTCCCGTGACGACCGCCCTGTGAGCCGGCTCCGGCCGAGCGGAGCTCCGCCGAGCCGCCGGCGGGGCGCGTGGTAGCGTCGCGCGCCATGGCCCACCGCATCGTCACGCTGCCCGGCGACGGGATCGGCCCGGAGATAATGGCTCCGACGCTCGAGCTCCTCGCGCGGCTCGGGGAGTTCGAGTTCGAGGAGCACCTCTTCGGGGGAGCCTCGATCGATGCCCATGGCGTCGCGCTGACCGACGAGGTGCTCGCGGCCTGCGGGCGCTCGGACGCCGTGCTGCTCGCGGCAGTGGGAGGGCCGAGGTGGGATACGACCGACCCGCAGAAGCCCCGGCCGGAGCAGGGCCTTCTGGGCCTGCGCAAGGGGCTCGGCCTGTTCGCGAACCTCCGCCCGGTTAAGCCCCTGCCGGCCCTCTATGACGCCTCGCCGCTGCGGCGCGAGCGGATCGAGGGAACGGACCTGCTCGTCGTGCGGGAGCTCACCGGAGGCATCTACTTCGGCGAGAAGAGCCGCACCGCCTCGTCGGCCTCCGACGTCTGCTCCTACACCACCGGGGAGATCGAGCGCATCGCCCGCACGGCGTTCGCGGCCGCGCGGGCGAAGGTGACGAGCGTGGACAAGGCCAACGTGCTGGAGACCTCCCGACTGTGGCGCGAGGTCGTGAGCGGCCTGCACTCGCGCGAGTTCCCGCACGTGGTGCTCGAGCACATGCTCGTGGACAACGCGGCCATGCAGCTCGTCTCATCGCCCCGGCACTTCGACACGATCCTCACCGAGAACATGTTCGGAGACATCCTCTCCGACGAGGCGGCCATGCTCACCGGCTCGATCGGGATGCTCCCCAGCGCGTCGCTCGGCGGGGACGGGCCGGGCATGTTCGAGCCGGTGCACGGCTCGGCGCCGGACATCGCCGGAAAGGGCCTCGCGAACCCGCTGGCGATGTTCCTGTCCGCGGCGATGATGCTCAGGCACGGCCTCGGCTTGGAAAGCGAGGCGGCGGCTGTAGAATCGGGGGTCGAACGCGCGCTCGCCGGGGGCCTGCGCACGCCCGACCTGGGAGGAGAGGCGCGCACGGAGCAGGCGACCCGGGCAGTGCTCGACAACCTCGAATAGGAGTGCGATGAACGTGGAGCCCACCGAGCTCATCTGGATGAACGGAGACTTCGTCGCCTGGGAGGACGCCAAGGTCCACGTCCTGACGCACGGCCTGCACTACGGCACGGGCGTGTTCGACAGCATGCGCTGCTACGACTCCGAGCTCGGCCCGGCGGTGTTCCGCAACGCCGAGCACATCGATCGCCTGCTGCGCTCGGCCGAGCTCTACTACATGCCGGTGCCCTTCTCCGCGGAGGAGCTGCGCGAGGCCACGCTCGAGCTGGTCGCCCGCAACGGGCTGCGCTCCTGCTACATCCGCCCGATCGTCAACCGCGGATACGGGCAGATGGGCCTGAACCCGCTGGAGGCACCGGTGGATGTGACGATCGCCTGCTGGGAGTGGGGCGCCTACCTCGGCGAGGAGGGAATGCGCAACGGCGTCCGCGCCAAGGTGTCCTCCTGGCGGCGGATCAGCCCCGACTCGCTGATCCCCCACGCCAAGGCCTCCGGTCAGTACCTGAACAGCGTGCTTGCCAAGATCGAGTCGCTGAAGGCCGGCTATGACGAGGCGATCCTGCTCGACGACCACGGTCACGTGTGTGAGGGCACGGGCGAGAACGTCTACATCGTGCGTGACGGCGAGATCGCCACGCCGGGGCAGCACAACTCGATCCTCGATGGCATCACCCGCCGCTCGATCATGCAGATCGCGCAGGATCTCGGCTACAACGTGGTCGAGCGCAACATCGCGCGCGCGGAGATGTACCTCGCCGAGGAGATGTTCATGTCCGGCACCGCCGCCGAGCTCGTGCCCGTGCGGGAGGTCGACGACCACGTGATCGGCACCGGCAAGCCGGGCGAGATCACCCGCGTGCTGCAGGCAGCCTTCGACGACGCCATCCACGGGCGCTCCGAGCGCTACCGCGAGTGGCTCGACGTGGTGCAGGCACCCGCCCTGCAGACGCCCACGGGCGAGGGCTCCGCGCCCGACGCGCAGACGACCGCCGCGGGCTAGGTCCCCGTGCCCGACATACAGATATACGACGCCACCCTGCGCGACGGGATGGGCGGAGGCGGCATGAGCCTGACGGCCCACGAGAAGGTGCGCGTCGTCCACGCCCTCGATGCGCTCGGCGTGCATCTGATCGAGGCGGGCTTTCCCTCGTCGAACCCGAAGGAGCAGGAGCTGTTCGAGCTGCTCGAAGGCGAGCGTCTGAAGGACGCGCAGATCGTCGCCTTCGGCATGACCCGTCGCCGGGACGTCGCCGCCGGCGCCGACGAGGGGTTGCGGATCCTGGCCGAGCTGTTCGTGCCCGCGTGCACGCTCGTCGGCAAGGCGTCGGTGCTCCACGTCGAGAAGGTCGTGCGCGCCTCGCGCGAGGAGAACCTCGCGATGATCGCCGATTCGGTCGCCTTCCTGATCGCAGCCGGCAAGCGCGTGCTGTTCGACGCCGAGCACTTCTTCGACGGCTTCGCCCTGGACGCCGGCTATGCGCTCGACTGCCTGCGGGCTGCCGCCGACGCCGGAGCCGAGCGCGTCGTGCTGTGCGACACGAACGGGGGCTCGCTGCCGCCGCATATCCGCACGGCCTTCGCCGTGGTCGGCGAAGCGCTGCCCGGCGTGGCGCTCGGCATCCACACCCACGACGACTCCGGATGCGCCGTCGCCAACACGCTGACGGCAGTCGAAGCCGGGGCCACGCAGGTTCAGGGGACGATCAATGGGATCGGCGAGCGCACCGGCAACGCCAACCTCGTCACGATCATCGCCGACCTGCAGCTGAAGATGGGCGTCGAGCTGCTTCCGGCGGACCGTCTCGCGCGGCTGACCGAGACGGCGCACCTGCTCGACGAGCTGCTCAACCGCTCGCCGAACCCGGCCCAGCCGTATGTGGGAAAGCACGCCTTCGCGCACAAGGCCGGACTTCACGCGGCCGGCGTGCGCGCCGACGCGCGGACCTTCGAGCACACCGATCCCGCGGCCGTGGGAAACAAGCGCGACCTGCTCATCTCAGAGCTCGCCGGCCGGGCGACGATCATCGAGCGGGCGCGGGAGGCCGGCATCGTGGCCGATGGGGAGCTGGCCGGGCGGATCGTCGAACGCGTCAAGGAGCTCGAGCACGCGGGCTTCCAATTCGAGGCGGCCGACGGGTCCTTCGAGCTCCTGGTGCGCCGGGAGGCCGACGATACCTATGAGCCGCTGTTCAAGCTCGAGTCCTGGCGGGTCATCGTCGAGAAGCACTCCGACGGCCACGCGACCACCGAGGCCACGATCAAGATCTGGGTGGGGGGCGAGCGATACGTCCGCACCGCCGAGGGCAACGGCCCGGTCAACGCGCTCGACAGGGCGCTGCGCGACGCGATCGGCGAGATACACCCGCACCTGAAGGACATCGAGCTCGTCAACTTCAAGGTGCGCATACTCGACGAGACGAAGGGCACCGGGGCGGTCACGCGGGTGCTGATAGACGCCTCCGACGGGAGGGACGTGTGGGGCTCGATCGGCGTCTCTGAGAACCTCATCGCGGCCTCGTGGGACGCGCTCGTCGACTCGCTGGAATACGGTATGCAGGGCGCCGCGCGCTCCTCCTCCGGCGCGAGCACCGGCCCGAGGTCGCCGAGCTCGCCCGGCAGGGTGTAGTGCGGGTTCCCGACGCGACACCGCGGGCCGAGGCACGCGAGGAGGCGCCGCCCGGCGGAGCAGCCGTGAAGCAGCCGGGGGAGACCATTCCGCTCGCCCGGCCGGTCCTCGGCGAGGCGGAGGAGCGCGCCGTGATCGCGGTGCTGCGGTCCGGGCAGCTGTCGCTCGGGCCGGCGTTGGGCGCGTTCGAGCGGGCGTTCGCCGCGCGCCTGGACGCGCCGTTCGCGAGCGCCGTGAGCAGCGGCACCGCCGGGCTTCACCTCGCGCTGCGGGCCGCCGGGGTGGGGGAGGGGGACGAGGTCGTGACGAGCCCCTTCTCGTTCGTGGCGTCGGCCAACGTCGCGCTGTACGAGCGGGCGCGGCCGGTGTTCGCCGACATCGACCCCACGACGCTCAACCTCGATCCCCAGGCGGCTGCGGCCGCGATCACCGAGCGCACGAGAGCGCTCTTGCCGGTTCACATCTTCGGCTACCCGGCGGAGATGCCGGCGTTTGAGCGGCTGGCCGAGCGGCACGGGCTGGCGATCGTCGAGGACGCCTGCGAGGCGCTCGGTGCCGTACACGCCGACGGGACCCCGGTCGGGGGCCGTGGGCATCCGGCGGTGTTCGGGTTCTACGCCAACAAGCAGCTGACCACCGGCGAGGGGGGCATGCTCACGCTCGCCGACCCTGCGCTGAAGGAGCGGATCGACTCCGAGCGCAACCAGGGACGGGCTCCCGACATGGGCTGGCTCGACCACGATCGCCTCGGCTTCAACTACCGCCTCTCCGAGGTCGCCTGCGCGCTCGGGAGCGTCCAGCTCGAACGGCTGGACGGGATGCTCTCCGCACGCGCGCGCCTCGCGGCGAGCTACCGTGAAGCGCTCGCCGGCATCGAGGGCCTCGGGCTGCCGTGTCCCGATCTGCACGGCAACGTACGCGGCTGGTTCGTCTTCGTCGTCCAGCTGCCGCGCGGCTCAGACCGCGAGCGGACGATCGCCGCGCTCGCGGCCAGCGGGATCCAGAGCAAGCCCTACCTGCCGGCGATCCACCTCATGAGCTTCTATCGCGAGCGGCTGGGACACCGCCCCGGCGAGTTCCCCGTGTGCGAGGACGTGGCGGCGCGCTCGCTGGCGCTGCCCTTCTTCCCGCAGATGAGCGAGGGCCAGGTGTCCCGCGTGGGCGAGGCCCTGCGGGGGGCGCTCGGGCGCTAGGTCCCGGCGCGCGCCTAGACTGATCGCCCGTGTCCCGCTTCCGCGAGCCCCAGCATCCGGACTTCCAGCGCCTGAACGCATCGATCGGCTTCGATCGGCGCCTGTGGCCCCAGGACGTGGCCCAGTCGCGCGCCCACGTGAGGATGCTCGCGGCGCGCGGGATCCTGAATGGCGAGGACGCCGACGCGCTGCTCGCCGGCCTGGACTCCGTCGAGCGCGAGCTGGGCGCGGGAGGCTTCGCCTTCAAAGAGGACGACGAGGACATACACATGGCGATCGAGCGGCGCCTGACCGAGATCGCCGGCCCGGTCGCCGGGCGGCTGCATACGGCGCGCTCGCGCAACGACCAGGTCGTGACCGATCTGGCGATCTACGCGCGCGAGCGCTCGGCCGAGGCGCAGCGCGCGGTGGAGGGGCTGATGAGCGCGCTGCTCGTGCGCGCCGAGGAGCACCTCGACTGGCCGATGCCCGGCTACACCCACCTGCAGCGTGCGCAGCCGGTGTATCTCGGCCACCACCTGCTGGCCTACTTCTGGATGCTCGCCCGCGATCGCTCGCGCTTCGCCTTCGCCGAGCGCGAGGCGGGGCGCCTGCCGCTCGGCGCGGGCGCGCTGGCGGGCGTGAACTTCGACACCGACCGGCGCATGATGGCGCGCGAGCTCGGCTTCTCGCAGGTAGCGGCGAACTCGATCGACGCGGTCTCGGGAAGGGACTTCATCCTCGACTACCTGAACGCGGCGGCAACGTGCTCGACCCACCTCTCGCGCCTGGGCGCCGAGCTCGTGCTCTGGTCGAGCACCGAGTTCGGCTTCTGCGAGCTGCCCGACTCGTGGAGCTCGGGCTCCTCGATCATGCCCCAGAAGAAGAACCCCGATGCCGCCGAGCTGCTGCGCGCGAAGGCGCCGCGCGTGGTCGGGCATCTGGCGGCCCTCCACGGCGTGATGCATGCGCTCGCGCTGACCTACAACAAGGACCTGCAGGAGGACAAGGAGCATCTGTTCGACGCCGTCGACACGCTCGAGCTCACGCTGGCGGCCGCCACCGGGATGATCGCCACGGTGAGCTTCCGCCGCGAGCGCATGCGCGAGGCGGCGGGCGACGAGCTGATCGCCGCCACCGACGTCGCCGACCTGCTGGTGCGCCTGGGCGTCCCCTTCCGCGAGGCCCACGGCGTCGTCGCGGGCCTCGTGCGCACCGCGCTCGACAGCGGCAGGCCGCTATCGAGCCTCACGCAGTCCGAGCTGGCCGCCCACAGCGAGACGCTCGCGGCCCATCGCGAGGAGCTCCTGCGGGTGCTCGGCGAGGACTCCTGGCTCGAGTCCAAGGTGTCCGAGGGCGGCACGTCGCTGGCACGCGTGAGCGAGCAACTGGCCGCCGCCCGGGCGGTGCTCGATGAGCATCCTTCAGGCTGACTTCTACGCGCGGCCGGTGCTCGAGGTGGCGCGCGAGCTGATCGGGTGCACCGTCGAGCACGGCGGCAGCCGCGGGGTGATCGTCGAGACCGAGGCCTATCACCAGAGCGAGCCCGCGTGCCACGCGTTCGTGGGCCTCACGCCGCGAACCTCGACGCTGTTCGGCGAGCCGGGTCGCGCCTACGTGTACCTGTCCTACGGGATCCACGCGCTGCTCAACGCCGTCTGCGAGCCCGCGGGCGTGGGGGCCGCGGTGCTCATCCGGGCGCTCGCGCCGGCGGGCGGGATCGAGGCGAT
>Ga0209048_10005649_pt1 | contig 11799 bp, 14 predicted proteins | sample FrelakmetCRP12CR_FD_187146 | JGI IMG/M metagenome (GOLD analysis project Ga0209048, IMG submission 187146) | Freshwater lake sediment microbial communities from the University of Notre Dame, USA, for methane emissions studies - CRP12 CR (SPAdes)... | ecosystem: Environmental > Aquatic >... | reverse complement strand
CCGATGAGGGTGGCCAGGGTGGGAGCGATGACGGCCACGCTGAAGAGGTGTGAGAGCAGGCCGATGCCGAAGATCGCCGTGCCCAGCGCCACCGAGGCCGTCACCAAGGGAAGCACCATGCCGGTCAGTGAACCGAAGGCCAGCAGGATGATGAGCGCCGCGGCGACCAGGCCGATGGCCATGCTGTTCGAGGGCGGCGTCTGATTCACGTGCTCGATGGCCTGGCCGCCGACGTCCACCTGCAGACCCGCCGTGTTCGCCGCCTTGACCAGGTCGACGACGTGCAGGACGTCCCGTTTGGGCAGCGCTTGCGCCTGCTTGGTGAAGACGACCGTGGCGTCGGCGATCGTGCCGTCCTTGCTGATCTGGGCGGCGCCGGCCGGCCCGTACGGGGAGCGCACGGCCGCCACCGACGGCGCAGCCGCGACCTTCTTGAGCAGGGTCTGCACGCGCGCCTGCACCGCCGGGTCGTTGACGGAGCCGCCGCGCACGTGCCAGACGATCGTGTCGGAGTCGCCGGCCTGCTTGGGCAGAGCCGCGCTCAGCAAGTCCAGAGCCCGCGACGACTCCGTGCCGGGCAGGGTGAACGTGTTGGAGTAAGCGCTGCCGACTGCCATCTCGAGGCCCATCACCGAGAGCAGCACGGCGATCCAGGCGACGACGACGATGACGCGGTGCCGGTAGCACCAGCGGGCGAAAGAAGCCAAGACGATCTCCCTGTTGGTCGGTTCGGTCTAGCTAGACGAGGATGTCCTTGCGCCGGAACACGTACCAGGCCGACAGCAGCAGGCCTACCGTGTAGACCGCGAAGACGATAACGCCTTTGAGGATAGGACTCCACTCGACGGGCTGGCTGAAGAGACTCTGCCAGGCGTCGACGCGGCTCGTAAACAGGTAGGGCTTGAGGAAGTCGAAGTAGCTGAAGGCGCCGAGGATGTTCATCACGATGACCACGACCAGGGCACCGATGGCCGCCGTCAGGCCGGAATTGGTGAAGGTCGCGAAGAGTAGCGCCGGCGAGAGCACGCAGATGACGCCGGCCGGCACGTACAGGTACGAGAGCAGAGTCAGCCACAGCCCCTGGCCGACGCTCACGGTCCGGCCGGAGAGCAGCGTCGGGGCGTGCAGGCCGAAGGCGAGGCCGCCGGCCACGAAGGCGCCGACGGCCACGATCGCCAAGCCGATAACCACGTAGATCACCGCGACCCCCCACTTCGAGAGGATCACGCCGCCGCGGCTGATCGAGTGCATGAGCCACGTCTTGATGGTGCCGGTCTCGGCCTCACCGGCGAGCTGGTAGCTGCCGACCATGGAGGCGAGCAGCGGCAGCAGGAAGCCGGAGAGCAGCGTGATCGCCGCTACCGGCATCAGCAGGCCGTCCTTGGGCGCCAGGGTGATCAGGCCGCCGGGTCCGTTGTCGTTATGGAGGTTGTGGCGGTTGAGGTAGAAGGCGAGCGTCATGAGCAACGGCACGGCCAGCAGGCCGATCCAGCCGACATAGCTGCGCCGGTTCGCGAAGAGTCCGGTGAGCTCACGGTGACGGAGCCTCATCGGGACTCACCTTCTTGCGGAGTGCGCGCTGGATCGGCAGCGACGTCGGAGCTCTGCGTAAGGCCGAAGACGTGCTCTTCCAGTCCCTGCTCGCGCGCGGGGATCACGGCGTCGACGCCGATCTCCGCCGCCACCAGCTGCTTGACGAGCTCGCGCACGGAGCCGTCGCTGGCCTCGACCACCAGGTACTCCTCGTCGAGGCTTACCTGCGGCGCGCCGAGCAGCGCGGCGATGACCTCGCGGGCCCGACTCTGGTCGGAGGTGAGCACCTTGACCGCCGCATACTCCGGGCGCAGCTCGCTGACGAGACCCTCCACGACGACCCGCCCCTTGTCGATGATGGCGGCGCGGTTGCAGACCTGCTCGACCTCGTTCAGCAGGTGCGAGGAGAGGAACACCGTGGTGCCCCCGGCGCCGAGCTCGCGCACGAGCTCGCGCACGTCCTTCATGCCCTGCGGATCGAGGCCGTTCGTGGGCTCGTCGAGGATCACCAGCTCGGGCTTGTTGATGAGCGCGTTGGCGATCCCGAGGCGCTGCTTCATGCCGTGCGAGTAGTCGCCGACCTTGGAGTCGGCGCGCTCAAGGAGACCGACGCTGTCGAGCACCTCGTCGATGCGCGCTTCCTCGATCTTGGCGTTCAGGCTGCCCATGAGGCGCAGGTTGCGACGGGCGCTCATGTTGCCGTAGAAGGCCGGAACCTCGACGAAGCCGCCGTTGGGGCCGAGGAAGCCGAAGACGTCGCCGCGGCGCACCGAGAGGCTGAGGTGGTCGACGGCGAGCGTGCTCCCGAAGCTCTTCGTGAGCGCGTGCGTGGCGAGCAGGAGCGGTGGTGCGTCGGCAGCGGCCGCGCCGCCGGCGCTCGCGCGCTCAGAGATCGTTGTCATGGGTCGTCCTCCAGTCACCGGTCACCGCCGAGGAGAGGCGCGGCGTGACGTCGTTGTCCCGACCTGCTGGATGCCGCAAGGTGAGCGTGGACCCGGGCGACCAGGTCACGCTGCGCGTGGCCAACGAGGGCGAGGTCATCAGCCCGAATGAGGTGCCCCGCCTCTTCAAGCGCTTCTACCACCGCGGCACCTCCCGCAGCCGACGCACCGGGGGGTCCGGACTGGGCCTCGCCATCGTGGCCGCCGTGGCCGCAGTGCACCTCGGCGCAGTCTCGGCGGAAGCGCCTCATGAGGGCGGGCTGATCGTCACGGTCACCCTGCCCCACCAGTCGGCTCCCGCGCACGACGGCGGTGCAGCCTCCACCTGAGAGGCCCGGTGGCGCGACGCCACTGACGTCGCAGGTCTTGTCGTCGTGGCATGCCTGAGCCGGTCGGCGGTCTACGGTCCGAGAACCGCGTCTCCATGGTGGACCGATCTCGGGGAGTCGGGCTGGTCGCGCAGCCGCATGGCCTCCAGGGGACGATCGGTGATCACGGCGGCGACCCCGGACACTCGGATCAGGGTCGTCATCAACTCATCCGTGTTCACGGTGCATGCCCAGACCGGATACCCCGAGCGCCGCATGCGCCCCAAGAATCCGAGTCTCAGCAGCCGCCAGTGCGGGGCCACGAAGTCCGCCCCGCAGGAGCGGAGCCTCGCGGTCGGATAGAGCTCGGATAGTCTCGTGCGGAGTCGCCGAGACGGTCCGTCCCTCCCCAGAAGCAGGCCCGCGCGGACCGTCGCGTCGAGCGCCTTGATGCGGGCGATCGTCTGATCATTGAAAGAGGTGATCACGTACTCGCCAGGACTCCGCGCGCCGCCAGCCTGGCGAAGCACGGTCTCCTCGATGCCCACCGTCTTGATCTCGATGTCGAGCAGGCAGCTCGTGGGAACGGCGGCGAGCGCTTCTGCGAGCGTGCAGAGCTCACTCGCCCCGGCCGAGAGGTCCGCGAGTGTGGAAGCGCCGACCGACAAGCCAGCCACTTCGGCATCGTGCGATACGACCAGCACGCCGTCGAGCGTCTGACGGACATCGAGCTCGATTGCCTCGATGCCCCTGGCGATGGAGGCGCGAAAAGCCTCGAGGGAGTTCTCGGGCTCTGGCCCCGACAGACCGCGATGAGAGACCACGGCCGTCATTTCAGGTCGACCGGCTCACTGGGATGCCACGGTTCCCTTCGCGGCTTGCTCATCGTCCTCATCGAGTTTCGCGACGCCATACGTCGCTCGCAGGCACGCTGCCGGCGCCGCTGATTGTACCGGCTCGAAGGGGACGATGGGCCACACGATCGACGGCCTCCTGGCCGAGCTCGTGCCGACAATATCCTGGCGACAGGCCCGATGGTCAGTCTTTGGACGTCTCGGGGCCAGTGCGCCCACCGGAGCCCCGGATTCGGCTCTTGAGGCAAGTCAAGTTCGCTCGCCGTTGGCCGGTGGTACCATCCCGTCAGCACCTAATCCCAACCGATGGAGTCGGGTATGAGCGCAGCGCCGCACACTGTCACCATCACGCCCAAGACCACCATCCACACACTGCTCAAGGAGTATCCCTTCCTCCTCGAGTATCTGGCCGCTTACCACCCGGAGTTCGTCAAGCTGACCAACCCGGTGCTGCGCCGCACCATGGGTCGCATGGCGACCCTCGACAGGGCGGCGCAGATGGCCAAAGTACCTCTCAACCAACTGATGAACGACGTGGCCGCTGAGATCGAGGCAAAGACCGGCGCGCGTCCCGACATCGCCGACGTTCCCGGCGTCGACACCGTCGACCCCGCGCGCCTGGACGAGCTCGCCGCCATCGTCGCCGAGCTTCACGCCGGCAAGACCGCCGAGGAGGTCAAGCCGCGCTTCGAGGAGCTCATCGCCGACGTGGAGGCCACCGAGATCGCCGCCATGGAGCAGAGGCTCATCGAGGGCGGCGTGCCCGCCGACGACGTGAAGCGGCTCTGCGACGTGCACGTGCAGGTCTTCGCCGGCGCCCTGGAGGGCCACGCGGCGGTGAGCGCTCCGGCCGGTCACCCCATCGACACGTTCCAGCGCGAGAATCGGGCGCTGCTCCAGGTCACCACTTCGCTGCGTAAGGTCGCAGAGGCCATCGGCGAGCCGCCGGCGCCCGACGCCTGGGGGCGGCTCAAGACCGCGCTCGCCGGCACCGTGGACCGCGTCGCCGAGGTCAACGCGCACTACCTGCGCAAGGAGAACCAGCTCTTCCCCTACTTGGAAGCGCACGGCGTCGAGGGACCCAGCAAGGTGATGTGGGCGATCCACGACGACGTCCGCGCCCTCATCAAGCAGGCGCGCGAGACCATCGCCGCCGACGATGCCGCCCTGTCGGTGAGCACCTGTCTGGCGCTCGCCAAGATGGCCGACGACATGGCGAACAAGGAGGAGAAGGTGCTCCACCCCATGGCCTTCGACACCCTCAGCGACGAGGAGTGGGCCGCGATCCGCGCCGGCGAAGGCGAGATCGGCTACGCGTTCATCACCGGGGTGCCGGCGTGGCCGCCGGCGGACGAGGCGGCGGCAGGTGGGGCCGGCGCCGCAGGCGCTCCGGCCGGGCCGCCTGCGCCCGCCGGCCTGCTCGAGCTCAAGACCGGCGGCCTCACCCTCGAGCAGCTCAACCTCATGCTCACGGCCCTCCCCATCGATGTGCAGTTCGTCGACGAGCACGACCAAGTGCGTTTCTACAGCGAGGGCGAGCGCATCTTCCCGCGCAGCCCCGGCGTCATCGGCCGCAAGGTGCAGAACTGCCACCCGCCGGCGAGCGTGCACAAGGTGCAGCAGATCATCGACGCCTTCCGCGCCGGCGACAAGAGCGGCGCCGAGTTCTGGATCGAGCTCGGCGGCAAGTTCCTGCACATTCGCTACTTCGCGGTGCGCGACGCCTCCGGCGCCTACCGCGGCACCGTCGAGACGGCCCAGGACGTCACCGGCATCCGCGCCCTCGAGGGGCAGCGCCGGCTGCTCGACTGGTAGCATGGCTCCAAGCACTCCCCGACGACCCCAGAGGTGATCCGGCGATGTACTTCCAGCGCGGCACGCTCACTCCCGCACAGACCAAGCTGGTCCTGCGCGACCTGCCCATCGACGTCAGCTTCGCCGACGAGAACGACGTGCTCGTGTACTGGAGTGGCGCGACCTACAAGACCTGCGACGCGCGCTACATCGGCCGCGACGTGCGCGACTGCCACCCCGAGCAAAGCCTCGAGTGTCTTGAGGACATCCTGCGCGAGTTCAAGGCTGGCACCAAAGACACGGCCGAGGGCTGGGAGCAGGACGGCAAGCGCTTCAAGTACACGCGCTACACGGCGGTCCGCGACGACGCCGGCGCCTACAAGGGGATCCTGGAAGTGAACCACGACGTAACTGCCATGCGTGCCCTCCACGGAGAGCAGCGCCTTCCCGGCTGGTGAGGGGAGCGCACGTCGACGTGCTCGCGCTCCTCGCCATGACCGGCACGAGCAAGGCGCTCCTGCTGATCGGCGCCGGTGTGGTAGGCCTCTTCACGGGGATCTCGCTGCGCTCCTGGCGGGAGCGACGCAAGAAGTGACGCCTGCGGCCGGCGCGCGAACACGCCGTCGCGGCGGGCAGCGCGGTGAGGCCGGTGGCGCCCGCGATCGCGGCCCTGCCTCCCCTGTTCGCCGCGGGTCCGCGCACGACCCGCCACGACTCCGCTCCCGGTGTAGACTGCCCGAAGGTCCGCACGCGGGCGGCGGCATGGGTACCTGCAGGACGGGGCACGCCGACAACGCAGAGAGTCGCCGCCCCTACAAGCTGGAGGCGAGCCTGGGCCACAAGGCGGAAGGCGCGCCGCAAGACGACTGACGGCCGCGCGCGGCACGGGAGGGATCATGGCACGGAGCACCAAGCAGACCAAGCCGCCCGAGACGGTGCAGCGGCAGTGGTCGCCGCGCGTGAGCGCAGCGTTGCTCGAGCGCCTCGCGGCGCGCGCCGCCGCGCCGGCGGCCACGAAGTCCATCGCCGTCGAGGCGTCGTTCACGGGCGAGGTCCTCGGGCACGTACCCCAAGGCGCGCCCGCCGACGTGGCGGCCGCCTGCACGGCGGCGCGCGGCGCGCAGCAGGAGTGGGCGCGGCGTTCGTTCGCCGCGCGCGCCGCGGTCATGCTGCGCTTTCACGACCTGGTCATCGACAACGCCGCCGAGATCCTCGACATCCTCCAGCTCGAGACGGGCAAGGCGCGCAGGCATGCCTTCGAAGAAGTGCTCGACGTCGTCATCCAGGCCCGCTACTACGCCCATACGGCGGCAGGCTTTCTGAAGCCGCGCCGTCGCCAGGGCGCGTTGCCGGTGCTCACCAAGGCGTGGGAGTACCATCACCCGCGCGGCGTGATCGGTCTCATCACGCCGTGGAACTTCCCGCTCGCGCTGGCCGTGGGCGACGCCGTCCCGGCGCTGATGGCCGGCAACGGCGTGGTCGTCAAGCCCGATGCTCTGACGCCGTACTCGGCGCTGTGGGCCGCGGGCCTGCTCGAAGAAGCGGGGCTGCCGCACGGGCTGCTGCAGGTGGTCACCGGGCGCGGCGCCGAGCTCGGAGAGCCGCTCGTGGACGGCGCCGACTACCTCATGTTCACCGGCTCGACGTCCACGGGCCGCAAGGTCGCGGCCCTGGCCGCCGAGCGACTCAAGGACAGTTCGATGGAGCTCGGAGGCAAGAACGCCCTGCTGGTGCTTCCCGACGCGAGCCTGCGGCGGGCCGTGCTGGGCGCGGTGCGCGGCATCACCTCCAACAGCGGGCAGCTCTGCATCAGCATCGAGCGCGTCTACGTGCACACCGCGGTGTACGACGTCTTCGCGGCGCGGCTCGCGGAGTCGCTCCGCGCCGTAAGGCTCGGCCCAAGCCTGACCTTCCTCGATGACATGGGCTCCCTGGTCGACGCCGACCACCTCGCGAAGGTCGAGGGGCACGTCGCGGACGCCGTGGGCAAGGGGGCCGAGGTGCTGGCGGGTGGCACAGCCCGCCCCGAGCTCGGCCCCTACTTCTTCGAGCCCACGCTGCTGGCTGCAGTCACGGACGAGATGGATCTGTGCCGCGCCGAGACCTTCGGCCCCGTCGCGGCCGTCTACCGCTGCGAATCAGTGCCCGAGATGCTCGACCGCGCCAACGACTCGAGCTACGGCCTCACCGCCAGCATCTGGACGCGCGACACCCGCTGCGGCCGTGAACTGGCCACCCGCGTGCAGACCGGCACCGTGAACATCAACGAGGCCTACGCCGCGACCTGGGCCTCGGCAGGCCCCATGGGCGGGTTCAAGGAGTCGGGCCTGGGGCGGCGCCACGGTCGTCAGGGCATCATCAAGTTCAGCGAGGCCCAGACCGTCGCGGTGGAGCGCCTGCTGGCCCTCGACACACCACCGTTCCTCAGCCACCAGCAGTATGCGACGCTCATGAGCGTCGCCATGAAGCTGCTCAAGCGGGTGCCGCTCATCAAGTGACCACGGACGGTGGCAAGGCGTGACGCCACGCTCCCCACCGCTGCCGCCTGTGTGGGCCTTCGACGGCCTCGCCGACTTCTTCGGGATCACGGCCGCGATGGACGAGTCCACGGGACTGGAGACGCCGGGAGCTGAGGGAAACGGAAGCCGGCGGGGCTGCGCCGGCCGGCTCGGCTACAGCCGGAACTCGTGCCGGCAGTAGTCGTCGCCGGCGCTGATCGAGTGCGTCTGAGTGTGTGCGAAAGGCTCTACGCCGAGCATGCCGCACACCGTGCCGCGGTCAAAGGGGCAGACGATGTCGGGGAACTCCTCGGCCAGCTCGCTGAAGACGCAGTTGTGGACCTCGACGGCCACGACGCCCTGGGCGCCGTCGTCGAGGGTCACGCTGTAGCCAGCCTCGTCCATCCAAGTGACCACGGCGCGCGGGGCCAGCTTGATCGGCGGCGTCACGTCGTCGCCGGCGATCTCGGCGGCGGTCTCGGCGCCGAACTCGCGCCCGAGATCGAACGCCGCGTCGGCAGCGACCCCGGGCTCGACGGTCCTGTCGATCAACCGCAGCAGGAAACGCGACAGCCGCTCGTAGCGCCGCGGCGGAAGCATGACCTCGAGCCGCTCCCCGGTGAGCACATAGGTCTTGGCCGGCCTGCCGCCGCCGGCACGGCGGCGCGTGCCGGACCCCACGAGACCGAGCTTCGCCAGCTTCTCCATGTGGGCGCGGGCGACGGTGCGATGCACACCGAACACCTCGGCGACCTCGCTGGCCGTCAGCGGCTCAGACGCGCCTTGCAGGTGGCGGTAGATGCCGCGACGCGTCGGGTCACCGAAGACGTCGGCGAGTCTGCCCAGGTTGCCGCCATCTTTGTCGTACGCGGTCTCCACGACGATCACTCTATCCCACGCCGCGTGCCCTGCATAGGCTGATCGGTGTCGCACTGCACCTGATCTCTTGGTCGACGTGGCCAGGAGGTCCCGCGCGCAGCCCGCGTTACGGAACCCCACGCCCGTGGGAATGCAGCAGACAACGCCGAAGGGAGCCTCATGATCAAGGTCAGGACTTTCACCACGCCCATCAAGATCTTCGCCACTCAGCGCGAGCTTCAGGAGCTCGACGACCACGTGAGCGCCTTCTTGAACGAAGAGCGCGCCGCCAAGGTCTATTCGCTCAGCGACACGACGACGGCCGGCGAGAACGGCGAGACCATCGGTCTGATCCGCACCGTGGCATACAAGGTCGACGACGACTGACCAGGTCTGGCGCCGCGACATGTCAGACCCCATCCCGGCCGCGGCCCGCGCGGCGAACCTGCGGCTCTGGAACGCGTGGACCAGGGTCCACGAGAAGAGCGCATTCTACGACGTGGAGGGTTTCAAGGCCGGCGCCACGTCGTTGTGGGCGCTCCAGCTCGAGGAGCTCGGTCCCCTCGTCCACGAGGGGACGACGCTGTTCCACCTGCAGTGCCATTGCGGCATGGACACCCTCAGCTGGGCCCGCCTCGGTGCGGACGTGGTGGGCCTCGACCTCTCCGACGAAGCCATCGGACTGGCGCGGAGACTGGCCGACGAGGTCGGCCTGTCCCGCCGCGCCGAGTTCGTCTGCGCCGACCTCTACGACGCCGACGTTCATCTCGACGGCCGCCTCTTCGACATCGTTCTTGTCGGCTGGGGCAACATAGAGTGGCTCCCCGACCTCGAGCGCTGGGCCGGCATCGTCGCCCGGCATCTGGCGCCCGGCGGCACCTTCTACACGGACGGGATCCATCCGTTCGCCCACGGCCTCGACGAAGTCCCCGGCGAGCACGACGTGCGCGTCAAGTACCGTCTGCTGCCGGCGCCCGAGCAGCCCGACGTGGAGCCCGTGGAGGGCAGCTCTGCCGACAGCGGCGCCGACACGACCGGCCCGGGGTCGTACGGCTGGGTGCACAGCTTCTCCGAGATCCTCGGCGCCCTCACCGGCGCCGGCCTGCGCGTCGAGCACCTGCACGAGTTCCCCGCCTCTCCCGCGCCGTTCTGGGACTGGATGATCCGGGACGAGGCGCGCTTGTGGTGGCTGCCTGACGGCGCGGGCGGCCTCCGCCGCGACCTGCCGCTCAGTTACTCAATCAGGGCGACCGGGCCCGCGGCCTGACAGGACAAGCCGCGATGCTGGACGAGTACCTCAAGGCGAACCTCGCGAGCTGGGACGAGGCCGTAGGCCTGCACGTCGGCGCCCAGATGTACGACGTGGAGGGTTTCAAGAAGGGCCGCTGCTCGCTCTCGGACATCGAGCTCCGCGAGCTGGGGCCGTCCGTCCACGAGGGCACGATGTTGCTGCACCTGCAGTGCCACTTCGGCCTCGACTCCCTGAGCTGGGCGCGCCGCGGCGCAGTGGTCACCGGCGTCGACTTCTCGGGCGCAGGGATCGCCACGGCGCGCGCCCTGGCCGACGAAGTCGGCCTCTCCGCGCGCGCCACCTTCGTGCAGAGCGACGTCCTCGCCCTGACGGATGTACTCCAGGGCCTGTTCGACGTCGTCTTCACCTCGTGGGGAGCGCTCATCTGGATCGGCGACCTGGAGCGCTGGGCAGAGGTGATCGCCCACTTCCTCAAGCCCGGCGGGACCTTCTACGTCGCGGAGTTTCACCCCTACGCCTATCTCCTCGCCGACGACGCTACGCCCGATTCTCTGCGCATCGGCTACCCCTACTTCCAGTACGGCCGGCCGCAGCGCTTCGACGAGCCCGGCGACTACGCCGACCCCGGGGCCAGGACGCAGCACAACGTCACGTTCGAGTGGAACCACGGCTTCGCCGAGATCCTCGACCCGCTGCTGCGGAGCGGCCTGCGCCTCGAGTTCCTCCACGAGTTCCCGCACACGATCATCGGCCTGCCGTTCTCCTTTCTCGAGGTGGGCGTGGACGGCCTGCAGCGCGTCAAGGGCCACCACGAGGACTTCCCCCTCAGCTTCTCGCTGAAGATGACCAAGGAGGGCTGACCATGCCCGACGAGCCACTCTCCGAGCCGCTCTTCGCCGCACCCGCCGACGACGACCTCATCGGCGACGACGGACTGCTCGCGATCCTGGAGGCGGCGATCAGCGACGAGCGCTCCGCCCAGCAGAAGTACCGTACGGGCCTCGAGCACTGCGCCGATCCCGAGGCCTGCCGCATGTTCGAGCAGCTCCTGCGAGAAGAGGAGGCGCACGAGCGCGCCCTCTCCCACCGCTACGCCGAGGTCAAGAAGCGCATCGGCCTGAGCGGCGTCGGGCGCGACGGAGCCTGAGGGCGGCTGGATGGGCAACGCGCAGATCGTGGCCGCCTGGGGCGGCGACGCCCCGGCGCCAAGCCGCGGGCCGGACTTGACCGCGAGGCGCTGCGGCCGTATCCTTTTAGTGCGTATTCATAGTCTAAATATGTGAATGCGCGTCCTATCAGGGGACACGGCGGCGCCTTTCCCACCTGGCGCCCGGGCCCCTCGAAGGCGGCGCCTCCCCTCCGGGCGCCGCCTTCGGCCTTTTGCGAGCGCTCACAGCCGCCCGCGACCAGCCACGAGGCCCGCGTGTCGCCGGCGACCGGTCAGCCGGGCGGCGCAGCGGCTAGTCTCGCGAGCAGCGCGGGGAGCCCGGCGCGAAGCACTACGAGGTCGGCGGCGGCCCGCACTTCCGGCGCCGCCTCGGCCATCGCCACGCCCAGCCCGGCCCAGCGCAGCATGTCGAGGTCGTTCGGGGCGTCGCCACAGGCCACCGTGCGCTCGCGCCGCAGGCCATCACGGTCGCAGAGCCACTGCAGCGCGCCGCTCTTGTTCACGCCCGGGGCGGCGAGCTCGATGTACGACGGCTGCGAGCGCGCGACGTACAGACGGTCGCCCCACTCCTCCTGCAACCGCGGCAGCAGCAC
>Ga0209048_10005648_pt1 | contig 11799 bp, 3 predicted proteins | sample FrelakmetCRP12CR_FD_187146 | JGI IMG/M metagenome (GOLD analysis project Ga0209048, IMG submission 187146) | Freshwater lake sediment microbial communities from the University of Notre Dame, USA, for methane emissions studies - CRP12 CR (SPAdes)... | ecosystem: Environmental > Aquatic >... | reverse complement strand
GGCGCAGATCAACGTGCTCGGGCTGGGCGCCGAAGCCGTGCAGGCACTGGCCCGCGAGGTGGGAACGACGTTCTACCTGCGCAACGCCGTCATCGAGATCGAGCAAATCCGGCTGACGCTGCTCGATCCGCGCGCCCGCAGCGAGCTGGTGACGTATCGCTACAACCGCGCCGAGAAACTCACGCGCCTGGACAAACGCGAAGCGCAGATCACCAAGTGCGAGGAGCCCTTCCCCGGCGACGAGTTCAATCTGACGCTGGTGCCGCAACTCGTCGAGCAGGCATTCGTGGCGATCGGCGCGGACCGCAGCGCCGAGATCCGCGTCGACGTCGAGCGGCCCGACAAATGCGGACCCGTCCACGCCCAGGTATCGCTGGACAAGAACCACAACGTCAACGGCGCGTACTTCGATCGCGGCGGACGGCTGTATCGCGTCGAGTGAGCCGCTGCGGCGCCGCGCGTGGCGCCCAACGCGTGCTGGAGTCGCGGCACGCGGTGCCGGACCCGGGCGCCGGGGTCTGGCGGCCCGTCACGCGGCGTGCTGCGCCGCCGATGCACTCGGGGCGAACAGCGCCTCCATCTCGCGGCGGGTTCTCAGCGCCGGCAGCGAGCCGTCGATGACAACGTCGCTCCACGTCAACGACTGGCCCTGCGCGACCGCGCGCGTGAGCCTGACATCGTGCGCCAGCCCCAGCGGCAAGCCGCCGAGGGCGAGCGATTTCTGCGCCGAAAACAGTTTTCCCCACACCGTGTAGCCGCCCTCGCCGTCGAGCACTTCGCCCGGCTCGAGGTCGCGCTTGGCGGTTGCGACGACGTCGGCGTTGAAGCAGGTCGCCGCGCCGGTCGCCTCGCCGCGCAAGCCGACCGACGCCACCGAGATGCCGAGCTCCAGGCCGATCAGGTGCCAGCGCTTGTACAGGCACGCGTAGCGGCCGCTCGGGTCGGTGCGCACCATGTATTCCCTGAAGCAGTTGCGGATGTATTCGGTGTCGCCTTCGAACACCACGAAGACGCCGAAGCGGATGTCGTAGCCGATGGGCGTGCCGTCGCGCTCGAGCGAGGACACGACTTCGACCTGCCCTTTCTGGTGCAACACGCCGCCTTCGGCGATCGGCCGACACACCGTGGGAATGTCGTCGATCGCCGCCGGCGGATACGTCAGGCCGTCGGGCGGAGCGACGAGGCCGGTGGCGTTGCACACCGCGGTGCTCTCGATCGCCGGCTTGGATCCATCGAGGAAGGAATTGAACATCTTGGGATTGAGTCCGCCGACGCGAGCCTGCTCCGGCGTCAGGCCGTAGTGACCCCATACCGTTTGCGGTGTCGATTGCGCGAAGTGCGGCAACCACTTGTGGCCGCGCCCTGCCGCGACGACGCCGAAGCCCGCGGTGCGCGCCCAGTCGACGAGCTCGCAGATGAGTGCCGGTTGGTCACCGTAGGCGAGGCTGTAGATCACACCGGCCTCGGCGGCCTTGCGGGCGAGCAGCGGGCCGCAGAAGGCGTCGGCTTCGACGGTGACGTTGACGACGTGCTTGTGATTGCGAAACGCCTCCAGGCAGTGCTCGACCGCGGCGACCGGATTGCCGGTGCACTCGACGACGATGTCGATGCCGGGATGGCGCACCAGCGCCGGCCAGTCGTCGGCAAGGTGCGTCGTGCCCTTGGCGAATGCGTCGTCGAGCGAGCCGGCGGCGAAGCGCTCGGCTTTCCAGCCGACACGCTGCAGATTGGCGCGCGCGCCCGCCGGCGACAGATCGGCGATGCCCACGAGGTGCACGCCCGGCGTCTTGGGAATCTGCGCCAGGTACATGGCGCCGAACTTGCCGGCGCCGATCAGCCCGACGCGCAGTGGTTTGCGCTGCGCAGCGCGGCGCTGCAATTGGGCGTAGAGGCTCATGCGATCAGGCCGCTAGCGCCGGGCGCAGCGCTTCTGCCGGCGTCCCATCCTTCCACGGCAGCGGCACCGGGTAGTCCCTGAGCAGGCAATCGTCGGGCAGGCATTCGATCGGCGTGAAGTCTCGATGCGCAATGTATTCCGGCCGCTTGAAGCGCCGGATGTTATTGGATACCGCGCACAGGCTTAGGTACACGCTCACGCGGTTCCACGGCGACAGGTTGGAGGTCGACGCGTGCACCAGGCACGAATGGAACAGGATCATCGATCCGGGCGGACCCTTCGGCGCGACGATACCGCCGCGGTTGACGAGTTGACGGATCGTGTCGTGACTGATCGTCCACAGCGGATAGCTGGTGGTCGAGGTGTCGTGCGCGGCGTCGATCACGCCCAGCTGGTGGCTGCCCGGAATGAACATCAGCGGGCCGTTGAACTCGTTGACCTCATCGAGAAAGATCGCCACGTTCATCGCGCGCGGCGCCGGCATGTCGTCGTCGTTCTTCCAGGTGCCGTAATCCTGGTGCCATTGCCACACGTCGCCGTCGAACGCCATCTTGCCGTTGATCTTGAACTGGTGCATGTACAACGGCTCGTCGAAGAGCTGCATGACCGGCATGACCATGCGCGGATGGCGCGCCAGCTTGGCAAACGGATAGCTGTACATGTGCGCGGCGAAATTGGTGCGCACCGCCTCACCGTCCTTTTCGCGGACGTTTTCGGGACGGCGCTGCGCGTACAGCGCCGGCACTTCGTCGGTCAGCACCTTGATCTCCTCGGGGCGGAAAAGCCCCGGGTAGAACAGGTAGCCTTCTCGCTCGAAGCGGCCGATTTCCTCCTGACTCAGTTTCATGTCGCGGTCTCCTGGGTCCTGGGCCTTGCTCGCAGAAGGCATATTACGCCAACGTCCCCAACCGTGGCGCTACCGCGGGCGGTTGTGCGACACTTGGCGATGCTTGCGCATGGACGCAAGCCATCTGCCGGCAAGCGAATCCGGTGGAGCGTCGCGGGGCGAGTGCCAGGGAAGGCGACAGTCATGACAAGTAAGGCTGCGGGATGGTGTGTGGGGAGGTCGGTTGTGGTCGCGCTCGCGTTGGCACTCGGCGCCGCCGCCTGCGCCTCGATGGCAGCGCATACCGGCGAGAGCTTCGAACGCGGCAAAGCGACGGAAGCGCAGTTCTCCACGGACGCGCGTGCGTGCGAAAAGGAAGCCGAGGCGCACGGCAAGGAACACGGCTACGGTCCCTACGATCCAACCCACGGCGCATACAACCGCATGTTCGATGCGTGCATGAAATCGATGGGCTACCAGCTGAAGGCGGGCCCGACCTGACCGCTCGTTCGACACCTGCGGGATCGGCCGCTCAGCCTGGTTTTGTTCGCTGGCGAACAGAGAGAACCCGGTCAGGCAGGATATACATGCCGATCAGCATGACTTCCTGGGCACGAGGATGATTCGTGTCCATGAATCGATGGCTGTCCTTTCTTACCGCGATGCCCGACGGTTGCCATGCATCGTGCTCCTTTCTGGTACCCAGGACCAGTGGATACGGAAATGAAATACACTCTGTTTTCATGCGACCGCCGATCGAGCTGGTCTATCGGCAGTTCCCTGCTCAGACATGCTCGCGGCCATCCACCACTTTCGACCACCGAGCATGAGCGGCCGGCTCAGCAAATCAGCATTGTCGACGGCATCACGCCCGAGCTTGCACGCCGTCAGATCAACGATTTCATCACACAGTCCTTCGCGCCGGTACCCGCGACCGGCACGCCCGCCATCAAGCGCGAAGCTGTCGCGACCGGACCAGTATCGCCGCCGCGCACAGGTGCCTTCGAACCCGCGTTCTCTTGCCAGTAAATCCGCGCTGACCTGCGGACAAGACTGCACAGGATGCTTCGAGCTTCCGTTTCCTGGTCAAGAGTGTCGTCAGGATTGCGGATAGCGACTGAAAATTGAAGGTTAGCGACCACACCATCGCGCGGCGAGCGCTTCGTTTGCTTGCGCCCTTGCGGAAAGCCAGGTCGCCACATCGGGCCAGCGGCGACCTGCCGCTGCGATCGGAGTTGTTCAGTGCCGATCAGATGGAACAGCACGGCAGGATCCTCGCGGCCGCCCACAAATTGACCTCGCGCCGCGGGCCCGACCAGCTCTTGCGGCGCTTGGCAGCCAACGAAGCCGTGCTCCTCGACGCGTGCGGCCTACTCATCGCAGCGGTGAGGGCGGGTCGCCGGATCTCGCCTGCGGGAGAATGGCTGCTCGACAATTTCTACCTGATCGAGGAACAGATACGGACAGCCAAGCGGCACTTGCCCAGGGACTATAGCCGCGAGTTGCCCTGCCTCGCCAGCGGCCCTTCCGCCGGATTGCCCCGCGTATACGACATCGCACTGGAGACGATTGCGCACGGCGACGCGCGCGTCGATCCGGAGAGCCTGAGCCGATTCGTCGCAGCCTACCAGTCGGTCACGGCGGTCAAGTTGGGCGAATTGTGGGCGATCCCGATCATGCTGCGGCTAGCGCTGATCGAAAATCTGCGCCGAGTCGCGGCCGACGTCGCGGCGGGCCGGGTGGATCGGGACCTCGCAGATGGGTGGGCCGACCAGATGAGCGCGATCGCGCAGACCGATCCGAAGAGCCTGATCCTGGTCATCGCGGACATGGCGCGCTCGAACCCGCCGATGACCACGGCGTTCGTGTCGGAACTTGCGCGGCGCCTACAGGGACATGGGCCTGCGCTGGCACTGCCGCTGACGTGGATCGAGCAGCGGCTATCCGAATCGCATCTCACAATAGAGCAGCTGATTCAGTCGGGAACGCAGCAACAGGCGGCCAACCAGGTCTCGATCAGCAACAGTATCGGCAGTCTGCGTTTCCTGGGTGCGATGGACTGGCGCAAGTTCGTCGAGACCATGAGCGTCGTCGAGCAGAAGCTGCTCGAGGACCCGAGCGGGTCGTACCGCAATATGGACTTCGTCACGCGCGATCGATATCGCCACGCGGTCGAGCGGCTTGCGAGACACAGTCCGTTGTCGGAACTGGAGGTGGCGCGCAGGGCGATCCAGCTGTCACACGAAGCCGCTACGCGGAACGACGCGGATCGGCGCGCTGCGCATGTCGGGTTCTATCTGATTGACGCCGGGCGCCCGATGCTCGAGCGTGCAGTAGACGCGCAACGGTCCGGCGTGACGGCGCTGACGCGCCTGCTTGCGCGGACTCCATCAGTTGCCTACCTGGGCGCCATTCTGGCGCTGACCGGCCTGCTTTCGTCCGGAATGACGGCGATGGCGCGTACGAGCGGGTTGTCGGTAGCGCTGCTGGCCATGATTGTGGTGCTGGCACTGTTGACGACCAGTCAATTGGCGGTGGCATTGGTGAACTGGTGCCTGACGTTGCTCGTGACCCCGCATCCACTGCCCAAAATGGATTTTTCACTCGGCATTCCCGAGCAAGCGCGCACGCTGGTCGTGGTGCCGGCAATGCTTTCCAGCGCCGAAGGCATCGAAAACCTGGCCGAGGCGCTGGAAGTCCGCTTCCTCGCAAATCAAGATGCGAATCTGCATTTCGCCTTGTTGACGGATTTTCTCGACGCCAGCGAGGCGACGATGCCGGAGGACGCGCAGCTATTGCGACTGGCAGAGGAAGGGGTCGCCGCGCTGAACGCGAAATACGGCGACAAGCACGTTGTGGCGCAGGGTACCGCAGCGAATCCGCGCCCTGGCGACACCTTCTATCTGTTCCATCGCCCGCGCACCTGGAATCCGCGAGAGCAGCAGTGGATGGGCCACGAACGCAAGCGCGGCAAGCTTGGCGACCTGAATGCGCTGTTGCGGGGCGAAGAGGCACCGACGCCCTTCTCCTCCATCGTCGGCGACACCACGCCGCTGGCGCGCGTGAAATACGTCATTACGCTCGACTCGGATACCGAGCTGCCCCGCGACGCGGCCCGACAGTTGGCGGGCGCGATGGCGCATCCCCTGAACCGCCCGCACTTCGATCCGGCGCGGCGGCGGGTGACTTCCGGATACGGCATCCTGCAGCCTCGCGTCGCGACGAGCCTGCCCGGATCCAACCGCTCATGGTACGCGCGCCTGTTCGGCGGAGAGACGGGTCTCGATCCATATACGCGCACGGTTTCCGACGTCTACCAGGACGGATTCGGTGAGGGTTCGTTCATCGGCAAGGGCATCTACGACGTCGACGCCTTCGAGTTGGCGCTCAAGGGGCGGTTCCCAGAGAATCGCATTCTCAGCCACGACCTCCTCGAAGGAAGCTATGCGCGATCGGGGCTCATCACCGACGTGCAGTTGTACGAGGACTATCCCGCCCGCTACAGCGCAGATGTCAGCCGTCGGCGACGCTGGATTCGCGGAGATTGGCAAATTGCAGGGTGGCTGTGGGGACGCGTTCCAGGTGCCATTGGCACGCACCACAGGAACCCACTGTCGCTGCTGTCGCAGTGGAAGATCCTCGACAACCTGCGTCGCAGCCTGGTTTCCCCAGCCTTGCTGCTGCTCCTGCTTTCGGGATGGATAGCACTCGCGCCGGCATCGCTTTGGACTCTGGTGACCCTAGGCATCGTAGTCGCCCCGTCGTTGATCGCCGTATTGTTCGAGCTGTTGCAAAAGCCAGATGAGGTGCCGCTTGCGCAGCACCTGGCCTTCACTTTCAAATCTGCCGCGCAGCGCGCGATGCAGCTCGCGTTTTCGGTCACGTGCCTTCCGTACGAAGCGTATTTCAGTATGGGAGCGATCCTGCGCACGCACTGGCGAATGCTCGTCACCAGAACGCGGTTGCTCGAATGGACACCGTCGAGCGACCAGAATAGCGGTGACCGCAGCACGCTCGCCGCATCGTTCCGGTCGATGTGGGTGGCACCGATGCTCGCCATCGCCACCGCGACTTACCTGCTGGCGATTGACCCGGCTGTGCTGCCGGTCGCGGCGCCATTCCTGTTGCCCTGGGCGGTCTCTCCGTTCATTGCCTGGTGGATCAGTCGCCCGTTGCTGCCGCACATCGCCAAGTTGACACCCGATCAGACGGTATTCCTGCGCACCCTAGCGCGACGTACCTGGGCATACTTTGAGACCTTCATCGGTCCCGCGGACCACTGGTTGCCGCCCGACAACTACCAGGAGGTTCCCGTCGACACAGTCGCGCACCGCACGTCGCCGACCAACATGGGCATGGCGCTGCTTGCCGACCTGACCGCCTACGACTTCGGCTATCTCACAAGCGGCCGCCTCGTCGAACGCATGAGCCTTGCATTGCGGACCATGCTCTCTCTTGAAAGACACCACGGTCATTTCTACAACTGGTACGACACGCAATCGCTCCAACCGCTGGCGCCTCGCTACATATCGTCGGTCGACAGCGGAAATCTGGCCGGCCATCTCCTGACCTTGCGCGCGGGGCTGCTGCGCATGCCCGACGACCGGATACTCGGGCTGCGCGTGTTCGCGGGCCTGGTCGACACTGCACGAGCGCTTGTCGATTCTCTGGGCGCCGAGGCTCCAACTTCGGTTGTGAAGCTCTGCCGCGATCTGGACTCCGCCTACGATGCGCAACCGGCCACTGCTGCCACCGCCATGGAGTGGCTCGATCGGCTGAACGCGACCGTCGCCGCCGTTGAACGCGATTTCGCGGCCTTCACAGGCGCAGAGCATGCCTCAGCAGCCCCAAATGCGGCCCGCGCGTGGGCAGAGGCGCTCGCCAGGCAGTGTCGAAGCGCAAAGGATGAACTACTACGATTTGCACCTTGGCTGGAACTGCCCAATCGCGACGACCTGATCGAGGAATTCCCGATCCTGTCCCAGATACCGAGATTGCGCGAACTAGCGAACCTGATGCCCGGGCTGACACCGCAGTTTGCCCAGTTGCGAGCAACGGCCGCGACGGCTGCGACGCGGGAAGGGGTGGAAGCATTGGCGCGGCTCGTCGACACTGCCAGCGCGCGAGCGAAGGAACGGATCGACGCGATCGAGGCAATCGCGTCGCAATGCGAAGAACTAGCCCGCATGGAATTCGACTTTCTCTACGACCGGACCCGTAATCTGTTTGCAGTCGGTTACAACGTCGACGAACGTCAACGCGACCAGAGTTACTACGATCTGCTCGCCTCGGAAGCGCGGCTCTCCAGTTTCGTGGCCATCGCACAGGGTCAGGTTCCACAGGAGAGCTGGTTTGCGTTGGGACGGCAGCTAACTTCCGCCGGCAACCGATCCATCCTGCTGTCCTGGAGCGGCTCGATGTTCGAGTACCTGATGCCGCTGCTTGTCATGCCGACCTATGCCAACACGTTGCTCGACGAGACCTGCCGTGCGGCGGTGGAACGACAGATCGCGCACGGCAGGAAACTTGGTGTGCCATGGGGCATGTCGGAGTCGGGTTACAACGCCGTCGATGCGAGCCTTAACTACCAGTATCGCGCGTTCGGCGTGCCGGGCCTCGGGCTCAAGCGCGGGCTCGCCGACGACGTGGTCGTCGCGCCGTACGCATCGGTGCTGGCGCTGATGGTTGCTCCGGAAGCCGCGTGCCGCAACTTGCAGCGACTGGCGACCGAAGGGCTGGCAGGACAATACGGACTGTTCGAAGCGATCGACTACACGCCGCTGCGCTTGCCACGCGGACTGGCGAGCGTGGTGGTCCGTTCGTTCATGGCTCACCACCAGGGCATGAGCCTCATTGCACTGGGTCATCTGCTGCTCGACCGCCCGATGCAGAAGCGATTCGCGTCCGATCCCCTATTCCAGGCGACGCTGCTGCTGTTGCAGGAACGAATCCCGAACTCGATCGCACTCGTTCCGCATGTCGCCCAGCTCACGGGCATCGCGGCGACGGTCAGCGAGGCCGACTCGCCGGTACGCGTCATCGCCACTCCGACCACGCCCGTTCCGGAGGTGCAACTGCTGTCCAATGGTCGCTATCACGTTTTGGTGACCAACGCCGGCGGCGGCAGCAGCCGCTGGCAGGGCCTTGCGCTGACGCGCTGGCGGGAAGACGCCACTTGCGACAACTGGGGAACGTTCTGCTACATCCGCGACGTCGCAAGCGGCGAGTTCTGGTCGACTGCGCATCAGCCGACCGCGAAGATAGCGGATCACTACGAGGCGATATTCTCCGAGGGGCGCGCGGAATTTCGCCGTCGCGACCACGGTTTGGACGCCCATACCGAGATCGCCGTCTCACCGGAGGACGACATCGAGCTTCGCCGGACGCGAATAATCAACCGCTCGCGGGTGCGCAAAGTCATCGAACTCACCAGCTACGCGGAAATCGTCCTGGCCACGCCAGCCGAGGACGTCATCCATCCGGCGTTCTCCAACCTGTTCGTCGAGACCGAGATCGCCAGGCAGGAGCAGGCGATCCTGTGCACGCGCCGGCCGCGCTCGCCCGGCGAACACCCGCCATGGATGTTTCACCTTATGGCCGTGCACGGTGCGACATCTACGAACGTTTCCTACGAAACCGATCGTATGCGCTTCGTCGGTCGCGGCAACACGCCCGCGCAGCCGGACGCGATGCGCGATCCGGCGCCACTGTCCGGGACCGCCGGCCCGGTGCTCGATCCGATCGCCGCCATTCGGATCCGGCTCGCTCTCGAACCCGACCAGACCGCGACGATCGACATGGTCTATGGCCTTGCCGAATCCCGGGGTTCGGCGATGAGCCTGGTCGCGAAATACCAGGACGTGCGGCTCGCCGATCGTGTTTTCGAGCTCGCGTGGACGCACGCGCAAGTGCTGCTGCGTCAGATAAACGCGACCGAAGCCGACGCCCAGCTCTACGCGCGCCTCGCCAACTCGATCGTGTTCGCCAATGCGTCGCTGCGTGCCGACGCCAGCGTCATCGCGCGGAACCAGCGCGGCCAATCCGGATTGTGGGGCTATGCGATCTCCGGCGACCTACCGATCGTGCTGCTGCGCATCGCCGATACGGCCAACATCGATCTGGTGCGCCAGATGGTGCAGGCCCACGCGTATTGGCGTCTCAAGGGTCTGGTGGTCGACCTCGTCATCTGGAACGAAGACCACGGAGGGTATCGGCAACTGCTGCAGGATCAGATCATTGGATTGATTGCCGCGCGGGTCGAGGCCCAGATGATGGATCGGCCCGGCGGGATCTTCGTGCGCCGTGGCGATCAGATTTCCGAGGAAGACCGTGTGCTGCTCGAGTCCGTCGCGCGTGCGATCATTTCCGACAGCAGGGGTTCGCTTGCCGAGCAGTTCGCGCGCCGCACGTTGCCGGAGGTGCGCGTGCCACAATTCGTTCCCGGGCGGGAGCATGCGATTGCAGCCGACGGCGATGAACCGCCGCCGCGCAGGCTGATCCTGGGAAATGGACTCGGAGGATTCACGCCGGACGGGAGCGAGTACGTCATTACGACGGATCGCGGACATCTGACGCCGGCGCCGTGGGTGAACGTGCTCGCCAATCCGCATTTCGGCACGCTTGTCTCCGAAAGCGGCGGGACCTACACGTGGAGCGAGAACGCCCATGAATTTCGTCTCACGCCCTGGAGCAACGACCCGGTCAGCGACGCGTGCAGCGAAGCGATCTACCTTCGCGACGAGGAAAGCGGCCATTTCTGGTCGCCCACGCCCATGCCGGCGCGCGGCGGAACGCCGTACGTAACACGGCACGGATTCGGCTACACGGTATTCGAGCACGGCGAGGACGGGATCCACACCGAGCTGTGGATCTATGTCGCGCCGGACGCGCCCGTCAAGTTCTCGACGCTGAAGATACGCAATGCGTCAGGACGCTCGCGGCGCATTTCCGTTACGGGATATGTCGAGTGGGTGCTCGGCGACCAGCGCGCGAAATCGGTCATGCACGTGGTCACTGAAACGGACGCCAAGACCGGAGCCATTTTCGCGCGCAATCCGTACAGCACCGAATTCAGCGAGCGCGTCGCATACTTCGACAGCAACGATGCGATGCGCACACTGACCTGCGACCGCACCGAGTTCATTGGGCGCAATGGCTCGTTGGCCGCACCCGCAGCGATGACGCGCGCGCGGCTTTCGGGCAGGTCGGGGCCGGCGCTGGACCCTTGCGCGGCGATACAGGTGACGGTGGAACTCGCTGCGCAAGGGGCGAGCGACGTGACCTTCCGGCTGGGCGTTGGGAGGGATGCCGGCGACGCGCGCGCCCTGGTACTGCGCTTCCGTGGCGCGACGGCCGCGAAGATGCCCCTCGACCGGGTCGTCGGCCAATGGCAGGAAACGCTGGGTGCCATACGCGTGGAAACACCAGACGAATCGCTCAACGTGCTGTGCAACGGCTGGCTTGTCTACCAGACACAGGCCTGCCGCTTATGGGCGCGCAGCGGCTTCTACCAATCCGGAGGCGCGTTCGGATTTCGCGATCAGTTGCAGGACGTCCTGGCGCTGGTGCATGCCGAGCCACAACTGACGCGCGCCCAAATCCTGCTCTGCGCGAGCAGGCAATTCGCGGAGGGCGACGTACAGCACTGGTGGCATCCGCCGTCCGGCCGGGGCGTGCGAACGCAGTGCTCGGACGATTATCTGTGGCTGCCGCTTGCGACCGCCCGTTACGTTCTGGCCACCGGCGACACCGGCGTGCTCGACGAGCAGATCGCATACCTCGACGGCCGGCCGGTCAATCCCGATGAAGATTCGTACTACGACTTGCCTGGCCGATCCACGACAGCGGCGAGCTTGTACGATCACGGTGTACGCGCCATTCTGCACGGGCTGCGCTTCGGCAGCCACGGTTTGCCGCTGATCGGTTCAGGCGACTGGAACGACGGGATGAACCTGGTCGGAATCGAAGGCAAAGGCGAGAGCGTCTGGCTCGCGTTTTTCCTGTGCTCGGTGCTCACGCAGTTCGCCAAGGTGGCGCGACTGTGCGGCGACCTGACGTTCGCCCAGCGCTGCGCCGA
>Ga0209048_10005647_pt1 | contig 11800 bp, 14 predicted proteins | sample FrelakmetCRP12CR_FD_187146 | JGI IMG/M metagenome (GOLD analysis project Ga0209048, IMG submission 187146) | Freshwater lake sediment microbial communities from the University of Notre Dame, USA, for methane emissions studies - CRP12 CR (SPAdes)... | ecosystem: Environmental > Aquatic >... | reverse complement strand
CATGGCCGTTTCTCCTTGAGGACACGTTCCCCAGCTGGGGCATGTCAGAGATGGTGCCCGGGTCTGCCGACCGGCAACCCGTTCGCCGGCCGGCGGACGGGCGAGCGGACGGGCGAGCGAGCGGACGGACGGGCGGAGGCGGCGCCGTCACCGCAGCGGGTCGATCGGCGTCGGCCTGTCGACGCCGCTCTCGACGATCTCCGCCGCCTCGAGGCAGAGGTCCTCGCGCCACAGATCGGCGTAGATCTGGATGCCGGTCGGCAGACCCGCCGCCACGCCGGTGGGCAACGCCACGGACGGGATTCCCAGCACGTTGCCCGGCGTGATGAACCGCACCGTGTCAAGCACTAGCCGTGGCCCCGTCACCGGCTCGAGGTCGGCGTCGACGGGCCACGGCAGCCGGGTCCAGGTCGGCCCGACGACGACGGGGAACCGCACGAAGAACTCGGACCACAGCCGGATGAGGCGCGAGCGGGCGGCGTGGAGCTCGCTGTTCGGCGCGTCGCGCCCCGCGCTCATGTCACAGACCGCCGTCATGTAGTCGTACAGCGGCCTGGAGACCATCGGCCGGATGCTTTGCATGAGCACGGAGAAGTCGATCGCGATGAGGTCGAGCCAGATCAACGTGACCTTCTCCAGCTCCGGCGGTTCCGCCGGCTCGACCTCCCAGCCGGCCGCGGCCAGTATCCGGCCGGCCCGTTCGATCTCGGCGACGGTCTCCGCCGGCGTCTCGACGCCGGGCACCTGCGTCACCAGCGCGGCCCGGCGCGCGGCCGGCGCGGGCCCCTGCAGGGGCGCGTCCACGGAGCGCGGATCGCGGACGTCGCGCCCCGCCAGCACCGAGAGGCCGAGCCGCAGGTCGGCGACCGTGCGCGCCATAGGGCCGTCGACCGCCATCGTCTGCAGCGCCCATCCGAAGTCCAGGGGCGGGATCGAACCGGCGCGCGGGACGCGTCCCGTCGTCGGCTTGAGGGCCGCGACGCCGCAGCAGTAGGCCGGATTGCGCAGCGAGCCGCCGATGTCGTTGCCGAGGCCGAACGGCGTCATGCCCGTCGCCAAAGCCACGGCGTCACCGCCGCTCGAGCCGCCGGGCGTGAGGTGAGGGTTCCAGGGGTTGAGTGTCGCTCCGCGCAGCGGATTGTCGGTGCAGAGCCGCAGGGCGAACTCGGGGAGGTTGGTCCGTGCGAGCGCGATCGCGCCGGCAGCCTTCATGCGTGCGACGGCCGGCGCGTCCCTCCACGGCATCGAGCGCTCAAGCGCCGGGACGCCGTGAGTCGTCGCGGAGCCCACGCAGTCGATGTTCTCCTTGATCGTGAACGGGACGCCGTGCAGCGGGCCTCTGGGCGCGTCGTCCCGCGCCGCGTCTGCGGCATCGGCCGCTTCGAGCGCGGACTCGGCCAGCACCACGGTGACGGCGTTGACGGAGCCGTTCTCCGCGTCGATGCGCGCCAGGTGCGCCTCGACGACCTCCCGGCTGGAAGCGTCGCCGGTAGCGATCAGGGCCGCGAGTTCTGTCGCGGACAGCGTGCAGAGTGTCTCCACGCCGCAAGTCTACTGCCGCCCGGGCGGCTCCTCCCTTTGCAGGACGGAGAGGATGTTGCCGGCCGGGTCCTTGAACCACGCGATGTCCGGGCCACGGTTCGCGGAACGCCCTCGAGCGACGCCCTTCTCGTCCGTCATGCCTTCGTAGCGCTCGAACGAGACGCCCTTGCTCGCGAGCTCGTCGACCGCCTCGTCGATGGCGGCGACCGGGAAGTTGAGGACGGTGTAGGTCGCCGGGGCGTGATCCTCCTTGGGGTAGACGAGGACGCCGTTCCCGCCCGCGATCCGGAGCATGAAGCCGGGCCAGGCGTCCTCCAGCTCCAGCCCGAGCGTGCCGCCGTAGAAGGCTCTGGCGGCGTCGAGATCGTCGACCGAAAAGCCGCCGAACGCTTTGGCATCTTTGAGCATGGGTCACTCCTCTCGTGCCGTCTTGTAGTTTGACCCGTTGCGCGAGCGCCGTGACGGCGTCGCGGCGAACGGGCTCGTGCGATCGCGCCGGCGGGCAGGGAAGAGGCCGGCCCTCAGGGCAAGAAGACGATGCGCGCGTCTGGCTCGCCGTCGCGCACGACCACGAGCCCGAAGCTGGGGCGCGGATCGTGCGGCAGCGGCGCCACGCAGCTGCCGGGGTTGAGCCAGATCACCGGCACCCGGCCGGGGACGTGCCCGCGGTAGCGGAGCTCGGGCTGGTGCGTGTGGCCGTACACGAGCAGTCCCAGGCCGCCGGCCGCCGGGTCCGGGTGGCCGGCCTTGAGGTCGCGCCGCTTGTGCGAGACCACGAAGCGCAGGCCGGCCACTTCGCCGGCGGCCTCGGCGGGCAGCTCGCTGGCGAGGGCGTCGCGGTCGCGGTTGCCGCGCACCGCGGTCACCGGCGCCAGGCGCTCCAGTCGGTCAAGGACCGCGCGGCCGCCGACGTCGCCGCCGTGGATGATGTGGTCCGCGCCGGCGCAGACCTCCAGCACGGCCCGATCCAGTCGCCCGTGCGTGTCCGAGATGACGACGATGCGTGCTTCCATGACCGTCTCACCATACCCGGCATGCGCGTTCGGTGCTCTTCGCCGTCGGGATCGCCGGCGGCCTTCGCGGCGCCGGCGGCCGGAGCGGAGCCGCCGCGGAACGGGGCCGTACCGCCCGCCGCGCCTGCATTCGGCTCGTCCGCGTACGAGATTCGGCGTAGTATGGAATGGTCTAGGGAAGGTCCCACCCATGGTCTGTCTCCGCCCCGTTCGGCCCCTCTCGTGAAGTCCCGCGTTGCAGGTTCCTTCCTGGTCCCGGGCACCGGCAGGTTGAGCGACCGGATCGCGGCGTTCGGCCGCGGACGCGTGTGCGAGACGCCCGGTTGCGACACCGTCCTCTCCAACTACAACCCGGCGCGCTTCTGCTCCCTGCACGACGCCCTCAGCGGGTCGGTGCTCAGGCGCGGCTCCCGAACGGTACGCTGACGCGCCGACCGCGCCGGGTGGGGCTGCCGTGGCCCTTCTGTCGGTCCGCCGGGTGCGCTCAGCCTCCCATGTTCCGCGGAGGGCCCGGCGACCAGCCCGGAGGGTGGCTCGGGGAGTCCGTCATCTCGTCGATCTCGAACGTGACGTCGTCCTCGAAGCAGTAGAGCCAGTCCTCGCCGGGCTCGTAGGACTGGATGATCGCGTGGCCCGTCTCGCGGGCGTGCCGGCCGGCGTGCTTGCTGGGCGACGAGTCGCAGCAGCCGACGTGGCCGCAGACGGCGCACCGACGGAGGTGCAACCAGGAGCCCCCGGATTCGAGGCACTCCTTGCAGCCGTCACCGCTCGGCTCGACGCCGACGACGATCTGGTCGAGATGCGAGCACTCGGCGCTCATGGCGTCTCTCCGTGAACCTCCGGCGGCCCCGCCGGCACCGGCCTCACTTCCACCGGCGCCTCGATGAACGCGACGACGCGCGAGGCGATCTCGAGCGCGCGCGTCTCGCTGGCGACGTCGACGACCCAGAAGCCGATGAGCGACGCCCCGTCGCCGGCGATCTGGCCGTCGCGCGCGACGGGGACACCGTCCTCGAAGCCGACGGTCTTGGCCGTGCTGCCGTCGGCGAGCCCCTCGTCGTAGACGAGCTCGCCGGACTCCCTGAGGTCCGCGTCGAACTTCGTCATGAACGCGATCATCTCGCGGATCCACTCCGGCGACCTCGTCTGCGTCATGGTCGCCGCGTCCCCGAACATCATCAACATGTACTTCATCTCGTCACTCCCGGGCCCGAGCGCCCCAATTGGGCGTGCTCATCGATGCATGGTTCCCGGATGAGCCGCACGCCGCACCACAGGCTCGCTGGCGGGCGCGGAGCAGTGGGACGCGTCGACGACGGGCGCCGGACGTCGCCTCAGTCGCTCGGCACGTGCCCGCTGCGCCGCGAGCAGCACACCTTAACGGACTGGGCCCCAGGTGGCACTCGGCGCAGGCCATCTGCTGCCACGGGTCCATCCCTGCGCTCCCGGGGCGCGACGGCTCCCTGCCGTGCCGGCGGCTCTCACAGGCCGTTCGCCGGCATCTAACGTCCCGCTCGCCGGCCGCGCGTAGAAGGGGCGTATGGAAACGAGCAAAGGACGAAAGATGAGCGCGGAGATCGACCTCGCCTGCACGGTCTGCGGAGCGCCGTTCGCGGTCTCGGCCGAGGACTACGCCGCCTGCACGGGCGTCGTGGAGTGCCCGGGCTGCGGCAGCACGGACCTCATCCTCCTGTCGGCGGACGCAAGGGCGACGTGCCGGTTCGACGACGCCGTGGCGTGATTCCGCCGGTCAACGGCGAGAACCTCGTCGTCGAGGGTACAAGCGGCTAGGAGCCGTACCGGGGCGGCCCGCGTAACAGAACCTGCGTCATCCCATCACGAAAGAGGAGGGGGTAGAGTCATGGCGAGCTACGTCATGCTCATGAAGCTGACCGAAAAGGGCGCGCGCTCTGTCAAGGAGATACCGGCGCGCGTCGCGGAGGGCATGAAGGCGTGGGAAGCCATGGGCGGCAAGACGCTCAGCTTCCACGTCACGATGGGCCCGTACGACTACGTCGCGGTCGGGGAGGCGCCGAGCGACGAGGTCGCGGCCGCCTACGCCCTGGCGCTCGCCGCGCAGGGCAACGTCACGACCCTGTCGATGAAGGCGTTCACCGCGCAGGAGATGGGCGCGATCGTCGCCAAGCTTCCCTGAGCTTCGCGCCTCCGTCGACGCCGCAGACCCGCACGTCACGAACGATCTGACGCTCCGCCCCGGGACCGCTCGCCCGCCGACGCTCCCGCCGACGCGCCGGCGGGAGCATGTGTGGCCGTCGCGCGCCGCTTAGGCGATGCCCATGGCCTTGGCGTTGGGGCAGCGCCCCTTGGCGGCGCAGTGGCCGCAGGCGACGCGCGGAAACACGACGAACAGGCGCAGCGCAAACAGCGCCGCGACGGCGAGCAGGAGGGCAAGCACCGGCCAGGAGAAGTCGATGAACAGCGCCGGCAGCGCGATGACGAAGGGCGCGATGAGCGACGCCATGTAGAGGTTGTTGTGGCAGAGCACGCCGCGGGCTCGCAGAGGGAACTCCTCCGGGTCGGCGAGCGGCGCGATCCTGGCCGACACCAGGTTCATGGCGGAGACGCAGCGCGCGCCCGCGATCCGCCGGTAGGCACAGCTTGGGCAGACGACCAGAGGCATGAGGACGTACATCTGCCCCAAGGCGAAGACGAGGTAGGCGAGGCCGGTCGTCCAGGCGAGGACCGGCCACCGACCGTAGCCCAGGACGATGGCGGCGGCGCCGAGGCCGTAGTGAGCCGCGGTGACGCCGTTGTAGATGACGATGTTGGCCAGCGGATAGTGCGTGTAGACCCTGGTCACTCCACAGGTTCTCCCCGGGCGCCGTCCTTGAGATAGCCGAGAGTGTACCAGGTCACCGTCTCGCCCCTCTGGTACCCGAGCATGCCCCCGACGCGCAGGCCCTCGATCCCCACGATGAGGTCGTCGCCGGACGGCCCGCGGCCGCCGCTCTCGACGTCGCGTTGCGCGAGGATCGCCCATCCGTGGGCGACCTGGCGCTGCACTTCGTCCGGGTCCGTCGTCTCGAAGATCTCGTCGAAGTCTTCGCGCGCGTAGCGCACGACCTTGCCGTCCGCCGCCAGGATCTCGAACGACGCGGCGTCCTTGGGATCGGCCGCGTCTTCGGAGTCGCCGGCGCTCGTGTCGTGCCGGTGGAACAAGCTCATGGCCACACCTCCTGTCGGCACATTCTTCCCCGATGACGTGAGTTTCCCGTGAACAAGGCCACACAGTCGGCTCACGAGCGCCTCACGTGGGCGTGCCAGAGTCGGCGAGCGTGTGTGACGAAGATATGCCCGACACCGAGAGACTGGAGCGGAGATGCAGACGACGGAGGAGAGCGCCGATCCCTCGATGCGCGACCCTGTCTGCGGCAGGGAGATCGCCCGGGAGCGGGCCCTGCTGGTCACCGAGCACGACGGCACGATCTACCCCTTCTGCTCGGAGCGCTGCCGTATGCTGTTCGCCCTTCATCCGGAGGCGTTCGCGGCGGCGGAGGCCCGGCCGGCGCTCCAGGAGTAGGCGCGCCGCCCCGCAAGGAGGAGAAGACCGTGGATGCCACGACCTGCCTGAGGCAGCGCCACACCGACCCCTCCGACTACGCGCGCGTGGTGGCGGTGATGGACGACTGGTGGGACGGCCGGCCCATGAGCTCGCGGCCGTCCCACGTCTTCTTCTCGCACTTCGAGACCACGGGCTTCGTGATGGAGGCCGGCGACGAGCTGGTGGGATTCCTGCTCGGCTTCCTCTCGCAGACGCGCTCAGACGAGGCCTACATCCACTTCGTCGGCGTTCATCCGGGCTTCCGAGGGCTCGGCCTGGGGCGGCGGCTCTACGCAGGCTTCTTCGCCGCCGCCCACACGTACGGCCGCGCCTGGGTCTGCAGCATCACCGCCCCCGGCAACCGGGCTTCGATCGCGTTCCACCGGCGGATGGGGTTCGCGATCGACCCCGGCGACGCCGTGATCGATGGCGTGCCGGTCAAGCTCGACTACGCCGGGGCGGGCGGCCACCGGGTCGTGTTCTGCCGGCGCCTCGCGCCCGACGCGTGGCCGCTGGCGCCGGGATCCGTTCTCGAGCACCCGGCGCCGGTCCTGAGACCCGTCAGTCCAGCAGGTGCGCTTTGATGAGGTTGGTCTTGCCGGTCTGGTTGGTCTGCAGTCCGGCGGTGACCACGACCACCTGACCGCGCTGCGCGAAGCCGCCGGTGAGGACGAGGTCGTTGGCTTCGCGCACGACCTCCTCGAAGCCTCCGCGCTGAGTCCCCAGCAACGGCGAGACGCCCCAACAGAGGGCGAGCTGATCGACGACGCGCTGGTTGGGGCTGATGGCGACGATCGGCTGAGCAGGCAGGTTGCGGGCGACGGCGCGGGCGGTAGCGCCCGAGAACGTGGCGCTGACGATGGCCGCGGCGCCCACCCGGTGCGCGACCTCGCAGGCGCCGTAGCTGATCGCGTTGGACACTCCGGTGCGTCCCGCGGCCCACGGCTGGGGGGCGCGGCCCTCGCGCTCGATGTCCGCCTCCATCACGCGCGCGATCTCGTCCATCGTGCGCACGGCCTCGACCGGGTAAGCACCGATCGCCGTCTCGCCGGAGAGCATCACGGCGCTGGTCGCGTCGTAGATGGCGTTGGCCACGTCGCTCGCCTCGGCGCGCGTCGGCCGCGGGGAGGCGACCATCGACTGCAGCATCTGGGTGGCCGTGATCACCGGCTTGCCGGCGACGTTGGCGGCGTGGATGATGCGCTTCTGCCAGATCGGCACGGTCGCCGGATCGACCTCCACGCCGAGGTCGCCGCGCGCGACCATCACGGCGTCGGCCGCGTCGATGATCTCCAGGTGCGCGGCCAGCGCCTCCTTCTTCTCGATCTTGGCGATCACGAGCTGGTCGCCGCCGGCCGCCGCGATGAGCTCCTTGAGCTCGCGCACGTCGGCGGCGGAACGCACGAACGAGAGCGCCACGTAGTCGATGTCCTGGCGCAGACCCCAGGCGAGGAATCCGCGGTCGGCGGCGGTCAGGGCGCCGATGGGCAGTCGCGTGTCGGGCAGGTTGACGCCCTTGCGCGACTCGACGACCCCGTCGTTGAGCACCTCGAGCTCCACCGCGGCCGGCGAGACGGCGCTCACTCGCAGGGCGACGGCGCCGTCGTCGATCAGCACCAGCTCGCCGGCTGTGAAGTGCGGCAGGAGCTCGGGGAAGTTGACGGGGAGCTGAGCCTCGGGCGGGGAACCGAGCGCCACCGTCTCGCCCACCCTCACGCTCAGCGGTCGCGGCAGGTCGCCGAGCCGCAGCTTGGGCCCGGGGAGATCGATGAGGATCGCCAGCGCTCGCTCCAGGCGTCGCGCGGCGTGACGGGCGGCGGCGATCGTCTCCTCGTGCTCGCTCGCGTCGCCGTGCGAGAGGTTGATGCGCGCCACGTCCATCCCCGCCTCGAGCAGCTGCTCGATCACGCCGGGGTGCCGTGTCGCCGGGCCGAGGGTGGCGACGATCTTGGTGCGCCGACGGCCTCCCGCGGTCCGTTCAATCCCCTTCTCGATCTGCGGTCCCATCGTTTCTCCGTTTCCCGACTACCTGCGGTCGCCATAGTGGCACCCCAGAGTTAGCCGCTGGTTGCCGGCCTGCCTGGCGCCGGTTAGCGGTCTCCTGACCGTTCGCTCTCCCGGGGCTCGCGTCCGTGCGCGGCGCTTGCTCGCCGGGGCCGGCGCCCGCGATCCGGCGCTAACGGAAGCCGTTGGCGAACCTCATGTTCGCCTTGCCGGCCCAGCCTATCGTGGGCCACGACCACCAGCCGTCGTCGCCGGCGTCCGGCCGGCCTCCGATCAGCGATCACAAGGCGCGACGAACCGTTCGGGCGCGGTCGACGACCGTGAGTGGTGTGCCAGCGTAGCAAACAGCCATGAGGAGAGACACGTGAACAGTAGGCGTCGCAGAAGGTCACTCACGGCGAGCGTGCTGCTGGGAGCAGCCGTCCTCGCCACCGCGGCGATCGGCGTGTCCATCGCCGCCGCGCATTCGAAGCCCGCGAAGTGCCCGAAGCCGGCCGACAAGGCCTGGTCCTTCGGCGTCATGTCGGACACGCAGTGGTCGTCCCCGTCAGACGGCAAGAACCCCAACACGGTCGCGGTCGGGATCATCCGTCAGCTCAACGACCAGTTCATCGCCAAGCACGTGAAGTTCGTCGTCCAGGTCGGCGATATCGTGGACAAGCAGAGCACGGCTTCCCTGGACACGACCGCCGTGTTTCGCCAGGACCTCTACAACGCCGGCATCGGCTTCTACCCCCTGCGCGGCAACCACGAGAACAACCAGGCCTCGGCCACCGAGTTCCTCAACGTCTTCCCGCAGACACGGAACGCCATGATGAACTCGACGCCGAGCAGCGCCTTCGGCGTGTCCAACCCGGACTCGGCGACGCAGCCGTTCCCGATGCCTTCCGGCTCTCCGTTCCAGGTGGGGACCATCTCCGCCAGCCCGGCCGCGCCGAGCGGTTTTGGCGGCCTGTGCTACGCGTTCGACTACAACAACGCGCGCTTCGTGCTCCTCGATCAGTTCACGCCCACGACTGGCGCGTCGCACTCCGTCCTCGACGCCGGTCAGGTCGACTGGATGAACGGCCAGCTTGCCCGCCGCGCCAAGGGCACGCACGCGTTCGTGTTCGCCCACAAGGGCATCATCACGGAGAACCATACGGACACGTTGTTCGGCGACGATCCCAGCGCGAATCCCACCCTGCAGAACGCCTTCATCGGCGACCTCGCGGCCAACGGCGTGCGCTACTTCATGGGCGGCCACGACCACATGCACAACCGCGCCCTCGTGAAGAGCCCCAACGGCGCCGCGAGCGTCCAGGACATCACGCTCGCGTCCGACAGCTACAAGTTCTACATCCCCAACGGCACCGCGGGCGCCGACCCCAAGCAGACGAACGACTACGTCTACAACGTCGTGAAGGCCGGCGGCACGACGCGCGAGACGCCGGTCGCGCAGGAGCTCAACACGGTCGGCTACTACGTCTACACCGTGCGCGGCGCCAGCGTCACCGTCGACTACTACTGCGCCGTCGTGAACCCGACCCTGACGGACGGCGAGTACCTTCTGAGCGCCACCCCCACGCTGACGTTCACGAAGCGGGAGAGCTTCGGCTACAGCCTCAACGGCAAGGAGTTCCAGGTGCCTGAGGGCACGCCGTACACCAGCGTCGTCGACAGCTTCGACGGCACGACGGCGCGCATCCTCGGCGGCGTCAACGGCAGCACCGCGACCGACAGCAGCGGCCGCGCGTTGACGAAGACCATCGACACCGGCTGGACCCCCGACACCCGTTGCGACGAGCTCACGAGCAACATCGTCAGGCTCTGGGGGCTTGCCGACCTCGGCACGGGCCGCACGGACACGTATGCCCTGTCCGTCAGCTACGACCGCAAGGGCCACGATCACGGGCTCGGCCACGCCGGCATCCTCGCCACGCGGGGCGGCCACGGCTGGGTCAACGCCGTCGACGCGAACAACGGCGGCAGCAGGCACTTCGTCCTCGGGCCGTGGAAGGCCAAGTACGGCCTCGGGACCTTCGGCATCGATCCCTCCAGCCACACGGCGTGGGCGGTCGTCAACCACGGCGGCAGCTTCGCCGTGTCGAACGACATCGGCGACATGATGGGGCATCGGCACTAGCCCGACCCACGAGCGCAGGCCGCACCCTCACAAGCCCCGCCGGACGATCGGGCCGCCCCTCCCGGGAGGGGCGGCCCGACGCGTTGCGGTCGAGACGTCTCTTGCGCGCGCGGGGCCGGCGGCCTCGCCCGGCCGCTCAGCTCGCGCCGAAGCGGGCGCGGAGCGTCGCGGCGAGTTCCTCCGGGGCGACGAAGATGAGCTCGCCGCCGAGCTGCTTCTGCAGGAAGTAGTCGTCGGTGCGGAAGTCGGGCTTGAACGCCGAGCGCGCGATCACGCGCAGAGTCACGGCGTGCGGGTCGGCGGCGTCCGGCTTCGACGAAGCGGACGCCGGCTCGCCGCCCAGCGGCCCGCCGCCGAGCGTGAAGTTGAACGCCGACAGGCCTTCGTCCTCGTACCAGGCGAGCACCTGCGAGAGGCCGCGAGCCAGGGCCGCGACCTGCGCGGCGCCGAGACCTGAGACGCGGCGCACGCCGGGCACCACGGCCATCATCTCGCGGCCCCCGCTGGGCGCGAACGGCGCCAGCCACGTGCACCCGGCCTCCTCCGCCACGAACCGCGCGCCGTCGCCCGTCTCCTCGTCGACCAGCATCCGCCAGTACGACGCGCCGTGCTCGGCCGCGAACGCCTCGCTGCGCTCCCACACGAGGCGCAGCAGCCACGGAGCGGCAGGGCCACCGAACACCTGGAAGTGCGGGTGCACCATGCTGGCCCCGGCCGGCAGCATGTGGTTGCAGCACAGCTCGAGATGTTCGAGGCCGGGATACGCGCGTTCGGCGCGGCCCATGAACTCCACCGCCGCGCCGAGCCCTTCCTCCAGCAGCTCGGGCGCGAACTGCGACGGGCGCAGGAAGTGCTCCTCGGGGTAGGTCACGACCGCGTGCAGCCCCGCCAGCGGGAAGAGGTTGGGGAACACGAGCGCGCGGCCCCGCTCCAGGCGGCCGCCCGGAACGACCTCGTCGGGGTAGCGCGGCGTGGTCTCCAGGACCTTCTCGGGGCAGAAGAAGCAACCCTCCCGAGTGCGCGCCGCCAGCTCGTCGGCGTACGCCCAGTCGGTCTTGCCGTAGAACATCTCCTCCTTGGTCGCGAGCTCCGAGGAGCTCACGGCGGTCATGCCGGTGAGCGGGTCGCGGCGCACCTCGATCGTCTGGTCGGCGAGCTCCATGCCCGCCAGCGGGCTATAGAAGGTGGCCTTCTCGAGGCTGCTCTCGAACGCGATGAGTCCCATGGGGTCCCCCAGCGACGCGGTGGATGTCCTGAGGAGATGGTACGCGGGCGCCGGCTCGACGGCAAAGGTCGCCGGCGGCCGGCGCGTGATCCCCTGAAGTCCGCCGGTGCCTAGCGGACGATCAGCTTGCCCTTCGGTGCCTTGAGCTGCGTGTTGCCGGCCAGGTCGGTCGCGGTCAGCGAGAAGGCGTAGCGGCCGTGCTTGAGCTTGCAGCGCACCGAGGCCTTGCTCCAGACGCCGGAGGGGCGCTTGCCGAGGACGATGGTCGTCTTCTTGTGGTTCTTGAGCGTAACGACCATCGTGACGGTGCACGCCGTGCAGCTCGAGTC
>Ga0209048_10005646_pt1 | contig 11800 bp, 13 predicted proteins | sample FrelakmetCRP12CR_FD_187146 | JGI IMG/M metagenome (GOLD analysis project Ga0209048, IMG submission 187146) | Freshwater lake sediment microbial communities from the University of Notre Dame, USA, for methane emissions studies - CRP12 CR (SPAdes)... | ecosystem: Environmental > Aquatic >... | reverse complement strand
TCTTTGACAGACTCAATCGAACCAAATGTTTCGTCGCGTTCCACATAAGTATCAGTTTCAATAAACTCAACGGATAAAATGTCTCCTAATTTTTCCTGGGCATAATCAGTAATCCCTATTGTGGCCATGTATCCATCAACCCGCACCCATATGTGTTCGCAACTATAAATTATATCTTCTGGGAATATTTTCATAACAGCACAACCTCTGCTTTTATTCTATAGTGATAAGTTCTTTATCCATTTTTGTAAACTTTTCGCAACTATTTTCTTTAACCAGCACTGTGTCTTCGATTCTGATACCCCAAAGCCCCGGAATATATAATCCAGGCTCAACTGTAACCACCATTTGCGGCTTTAAAATATCATTGGAATTTGACGCCAAACGCGGCGCTTCATGCACTTCCAAACCGACACCATGTCCTGTCCCATGCACAAAATACCGGCCATATTTTTTACCAAAAACGCTCCGTGCACAACTATCAATATCGGCGGCATGAACATTTGCCTTAATCATGGCTAAAGCTCGATCATGAGCATCTTTCACTATTTGATAAGCATTTTTTTGCCTGTCTGTCAATTTCCCAAAAGCAATAGTACAAGTTTCATCGGAACAATATCCTTTATACTTAACACCAAAATCAATAACAACAAAATCTCCTTTTTTTATTTTTCTATGAGTCGGTTGGGCATGGGGAAGAGCTGCATTTTCACCCGCAGCTACAATCGCTTCAAAAGCAAGTCCATCGGCGCCGGATTTTCGCGCATTGAACTCCAACTGCAGCGCTAATTCTTTTTCTGTGTAGCCGGGCTTGATTTGGGCAATAAGGGAAAGAACAGCGGCTGAAGAAATTCCCGCTGCTTTTTTTAAAAGAGCTATTTCGGTTTCATCTTTGTATGCTCTGATTAATTTCAGTTCATCAGATAAAGCTATAAATATCTCATCTTGGGTACGGCTCTTTAATCGATTATACATTTCTACCGTTATCGAATCTGCTTCAAAACCAATGCGTTTTAAATTAAGTTTTTTTATCGCCTGAATAATTCCTTCAATATTATTCTTATATTCTATTATTTGGAGACCCTTTACTTCCAAACCAGCCTGAACCGTATAGCGGCCGTCAACAAGTAAAATTGTTTTGTCAGAATTAATTAAAAGGACGCCTTCACTGCCGGTAAAGCCGGAAAGGTATCGGATATTACTCATATTAAAAAAAATTAAACTATCGATTTTACAAGTAGAGAACTTTTGCCGAAGGCGGGATATTCTATCCGGTAAATTTTTATTTTTCTGCAGCATGGATTTTCAACCTGTCGATATTTTTCAGCCAGGAAGACAGTGCATTTATCAGATTATTGGATTCAACAAATTTCTCGCTTGCAGATGATTTTTGATCTAATGCCGCTTTGAGAGAATCGAGTATTGCTGCAGCTTGAATATTTTGCGGCTCTCTACATATTATTTCTTTAAGAATTTCCGCCGCCACTTGTAAGTGACCTTGTTTAATATACAGCTCCGCCAATGTAACTGTAAATAATTCCGGGTCGGGGATATTCTCATCATATATCATACCAACTTCAGGTACCGGCTGATCTTCTTGTTCAAGAAGCATCATTTTTTCAATAACTTTTATCGCGTCTTCAGCGCTGGGATGCAAGGAAATAAATTTCTCGTAACAAACAGCCGCATCTTGATGAAAACCTTTTTTCCGATAAATATCACCCATCTGTTCATAAACAAGAGCCAATCCCGAAATAATTTCTCCTACTTCCCGTAAAACATCACGCGCCTCGTCAACTCTTCCCATACCAAGAAGGGCGTTGCCGGCAACTACATGGGCATCAGCATCGGCAGGCAAAGATCGCAATCGTTCCCTGGCAAGATTAAATGCTTCTCGCAGCTTATTTTGTCGCAAAAGTATTTCTGCTTCACCAAGAAAATTCGTACGGTCTTCCTCAAAAGTATTAATTTTCATATTTCCCGGCTAAACGATTAAATATAATTAGTTGTGCGATGAGTAACACAGCCCATATAGCGTGTCAAGGCTGGAAAGAAGTTAATACTTTAAAGAGATTATTTTAACGACTGCAACAATGCTTTAGCTCTTTGACCGAAAGAAGATTCCGGCGATAATTTAATAACGGCGTGAAACGCTTTTTTAGCATTTTTATTATCTTTAATCTTTAAATAACATTGACCCAATAAAAATTGAGCATCAAAAAGTGAAGAGTCTAATTCCACTGATTTCTTAAAATGCCGGATAGCCTCTAAAACATTATCTTGATCGAAATAAATAAGTCCCACATTTTTTTCAATTTGCGGTCGCAATCTGGTCATGGGATCTTTATTCAGAGCATCCTGGTATTTAGCTAAAGCCGTTTTATAATCCTTTTTGGAATAATAAGCCCAGGCCGAATTATAAAGAGCCATGGCCGGTGTGTCATAGATAGGATTATTGAGAGCCTTATCAAATTCCGCAATTGCTTGATCCCATAGTCCTCTATCTGAATACAATGTGCCTAAATAATTATGTGCTTCGGAATAATCTTCATCCAAAGAAATTGCCTCTTTAAATTCCTCAATTGCTTTATCTTTCATGTCTTTACCATGGTAAGACATACCTAAATAATAATGAACTTTGGGATTGTAGGAATAGTATTTTTCAGCTTCCAGCAAGTCTTTTAAGGCATTGTTATATTGCCCTATTTCAATATAAGAAATTCCTTTATTTAAAAAGATTTCGGATTGTTGTCTGTGCCAGGGGGTATAAGTGCAGGAAGAACAAAGAAATATTGTCAGGGAAACAAATAAAAAAACAACTTTGTTTATAGCTAGTTTCATTTTAGTAACAACCCTTTTTAACCTAAGTAAAAATCTGTTACAGATAAGAAGTAAGTGTCGAGAAGACTTCAATTTATAATTTTTTCCGCACTCTCTTTAAAGGTATCACCTTTTAATATCTTGGGCGTCACAAAAATCAATAGTTGTTTTTTGTGAGTTTCTTTGTCCTCGGTTTTAAATAACCATCCTAGAACGGGGATTTTTTGAAGAAAGGGCCAGCCGCTGTCCGATAAAACTTCATTCGTCGCCATAACTCCACCAATAACAACCGTATCTCCATCACTAATAACAACCTTTGATTCAACTTCGCTTTTCTTGATGGGGGGATTGCCTTGAATTTCATTTTGATAATCGGGGCTATCATTGCTTGCCTTGATTTCCATAGAAATTTTTCCTTCATCGGTTATTTTCGGCGTCACTTCCAAACTCAACAAAGCTTCTTTAAAAGAAACCGTTGCCGGTGAGGTGCCCGATGCCGGAGTTGTATATGGGACTTCAGCTCCCTGCTTGATAATAGCCTTGATGCCCTCCATGGTCACAACCTTGGGTGCCGAAATTAATTTTCCAGTACCGTTAGTCTCCAGAGCGGCAAGTTGGGTTTCGAGAAAGCCATGCGCCCCGCCAAATACTAGCCCAATGGACGGTGATGCTATAGCTGCGGGGAAATTTACCGCCGCCATAGATAAACTGCTTCCCGTAGAACTCTTCATACCAATTTCAGAGGGATAAGTTGATGCAACCGGGTTTGTTGACACTATATTGCTGCCGCCCATTACACCTAGTCCGTAAGTGCTGCCTGCGTGAATCGTGTTCTGAGTTCCAAAACCCCATTGTACTCCGATAATTCTGACAAAGTCTTCGCTTGCCTCGACAATTTTCGCTTCAATTAACACCTGCTTTAATAAACCTTTTTCCGCCAACATCTTTTGTTCTCTGGCTTTTCGCTCATCGTCCGCTTTATTTTTATCATCATAGGCCCTTACTTTGTCGGCTTCATCTTTCTTCTTTCTCTCCAGAGTTGTCACGGTGATGATATTATCTGTTTGTTTTTTAGTTAAACTATTCACTTCCAATATCGTATCCAAAGCTTGGTCCCAGGGAACATTTTTCATGGATAAAGTTACATTGCCCTTTACCTCATCACTGGAAACGATACTGATATCGCCATATTCAGCCATTAGACGCAAAACGCTTCTTATGTCTGCGTCCTGAAAGTCAATAGATATTATTCTATTTCTTTTTACCGCTTCCTTTTTAATGGGTTTTACGTTGGCTTCTTCACTTTCTGCAATATCATCCGTTTTTTTTGCAGTTTCCGCGCTGACTTTTGCGATCACTTTTTTCTTTGCGGTTATTTTCGAAGAAGCGCTGGTTTTCTTTTTCCCTAAACCGGAGACATTAAAATCAATGAACAAATTCTGCCCTTCTTGTCTTATTGCATAAGGAACAATCTTTTTTATATCAATAGTTAGGTAAACCCATTGTTTACCTTTTATTAATTGTTGCGACGGCGTTACATTTATAATATTGTTTAATTCACCTTCTCCCAAGGGGCGGCATAGGTTTTCAGGCACCATCATATTTTCCAACTTAATCAGAAAATTGCCATTAATCTTACTTTTTACATCAATGACCGGCTGCTGGGAGACGACAAGTTGAATCCTCTCTTTGCCGGGCAATTTCGCCAATAAAACATTTTCCAAATGCCCGACATTGGCGATAACATCCTCCGCCTTGTTTTCAGGTGCTTTGTTTTCATCTGTTGTTTCCGCAGCCAAAGAAGCTCCTGAAACACATGTAAAAATCCAAATAATAATTATAAAAATAAGAAGTTTATTAGGTAAATATTTTTTCATGTTTTTACCTCATTTTAATTTTTGCGCAGTTTTAAAATTACCCTTTTTGCTTTTTTTGTTTCATATTCTTCGACGATGACGCGATCAGCCATAATTTCAATTACCTTACCATTATATAAACCAATATGTGTCCCGATGAACAACGGATAAAACTTTTTTGCTGCATCTTCAGCAATAGCCACACGATAATTTTTATCACCGGCAATTCCTACTACTCTATATTTTTCAGTTTCAGCCCTTTGCAACGGGAACATAGAAGCTTCTGCTTTTTTTACCACTTTCTGCTTTACAGCAGTAATATCTACTACAATGAAAGGCTTGAAAGGATCCGGTTTCCCTGATGGATTATAGCTATAATTATCTATTGAAGCTGGCGCAGGTGGCGGCGGCTGTTGAATTTGCGTTGGCACCACGGCAGGCGCTACAGGCACAGTAGGAACCACAGGTAAAGCCTTCTTTACTTCAGCAGCAAAAGAAAACATCGCTATGACAAAAACAATTATAAAAGTGCTGGTAATTGCAAATTTTATTTTTTTCATTTTGTTTTTTCACTTACTTTTTCTTTTTTATCAATAAACATGTACGTCTTAATCGTACAAGATGCAGTGATAAGCTGTCCCCTTCCTTTTACATCCTTCCTATCTCCCATGGAAATATCGGAAACATTGATAATTCGCGGCAATTTGGCCACTTTTTCAAAAAAGGAAAGGATGTTCTGAAAAGTACCTATCACGGTTACCCCCACGGGTATTTCTTCGTAAAATGGCTCTGGTGGATGCTCAGTAGCTTTCTTGCCATCAGCAACAGCAGGCTGTTTAGCATTAGAAGCATCTGCCGGTTTGTCTGCAGATTTCTGTTCACTTTGCTTTTGATCCGAAGGCTTTAGTAATGCCGCTGTTTTTTCTATTCCGGAGGGCTGTTTGTCCAGCACTTTGGGTACCGAGGCCTTGGGTTCAAACAACAGAAATTCAACACCCGCATCTTTGCCTGCCAAGGCAACAGAATGGAAAAGGGCGGGAATTTCCTTCTGGTCGGGAAGTTTTAGTAGGGCTGTTTTATAATTTTCTTTTAATACCGCAACGTCAGCCATGTATTTATTAATCTCCATGGCAATTTTTTCTTTTTCTTTAATTTTCCCCTGCATCTCTACTAATTTTTCATTAAGAGAAGTTTTCTCTTCCATTGCTGAAGATAAAAAGTAAAACCAATCCAAATAACCAATAAGGAAAATAATCAAAATTATAAACAGAAACTTGGCCTGAATAGACATCTTTTTTATATCGTTCAATGTGATGGCCATATACTAGAATCCTTTTTTCAAAATACAGGAAAAATTAAACTGCTGCAAAGTAATGCCGGAAATATCCGTCTTTTTTGACGATATCAAGTCTACTGACTTTATCGGATCAAATTTTTCAATATCTTTCATAAAATCGGCAACGACTATATTATCTCTTCCAATCCCTTCAATGGTAACTTTTTCATCTTTTTGAGTTATCTTAACAAGCCAAATATCGTTTGCGGGAACAAGCATGGCTAGGTTGTCCAAAGTCTTTACTGGCGCCAAACGGTTTTCTTCTAAGGTTGCAATTACCCCTAATTTTTGTTCCAACTCTTTTTTATTAGCTTTAAATTTTTCTAAATTACCTATTTTTTTATCTAAATCAACCAACAAATTTTCCGATTCTTTTATCTGACTTTTTAAATCATTAATGGAAGAATTTGTCCAAACTTGCAGCCAAACAAGCAAAAGAATAAACACAACAAATGAACCTGCGATAATATATATTTGTTGGACAAGATTTTCCTTTTTCTTCTTTTCGCGATAGGGTAAAAGATTAATCTTAATCATTTGTCGTCCATTTTCCTTAAACCTAAACCTATAGCGGTTGCAGCAATTGGTTTTATGCTTTCCAGCTTCTTTGTGTCGATCTTTCTTTTGTTATAGCCAATTTTTAAAAACGGGTTGATTAATTCAGTTTTCACATTTAGCTTCTCTGATAAACTTTTGGCTAAGTTGTAAATATTAGCCGATCCACCGGCGAGCAATACGTGCTTGATATATTCGCCACCAAAAGTTGAACGGAAATAATCAATGGATCTTTCAATTTCTAAGCAAATCGGTTGGGCAAAATCCAGAATGCTGTTTTTTAAATCCAAGTCGTCCCCATCACTATTATCAGGAATGCCTTCAATTTTGATTTTTTCTGCTTCCTCAAAAGTTACTTTATATTTTTCCTGCAAACTTTCAGTAATAGAGTTACCAGCTAAAGCAAAATCTCTCGTAAAAATTGACATGCCACCTTTCATAACATTAATACAGGTAGTGCTCGCTCCAATATTGATAATTACAACAATTTCATCATTATCAAATTCATAATTAGCTTCATACGCAGATTCCAAAACAAAAGGTGCTACATCCATAATCATAACATTCAAGCCAGCTGCTGTGACCGCCTCAAGATAACTATTGACCATATCTTTCTTGGCTGCCACAATAATAATATCCATTTGATTGGGATTATAGCTATTGTCACCCAAAATCTGAAAATCGTAATTAACATCGTCCATATTATCAAAGGGCAAATACTTACCCGCTTCATCATGGATCAAATCGCGTAATTCTGTTTCATTTATTTGATCCAATGTTACTTTTTTTATAATGACTGCATTTCCCGCAAGGGAAGCTACTATTCCTTTGCGCCTGCAACCAGAATGCTGGAAGAGTTCTTTGATTTTCAAAGATAATGCATTGGAATCAGCTAAAACACCGTCTACAATTATGCCTTTGGGTAAGGGAATCTGCAAGAAACGGTTAAGAACATGACCACGAGAGCTACTGATGATTTCGGCTAATTTTAAAGAACTTGAACCGATATCTAAACCAACAAGTTTATTTTGACTCGAAAAAATTTCTTTTAAGTCTAGCATTAAAGCACCATCATATCGTTTTTAACTAAACAAAACATACTTCACACGTCATTTTGCCCACCGATAAACAATATCTCCTTTTTTAACCATACCTAATTCATTGCGGGCTATCGCTTCTATGTAATTAACGTCGTTGCGTAATAAAAGTATTCTCTTTTTCAATTCGTTGTTCTCTATTGTTATCTCATTGGTCTGCGACTTTAACTGAGCAAGTCGTTTGCTCATTAAATAATTATCAACAAACCCCCCATTGCCAAACGTTATCAAAAGCGCCATCAACAGTAAAAATACAACCAGATATCTTCCTATCTTCATTTAGAATCAATCCTCCCCTGTCCAAAGCGGAGGAATTTATAATGTACCTGCCTTTTCAAGGAAATACTTCCTCATATGGTCTCTGTAATGCCTTTGCTACTTTCAATTCCGAATTCTTTCTTGTAGACAAGCCCTTCTCCATTTTGGCAATTGTTTGCGGGGTCAATTCCGCCTTTCTCGCCAATTCAGATACACTTAAAGGAATTGTTTCTCGAAATTTTTTTACGTGATTTTTCTTTATATTATCCGCCATAAATTAAAGCGATACCTCATTTGATTATTAAAAAACTATAATTTTATGGAAATGTCAAGTAATATTGTTTAATGTTTATTAATATTGCTTAATATTTGTTAGTTTAAAATAAGGGTCTAGACTAGATGAGCAGCACTAAAAGTGCTAAAAAGCTAGTCATGACAATAAGTAACAGGTACATAAAACGTTCAAGAATTTCAGAGGCCAAATTTAGAGAGTTGGTACAGTATTTTCTCTTGATTTGGACGCCCATAAAATCTCTTTTTTAACCGGTCTTAACCGTAATACGATTAACCGTTATTTGCTCTTGATCAGAAAAAGGATTGCCGAATACTGCGAGTAATCATCTCCCTTTCATGGAGAACTAGAAGTTGATGAATCATACTTCGGAGCCAAAAGAGTTAAAGGTAAGCGAGGTCGCGGTGCTTATAACAAGACCCCTGTTTTTGGCCTTCTCCAAAGAGGTGGCAAGGTCGATACGGAAATTGTTCGACTGTGCCCGGAAGACCTTGCAGGCCATCATTCGCGGCAAAGTAGACCCGGAAAGTATTATTCATTCCGACTGCCTGGCGCGGTTACAATGGTTTGGTTGACTTGGGATACAAAAAGCATTATCGTGTGCATCATGGAAAGAATGAATTTGCCAATGGCAAAAAACATATTAATGGCATTGAATCATTCCGGTCCTATGCAAAAAGGAGACTCATGAAGTTTCACGGTATTCCCAAAGCAACCTTTTATTTTCATCTTAAAGAGTGTGAGTTCCGGTTCAATTACCGAAAGCAGAATATTTATCACTTATATTAAAATTGATGAGAAAATAATGCGCTCATCTAGTCTAGACCCATAAAATTATTAAAGGCTGGCTTCAAAGGGCAAATAAACAGTGACATTGGGCAGTATGATAATAAATAAAACTTGAAAATTGCTGAGAAATTAAAAGGGTTTAATCACGGGTATGCACCCCAAAGCAAGCTTTGGAAACAGATTCCGCAGCAAGCTACGGGGTATCAAACCCTCCGCTTAGCGGGATTGTTCAACTTACCAATTCCGTTGCGCTTCGCTTTCGGAATTGGAGTTTCAACAATGAATAACTTATAATAATTAGATTTGCACGGAAGGTAAAATCTGTTGTGGTTCGCCCAGTATGAATTTGCCGCTTTCAATCCATTCCTTTAGGATGTTAGCAATTTGTCGGGCTTTATAATAACTGGATAGAGGAGCAGTGATAACTTTTTTCTCGCCAATGGTTATCGTTCCACTGCGCAAATCTTTATAACTGACTTCCGCCAAAGGTTTAGCTACTCCCTTAGGGTAATCCATGCTGTAATCATAAATCTGGGTATAAATATTCTCATCTCTCACAGCTGTAAAGAGAGCCATTTCTTCATCCAGAATGGGAATAGGAATACCTATCCCTACGAACAATGAAACTCCATAGCCTAAAATACTCGCTCCAGTCAGCCACTCCGGAATCATTTCTTTTAAATTACCCACAACGGCAATTGTGCCGGCTCCTTGTTTAGGAACACCATTTGCGCCACGGGGTACATTGGGATTGTGCTGGGTGCCGGGCCAAGCGATAAATCCCTGTGCTCCACCTAAAAATATCCGCGTGCCAACACCTATTGTCCGGTAATAAGGATCATTAAACAAGGGACTCAATTGCCCCGATGTCGCGTAGGCTGCGTTGGCCATTTGCGGACGGAGCATTCCCATGTACGTATAAATTGTTCTGTCAGATAAATTAACGGCGCAATTGTAATTTTGATAAGCATTGCGCGGATTAAATAAAATAGCATTCTGTAAATCATTTATCGTTATGTTTCTTTCATACTTCCGCGCTGGATAGCAATCCGTTCCATAACCTTCGGCGCGCAGCTTGACTACATTGCCGGAAACAAGGTCTTCGATAACGTGACCGCCACCGTAATTAAATTCACCGGGATAAACGCTGTTGAGCGGATCATTTTCCACTACTTCTGTCGCGCCTATATAACAATCCACGGCGGCAATCCCGCCATAAGCGGAAACATCATTTAACCAGACTTTGGATGCTCGGATGCGGGGAGAAGTATGGCCGAAATTAAGAAAAGCTCCCGAAGAGCACATCGCACTGAAAGTCCCGGTAGTAACAACATCAATTTTCCGGGCGGCTTCAACTGCGCCATGTTTTCCCACAACATCAATCATCTCTTCGGCTGTGACAACTACAGCTCGTCCATCTTTTATCTTTTCGTTGATTTCCTTAAATGTTTTTTTAACTTTGAATTTTTTCATATTTTAATCTTGGGTATGGAATAAATTTATGCTTCTTCTATATCACTGTTTAGTATCAATTGCAAAAATTAAGAAGGATTTCATCTAGCGGTCTGTTGCCCCAAAGCTATTCGTTTGAGCCGCCATTGCAAGCGTTTTGGGCTAATAAATCTTGGGGCAACACCTCATAAACTTTAAGTATGGCCGAATCCGCCGCTGCCTCGTGACGTATTATTTAGCTCTGTAGTTTCCACCCAATTCACTTGAGAAATTTTTTGCACTACCATTTGCGCTAAACGCATACCTCTTTTAACAACAAACGGTTCTTCCCCGTGATTAATGACAATCAACGCAATTTCTCCGCGATAATCAGCATCAATTGTGCCTGGGGAATTAAGAAGCGTCACTCCATTGTTCAACGCCAGTCCACTGCGCGGTCTTATCTGCGCTTCGTAACCTTCGGGCAGGGCCACTGCAATTCCCGTCGGTACTTTTGTCCGTTGGCCAGGCGAAATAATCTCTTCTTCAATAACTGCTGCAAAGATATCCATCCCGGCAGACTGATTAGTCATGTATTGGGGTAAAGGAATATCTTCGTTGCCCGCCAGTCGTTGAATACAAACTTTTATTTTTTCCATTTTTTCCCCAATTGGGAATATTTATCAGTTAACTATAAAATTGAAAAGGCAACACACAAATATATATTCTTATGGTGAGAGCCGTTCTGTATCGATTTAAGTTATGGATACAGAACGGCTGTGTTTTGAATTATTGCGAGTCGAAAATCACGGGCATGAGCCCCAAAGCAAGCTTTGAAAGCATTTCGCAGCAAGTTGCTGGGTATTTTACCTCCGTTTCGCGGGATTGTCCAGCGTCGCTTCGCTCCTGAGATCAATTTCATTTACGCTTCAAATTTCGTTTCACTCATTTTCAGCGAATGTCATTGATTCGACTAACGCTTCAAACTTCACTTCGTTCGTTATGCCAGGGCGCTACGCGCCTGGTATAATTCGTCCAGCAAGCTTCAGTTCACTTTGTTTCTGAAGCTTGGGTCTCATTACAATTTATTTAACTTCTGCGTCCAGAGCTTCTTTACGACTGAGACGAATCTTTCCGGACTTGTCCATTTCCAGAACTTTCACCATGACTTCATCGCCTTCCTGCAATACGTCGGTAACCTTATTGATTCTTTCTTTGGCGATTTGCGATATATGCAGAAGACCTTCCGTTCCCGGCAAAATTTCGACAAACGCACCGAAATCTACAATCTTCTTTACTGTGCCGCGATAAATTTTCCCAACTTCGGCCTCCTCGGTCAGCCACTTAACCATCAACACCGCGCGTG
>Ga0209048_10005645_pt1 | contig 11804 bp, 13 predicted proteins | sample FrelakmetCRP12CR_FD_187146 | JGI IMG/M metagenome (GOLD analysis project Ga0209048, IMG submission 187146) | Freshwater lake sediment microbial communities from the University of Notre Dame, USA, for methane emissions studies - CRP12 CR (SPAdes)... | ecosystem: Environmental > Aquatic >... | reverse complement strand
GAGCCGATCGCGGTGAGCACGCCGGCGGTGGTCGCCGCCAGGAATACGGGCAGGATCGTCAGGTCGGGCGAGGCTGCCGCTCCGAACGGGACCATCACGGCGGCGAGGCCGTGCAACCCTCGAGCCTCGGGCTCGTGGGTGTGCTCGTGCCCGGCGTGTGCGTGCGCCTCACCCTCGTGGTCGTGGTCGTGGGCCCCGTGCTCATGCCCATGTCCGTGCCCGTGGTCATGCCCATGCCCGTGCCCGAACCCGCCGAGCTCGAGCACGATGAAGCCGATCCCGGTGGCGATCAGCAGGCCGCCGATGATCGTGTCCTGGGCGCTCTGGACGGTCGACTGGAGCTGCAGCCCGATCACGATGATCACCGCCCCGAGCACGATCGAGAGGCCCACGTGGGCCACGCCGGCGAGCCCCGACAGACGCGCGACCCGGGTCATGGGGTAGCGGCGGGTCCGCGCGATCACCGCCAGTGGCACCCAGTGGTCGGGCAGGATGGCGTGGCCGAAGCCGACACCGGCGGCGGCGGCGAGCAGCGCCGGCGTGGTGGCGCTCATGCGCGCGCCGCCTGGTCGACCGGGCTCGAGGCGAGGCCGAGGCGCAGGTGCTCGGTGTGCGAGACCGCCTCGGTCAACAGGGCGCGCACGTGGTCGTCATGCAGGGCGTAGATGACGTGCCGGCCGTTACGGGCGCCGACGACCAGGCCGAGGTGGCGCAGGACGCGGAGCTGCTGTGAGACGGCCGACTGGGCCATTCCGATGTCCCGAGCCAGGGATCCGACCGAGCACGGCCCGATCCCGAGCCGGCTGAGGATCCGCACACGGCTTGGCGTGGCGAGTGCCTGCATCGTCTCCGCAACCGATCGCGCCGTGTCCACCGAGAGGAATCCGTTGTCGGGCTCGATCCCGTGTCCCACGCTCGCATTATTGCGTGAGCAGGTGTGCGGATGTCCCGCCGTCGAGTACACCCGCCAGGTTTCTAGCCCCGTGGACATACCCGGTTGCGGGGCGCCGCTTCAAGATCCCTTCATGTCGCGCTTGTCGTCCGTCGATTCGAGCTTCCTGCGGGTCGAGTCGCCGAATGCGCACATGCACGTCGGTTGGTTGTCTCTCCTCGAACGGCCGCCGGCGGTCCAGCGCTTTGATCTCGATGAGCTCAAGCGCCGGATCGCCGGCCGGCTTCACGTGTTGCCGCGCTTTCGTCAGCGGATCACGCGGACCTCCCTCGGGGCCGGCGAACCGGTGTGGCGCGACGACCCCGGAGTTCGAGCTCGACTACCACGTGCGCGAGCTTCCGCCGGCCTTCGCGGCGCGCGGAGTGCGCCGCGCGGCGGATGCATTCTTCACCTCCCCGTTGTGGCGGGACCGCCCGCTGTGGGGGATCGCTGTGATCCCCCGGCTGGCCGACGGCCGAGCGGCGATCCTCGGCAAGCTCCACCACGCGATGGTCGACGGCGTCGCCACCGTCGAGCTGGGGATGCTGCTGTTCGACGCCACCGCGGATGCGCCCGCCACGCCGCCCAGGCGATCGCCAACAGCGCAGGGTTCCACTTCGGGTTCATCGAGCAGGGTGGCTCGAGCCTGTACATCACCCTGGCCCAGCAGGTGACGAGCGTCGAGGTGCTGCGCATCGTGCTCAGCATCGGTGGCGTGGAGGTGAATGACTTCGCGGTCTGGCACGACAAGGCAGGCAATGCGGTCTCGCAGCCGCTCGCCGGGGTGACGGACCCGAAGACGGGCACCCACTTCCCGGACCTCAACGCCTCCGGAGGTGAGGCCACCCAGACCAACCTCATCTTCCCGGAGCCGTGCGACCTCCTGCGCAAGGACCTGCCCGAGGTGTCGGTCATCCGTCCGTCGTCGCCCAAGAACTCAGGGGCCATGGCCGCCGTCACGGGGCTGACCGCGGACGGCCTGTTCAAGGGCCAGTCGGCGGACTTCTTCGCCACGGTCACGGCCCTGGCGCAGGCCGCGGACGCCGCCGTCGCGGCGTCTGACGGGGGTCGTGATGGGAACCGGATTCCTCAACCCGATCCACGTCGTGTTCCTGCTGCTCGTCGTGCTGATGCTGTTCGGCGCCAAGCGCTTGCCTGAGCTGCGTAAGTCGCCGGGCTCGGGGCTGCGCCAGTTCAAGGACTCCGTGGAAGGGGGCGACGGCGCCGCGGCCGGGAAGCCGCCGGAGGGCTTGCCCCCGCCGCCGGCGACTGAGCCGGCCAGAAGATCGAGACCGGCGTGTGCTTGCACGCGGCGCCGGTCTCGCGCTGTCAGAGGTCTACGCCGCGGCGATCGATCCCGGCCCGGGTCGCGCCTTGGCCTCCCAGGCCTCGAGGTCGGCTCCGCAGCGGCGGCAGCGGCGGCGGTCGTCGATCTCCCCGCCGCAGCCGACGTGCTCGATCACCATCGGCGGCCGCGCCGGAGCCGCATGCGCGTCGCCCCACTTCAGGAGCGCGATCAGGACCGGCCACAGGTCGGTGCCCTTGCGCGTGAGGCGGTACTCGTAGCGCTCGGGGCGCTCCTGGTAGCGGACGCGGCGCAGGATCCCGGTCTCGACCAGGCGCTCGAGCCGCGTCTGCAGGACGTTGCGGGCGATCCCCAGCTTGCGCTGGAACTCGTCGAAGCGCCGGGTGCCGAGGAAGGCCTCCCGCACGATCAGCATCGTCCAGCGCTCCCCGACCACCTCGAGCGTGCGGGCGATCGAGCAGTTCTGACCTGAGTAATCGGCCGGAAGCATTGGGACCATTCTACGACAGTCGGTTGCATCACACAACGTTGTGCGCTATACGCAGTTGCTTGATGCAACCTACTGACTCGAGAGGTCGCTGATGTCGAGACGCGCCAAGGTCACGCTCACCGTCCTGGTCGGGGTCTTCATGGCCTCGCTCGACCTGTTCATCGTCAACATCGCCTTCCCGGACATCCGGCGCGACTTCACCGGGGTGGGCCTCGCTGGCCTGTCCTGGGTCCTGAACGCGTACGCGATCACCTTCGCCGCCTTCTTGGCCGCCTCCAGGCTGCTGCGCGAAGTCCGCGATGACGCCGGCGCGCGCTCGGACACGCTTGGAGCTGTCCTCTTCACCGCCGGGATCGCGGCGCCCACGCTCGGCATCGTCGAAGGACCGACGTGGGACTGGTCCGGCGGACGGGTGATCGGGCTGTTCGCACTCTCGGCCGTGCTGCTCGTGGCCGTCGCCGTGCGCTCGACGCGCCACCCGGCGCCCCTGATCGAGCCGGTGATCGTTCGCACCCGGGCGATCGCGCTGGCGAACCTCGGCGCGCCGCTGTGCTTCAGCGCGTTCGGTGCCTTCCTGCTCGGGAGCGTGCTGTTCCTGACCTCGGTGTGGCACGAGTCGGTCCTGCGGGCCGGGCTGCAGATCGCCCCCGGGCCGACGATGGCGGCGCTGTTCGCCGTTCCCGGCGGTGTCCTCGGCCAGCGCATCGGGCAGCGCTTCGTGGGCGCCGCGGGCGCGCTCCTGTTCGCGGGCGGCGCTCTGTGGTGGCGCGCGCACATGAGTCCCGGCAGCTCGGCTCCGCGCTCGGGGTGGCGATCCTCGTGGCGATCCTCGCCGAGAGCTCCGGCGGCGGCGCCGGGGCAGTGGCCGCGTTCGAGAGCGGCTGGGCGTTCATCATCGGCGCGGCGGCCGCGGCCGGAGTGGTGCTGCTCGCGGTCGGACCGGTACGGATCGGATCGGCCGGTGAGGCGCCCAGTGCGGCCACGCCCATGCCGGCGCCACCGCTGGCGTCGCTCGCAGCGCTCGAGCTGTCTGCCGCCGCGGCGTCCGCGACACCGCCGCAGCAGAGCTGACCCCCAACTACCGCTTGGCCTCGAGCACGAGGTTGAACGGCGTCTCGGCGGCGCGGCGCACGCGGGTGAACCCGCCCTGAGTGATCACGTCGCGCAGCCGCCCCTCGCCGGCCTGGGCGCCGAGCGCGAGCCCGACCTCCTGGTCACGCGAGGCCGGGGTGCAGACGAGGGTCGAGGCGCCGTAGAACACCCGGCCGACGGGGTTGAGGTTGTCCTCCAGCCGATCGTTCGCATATGGCTCGACGATCATCCAGGTGCCGTCCTCGGCCAGCGTGCCGAGTACGTGCGCGGCCGCCCCGGCCGGGTCACCCATGTCGTGTAGGCAATCGAACATCGCCACCAGGTCGTAGCCGTCCCCCGGGTACTCCTTGGCCGCCACGACCTCGAAGCTGACCCGGTCCGCGACGCCGGCCGCCTCGGCCGCCTCGCGGGCCCGCGCCACCGAGTCGGCGTGATAGTCGAAGCCGACGAACTCCGAGCGCGGGTACGCCTGGGCCATGATCACCGTCGAGGCGCCGTGGCCACAGCCCACGTCGGCGACCAGCCCGCCCGCCTCGAGCTTCGCCTGCACCCCGTCCAGGGACGGGATCCACGCATCCACCAGGTTGGCGACGTAACCCGGCCGGAAGAACCGCTCGGTGCCCGAGAACAGGTCGTGGTGATGCTCGTGCCAGCCCACCCCGGCCCCACTCCGGAACACCTCGCTGATCTTCGGCTCATCCTTGATCAGCCCCGTCGCGAGCTGGAACGCGCCGGGAATGAACGCCGGGCTGCCCTCCTGAGCGAGCGCAAACGACTGTTCCGGGCTGAGCGAGAACCGTGCCGTGGCGGCGTCGTAGTCGACGTACCCCCCAGCCGCCTGGTTGGAGAGCCACTCGCGCACGTAGCGGGGGTCGGTGCCGGTCCGCTCGGCGAGCTCCTCGGGGGTCACGGACTGTCCGTCGGCCATCGCCCGGTACAGGCCGAGCCGGTCGCCGATCACCACCAGGGCCGAGGACAGCGCCGCGCCGAGGTCGCCGACGAAGCGTCCCATGAACTCGTTCAGCTTGTTTTCATCGATCGTCTGCGTTGCTGACATGTCGATACTCCTTTTCGTTCCGATCCCGTTCGCGGCGTCGGCCTAGCGCTCGTCCCAGGCCTGCACGACGGTCTGCTTGGCGATCAGGCCGCCGGCCAGCTCGAGCACGGTCGCGCAGACGACGTTGGTGCCGTCGGCGTACTGGCACTTCACGACGAACGCGGCCCCGCCGTCGTCCTGGACCCGGCTGCCCACGCTGTGCGTCATCTCCCGGGTACACGTGTCCTTGATCCAGCTCGCGATCGCCTCGCGCCCGTGGATCACCCGCGGTGTTCCCGGCTGCGAGAGCCGGTCGGAGATCGTCACGGTGGCGTCGGGCGCGTAGAGCTCGGTCTGCCTGGCGGCGTCGCGTGCCTCGATCGCGTCGGCCAGTTGGCCGAGGTCGAATGTGGTGGTGGTGGTGGTAGTGGTCATGCTGCCGTCCCCTTTGTGGGTGGATCGCTGATGGGGGCAGCTTCGCGGGGGCCCGTGCGGCGATCGTCAAACGAGCGTCAAAGAGTTCGAACCCACCGTTGTTCGGTAGTACGCTTGGCGAACCGTGCTCGAGGTGCGCCTGCTCGGTGAGCTCCGCGTCGAACGGGACGGGGAGCTCATCTCCTCACCGGGGTCACAGCGGCCATGGTCCGTGTTTGCATACATGGCCCTGGCGCAGCGCCCGGTCCCGCGCGCCGAGCTCGCGTCGCGGTTCTGGCCCGACGTGCTCGATGCCAGCGCCCGGGCGAGCCTGCGCAGCGCGCTGTGGGCGCTGCGGCGCCAGCTCGGCGAGGCACTGGTGGTCGCTCGCGACCACGTGGCGCTGGCCGAGGCGCCGGCGCCGTGGGTCGACGTGTACGAGTTCGAGCGCCTGGCCGAGGGCGGCGACGTGGACGGCGCACTCGCGCTGTGCCGCGGCGCGCTGCTCGAGGGGCTCGAGGACGACTGGGCGCTCGTCGCCCGCGAGCGCCATCGCGAGCGCGTCGCCGAGCTGATGGAGCAGCGAGCCACGGACTGCGAGGCGCGGGGGGAGCAGCGCCCGGCGCTCGAGTGGACCCGTCGCCAGGTCGAGCTCGACCCCTTCGACGAGACGGCCCACCGGCGCCTGATCGCCCGGCTGGCCAGGACCGGTGACCGCGCCGGGGCGCTCCGTGCCTACCAGGTGATCGCCGACCGGCTCCGCACCCAGCTGGGTGTGGCGCCGTCGGCGCAGACCCGCGAGCTCGTGGAGGAACTGCGGGCCGAGGCACCTGCCGGCCCCGAGCGACCCCGGCGGCCGTCGCCGCCGCCGGGGATCCTGCCGCTCGTGGGGCGCGACGCCGAGCTCGGCGAGCTCGTGCGTGCCTGGTCAAGCACCCGCGGTGGCTCCGGCGCCGCCGCGGTGCTGCGCGGCGAGGCCGGGATCGGCAAGTCCCGGCTGGCCCTGGAGCTGTGTCTGCGCGCGCAGGAGAGCGGCGGTGTGGTCGCCCGGTGTGCGGCGCTCGACCTGGGCGGTGCAGCTCCGCTCAGTCTCTGGGCCGAGTTGATCCGCGACCTCCTGCCCGGCCTGCAGGCCCCGCCGGCCGACTCTGCCTGGCCGGACGATCTCGCCGTGCTGGCGGCCGAGCTGCCGTCGCATTTCGGGCGCTCGGGGCGACCGAGTATCGATGTGCCCCCTGAGCTGCAGCGGACGCGGCTGTTCGAGGCAGTGGTCGCGTTGCTGGCCTGGGCCTCGCGCGAGCATCCGCTGCTGCTGCTGTTGGAGGACATCCATACCGGCGACAGCCCGAGCCTCGAGCTCGCGGCCTACGCCGGGCGACGGCTCAACGAGCTCCCGGTGATGTTGCTGTGCACCCGCCGCCCGTTGCCGCCCAGCGCCGAGTCCGACCGGCTCGAGCAGGCGCTCCGCGCCCGGGGGGCGCTCGTCGCCGAGCTCGATCTGGCGCCGCTGGCGCCGGCCCCCGTGGCGGCCTTGGCGCGCAGCGCCGCCCGGCTGAGCGAGGCCGAGATCGGACGCGTGGTGCAGAGCGCCGAGGGCAACGCGCTGCTGGCCGTCGAGACCGCGCGCTCCATCGCCCGCGGCGACCACGAGGTGGCGGCCAATCTGCGCGCCTCGGTCCGCGCGGCGCTGGCGCCGGCGGGAGCGACGGCGCGGGAGCTGATCGACCTGGCTGCCGTGGCCGGACGGCCGATCGAGCCGCTGGAGCTCGAGCGGCTCGGACTGCCCGCGCTCGATCAGGCCGCGCGCGAGGGACTCGAGACCGGATTCCTGGTCAGCGCCGGCAACCGGCTGTCGTTCCGGCATGCGCTGCTGCGCGACGCCGTCTACGCCGAGCTGACCGAGCCGCGGGCGCGCACGCTGCACGTCCGCTGGGCCGAGAACCTGATTGCCTGCGAGCACGACGGTGGAGTCCGGCGCCCGGCCGAGGCCGCCCGGCATCTGCTGCTCGCCGGACGCCAGGGACCCGCCGTCGAGCAGCTGCGCCGCGCCGCCGCGGACGCGCGCGCGGTGGGCGCGCTGGAGCAGGCGGCCGCGTACCTCGAGGAGGCGATCGCGATCGCGTCCGATCGCGCCGACCTGCTGCTCGAGCTCGGAGAGGTCGAGGCCTGGCGCGGCCGGCGTGAGCCGGCGGACGCGGCGTTCGACCGGGCCCGCGCGCTGCTCGCGGACGGGCCGCCGCTCGAGCTCGCGCGGGCCCTGCTGTGGCGCGCCCGCGCCTACCACGGGCCGCTGTGCATCCCGCGCGAGGTGCTCGTGTCGTGCCGCGAGGTCCTGGAGCTGCTCGAGCGGGCGGAGGCGCCGGCGCCGGCGGAGCATCGCGAGGCGCTCGCCGCCGCGGCGTGGGCGGAAGCGGTGGCAGGGGACGCGGAGCAGGCCGAGGAGATGCTGGCCGTACTGGAGTCCAACCTCCGAGGCGACGATCTCGAGATCTACGACATCGGGCATGCGCGGGCCTATGCGCTGATGCGCCGGGGTCGCTTCGAGGAGTCGTGGGCACCATCGGTGGCCTCCGCCGAGGCGGCCATGCGGGCCCAGCGTCTTGATCTCGCCTACGGCTGTTGGGCCGCAGCGGCCGGCGCGGCGGCGGCGACCGGGCTCTACGAGCGAGCGCTGGACCTGGTGGACCGGGCGCGGGAGGCGATCGAAGGCCACGGGCTGGGCGTGCTCGAGGTGCAGATCTTCGGGGCGCGCGCGTTCCTGCTGTCGCGCATCGGCCGGCTCGAAGACGCGCGGCTGGCCAGCGAGCTCGAGCAGCGGCGGGCGGCGGAGCTCGACCGCCCGGAGCTGGTGGCGATGGCCAACCACGACCGGGGGCTGGTGGAGCTCGAATCCGGGTCCTTCGCGGTGGCGGCCGAGCTGCTGGCCGATGCGCTCGCCGGCGACGCGCCGATCAGCCGTCCGCTGACCCGTCTGGCCCTCGCCGAGGCGCTGGTCGGTGCCGGAGATCCGGGTCGGGCGGCCGAGGAGCTGCGCGCCGCCGTGCTCGAGCCGGTGCGGCCGAGCGATTTCCCGCAGGCGCTCGTGCCGCGCCTGCAGCGCGTGCAGGGACTGCTCGCGCTCGCCCAGGGCGACCGGGAGCTCGCGGCCCGGCGGTTGGAGGAATCGGTCGCGGGCTGGCAGTTCCTCGTGGCACGGGGGGACGGCGCGACCAACATCAACAGCACGCTTGCGGATCTCGGTCGCCCGATCGTCGGCCTGGTCGAACCGGAGCGTGAGCACGCGCGGGCCCGCGCCGACCTCGAGGCCCTCGCGCACCCCGGCCGGCAGAGGAGGAGCACACATGCCGTCGTTCCATGACAGCACCGAGAGCGCGGCGCCGCCGGAGGAGATCTGGAAGCTCCTCTACGACCCGCGTCGCTTTCCCGACTGGTGGGCCGGGATCGAGACCGTCGAGCTCCCCGATGACGGCGACGGCCGCTACACCATGTATCCGGAGGGCTATCCCGACTTCCCGATGGGACAGGTGCTCGACACGCGTCGCGACGAGCAGCGCGTGACGGTCTCGTGCCTGGTCTCCGATCTCCGCTTCGAGTTCCGGCTCGAGCCCCGCCCCGGCGGCACGCTGGTCAGCGTCGACGTCGAGATCCCCGACGCCGAGGCCCACCGCCTGGACACACAGCGCGAGGTGATCGCGACCTCGCTGCGGCGCCTCGCGGAGCTGGCCGCTACAGCCTGACCGGCAGTGTCTTCAGCTGGTTGATGAACGGCGACTCGGCGAACAGAGGGACGCCGGCCATCTCCATGTTCGGATAGCGCGCGAGCGTTTCCTCGAACATGATCCGCAGCTCGAGCCGGGCCAGCGCGGTGCCGAGGCAGAAGTGCCGGCCCCCGGCGCCGAAGGCCTGGTGATCGGGGTTGCGCCGCACGTCGAAGTGATCCGGATCCTCGTAGCGCGACTCGTCCCGGTTGGAGGACGCGTACCACATCACGACCTTGTCGCCGGCCCGGATCTTCTGTCCGTGCAGCTCGGCGTCGCAGGTCGCGGTGCGCCGGAAATGCGCGAAGGCAGGGAACATGCGCAGCGACTCCTCGACGGCGCTGGGGACGAGCGACGGGTCCTCGAGCAGGATCTGGCGCTGGTCGGGGTGCTCCATCAGCGCCCGCATGCCGCTGCAGTACGTCGACTTGGTGCTGTCGTTTCCGGCGGCTAGGAGCAGGAAGAAGCCCATCACGATCTCGTGCTCTTCGAGCTTGGCGCCGTCGACCTCGGCGTGGACGAGCACGCTCGTCAGATCGTCGGTCGGCTGCTCGCGCCGCTCCGCGATCATCCCCTGGCAGCGGGCGAAGACCTCGGGCAGGAGGCGCGCCGACACGTCGGGGATGCCGTTGGGATTGAGGTCCGGGTCGCCCGCGCCGAGCAGCGAGTTCATCAGCTCGGCCCACATCGCGTCGTCCTCCGGCGGGATGCCGAGAAAGCTCCCGATCACCCGGGAGACGACGGGCTGCGCCACGTCGGTGACCAGGTCGCAGGTCTCGTGACCGTGCAGGGAGTCGAGCACCGAGACGGCGATCGCCCGGATCGCGTCCTCGTGGGCGGCGATCCGCTTCGGTGTGAACCCGGCCTGGAAGAGCATCTTCAGCCGGTCGTGCTTGGGCGGGTCCATCCCGATGAACATCGCGCGCATCAGCTCCAGCGGGAAGCCGACGGTGGCAGCGGTGATGCCCCCGAGCTCGGAGGAGTATGTGCGCCAGTCCCGGCTGACCGTGTGGACGTCCTCCTGCGTCGTGACCGACCAGAAGCCCGCCTCCTCGGGGAATTCGGTCAGACGATCGGTCCAGTGGACCGGGCACTCGGAGCGCAGGCGCGCGAACAGCTCGTGCGGAGGACCGTCCATCCACAGCTCGCGCTCGGTGACGAGCACGAGCTCGAGCGCTTCGGGCGGGGCAGACTCAGCTTCGGGCACGATCTCCCCGGGACCGCTTCTGGTCGATGTCATCTGGCTCTCCTCTGTCGCCGCCGACCGACGCGCGAATCTTACCGCGCCCCTGGCTGGCCAACCAGCCGGGTGGGTGGCGGCGTGATTGCGAAGTCGGCCGCCGGGGAATGCCCAGGCCAATGGACCTGCTGCGCACGAAGAGCGTCGAGCAGTCGCTGCGCGACTCCGAGGAGTCCGAGCACAGCCTGCGCCGCGAGCTGGGACCACACGTGGATCGACGGTAACCACCACAATTTCGTCGCGGCCGCGATCGTGCTTGTGCTGAGCGGCGTGCTGTGCCTGGGCGTGCGCCGCTCGAGCGCGCTCAACGGCGTCATCGTGGTGATCAAGCTGGCCGTGATCGCCCTGGTGATCCTCATGCTGCTGATGGGCCAGAGCCGTGTGTTCTTCGCGATGAGCCGCGACCGCCTGCTGCCACCGGTCTTCTCGGTCGTCTCCAAGCGCTCCGGGGTGCCCTACCGGACGTCGATCGTCACGGGCATCGCCGTCGCCGTGCTGACGTTCGTGTTCCCCCTCAAGACGCTGGCCGAGCTCGTCAACATCGGCACGCTGTTCGCGTTCGTGCTCGTGGCGATCGGCGTGATCATCCTGCGCCGCACGCGCCCGGACCTCGAGCGCCCGTTCCGGACGCCGCTGATGCCGGTGGTTCCGGTGCTGTCCGTGCTGGCGTCGGTGTGGCTGATGCTGAACCTGCAATCCAGCCCGTGGCTGCGATTCGCGATCTGGATGGTCGTCGGCCTGGTGATCTACTTCGCCTACTCCCGCCATCACAGCGGTCTGGCCGGCGGCGGGGGAAGCCCGAGGCCCGGACGCGGACCGAGCCGGCGCCGCGCGACTCGCGCGTCAGGGTGATGCGCGCTCGCGCTCCTCGTCCTCGGGCGTGACCACGCCCCGAGGACGTAGCGGACCGCGAGCATCGCGATCGACGGCCGCGTGGACTGCGAAGGCGACTGCGCGTGATCGGGCCGAGCGGACATCAGCACGGGCGAGTATGGGCCGCCCGTGCGGGCGGCAACGGTCCGGTGCCCGATTCAGACAGCACTCTCGGCGTGCTCCACCTCGCGCGCCCCGGGGCACGCCGACGGGTCCTCGCGTTCGGGCGATTCCCGGTGCACGTAGCTGGCCCCGCGCGACCACGAGGCGACCGCGGCGACCAGGCAGGCCACGATCGCGAACGCAAAGGCGGCGTGCAGGCCCGAGCGGAACGGAGCCGAGATCAGATGCGGGAAGAACGAGCGGCCGGTGAGCAGCGCGTGGCCCGCGCCCGGAAGGTGGGAGAGGACGGCGGGGCCGACCAGATGCTGCATCGGGTTTTAGCCGAGGAAGGCGGCGAACAGGATCGAGACCGGCGGCAGCTGGGCGACGTGGCCGGCGACGGTGTGGGGCACCCCGTGCGCCTCGAGCCCGATGGCCATCGCGTGCGGCAGCTGGGCCGCGAGGCCGAGGATCATCAGCGTGAAGAAGATCCCGACCGACAGCACCTGGGCGGCCGGCCGAGCTCGAGCGCCCGGTCGAGTGCCTCGGGCTCGTCGGTGGG
>Ga0209048_10005644_pt1 | contig 11804 bp, 5 predicted proteins | sample FrelakmetCRP12CR_FD_187146 | JGI IMG/M metagenome (GOLD analysis project Ga0209048, IMG submission 187146) | Freshwater lake sediment microbial communities from the University of Notre Dame, USA, for methane emissions studies - CRP12 CR (SPAdes)... | ecosystem: Environmental > Aquatic >... | reverse complement strand
CCGCCGTTCTTCAGCATCGCCTCGAGCGGCCCGGTGACGAAGCCCTTCGTGCCGAAGGTGCCGTCGTTCGAGGTGTAGATCACTTCGAGCTGGTCGCCGTACTGCGCCTGCAGACGACCGAGGCGCTCCTGCTCTCCGGTCCAGAACAGCAGGTTCGCGGAGCGGAAGCCCGCGATCAGGGTGACGTGGTTACCGAGCCGCAGGTGCTCGCGCATGATCGGGTAGACGGGCGGCAGGCCCACGCCCCCGGCCGTGAACACCACGGTCTCGTCTGCCGCGTACTGGTGCAGCTCGCTTGGCCGGCCGAGCGGCCCGGCGACGCCGGCGAAGGAGTCACCGACGGCCATGCGGTTCATGAGCAGCGAGCTCGTGCCGACGCCCTGGATCACCAGGTCGATCGTGCCCTGCTCGGTGTCCCAGTCGGCCAGCGTGAGCGGGATGAGCTCGCCGTCGCCCCAGGCGAGCACGCGCACGAACTGGCCGGCGCGCGCCGAGTGCGCGACCAGCGGTGCACGCACGGTGAACTCGACGATGCCGCCCGCGAGTTCCGTCTTGCGCACGATCGTCGGGCTCGCCTGGCCGAGCTCGGTGTAGCGCGCGGCGCGCGCCACGCGCTCGCGGACTTCGACGGGCGTGAACGGGATCTCCCCGACGATCTCGCGGGCCGCCGCCTGGCCGTCGCCCGCGGCGCGGATCGCGGTCGAGCCGCCGCGCGCCGCATCGCCGCCGGAGTAGACGTCCGGGATCGAAGTGCGCTGCGAGCCCTGCTCCTCGAGCGAGATCGTGCCCCACTTGGTCGTCTTCAGGCCCGGCTCCGCTTCCGCCATGATCGGGTTCGCGGTGTTGCCGAGCGCCATGATCACCAGGTCGACAGGTACGCGCTCGACCTGCCCGGTCTTGACGGGGGCGCGGCGCCCCGAGGGGTCCGGCGGGCCCAGCTCGTTGACGTCGAGTACCGTGTGGGTGACGAAGTTGGTCTTGCCGTCGCCGATGAACTCGCTCGGCCCCCGCAGTTCCTTGACGCGGATGCCCTCCTCGAGGGCGTGGTGGAGCTCCTCGACGCGCGCCGGCATCTCGGCGAGCGTGCGCCGATAGACGATGGTCACGTTGGCGCCGAGGCGCCGCGCGGTGCGCGCCGCGTCCATCGCGGTGTTGCCGCCACCGATGATGAACACTTCCTTGCCGCGGGTCTCCGGCAGCGGCGTCTCGTACTTCTCGTCGATCGCCCGCATCAGGTTGACGCGGGTCAGGAACTCGTTCGCCGACATCACGCCGAGCAGGTGCTCGCCCGGCACGTTCATGAACGTCGGCAGGCCGGCGCCGGTGCCGACGAAGATCTTCCAGAACCCGGCGGCCTTCAGTTCCTCGAGCGTCGCGGTCTTGCCGACCACGAAGTTGCGGACGAAGCGCCCGCCGAGCAGCGTGATCTTGCCCACGACGTCGTCAATCAGGTCGTTCGGCAGGCGGAACTCGGGGATGCCGTAGCGCAGTACGCCGCCCAACTCGTGGAAGGCCTCGAACACCGTCACCGGGAAGCCTTCCACGGCGAGCAGGTAGGCGTTGATCAGCCCGGAGGGACCGGAGCCCACGACGGCGATGGGCGGCTTCTCCGCCCGCGCCCACGGGCTCACCAAGCCGGCGAAGCGCCCCGCGACGTCCGGGTTCACGAGCTTGTCGCGCTGCGGCAGGTACCACTCGAGCTGGCCGATTTCGATCGGCCGGCGCGTGTGCGTGCAGACGCCCTGGCACTGCAGCTCCTGCGGGCAGACGCGACCGGTCACGTTGGGCAGCGGGTTGCAGCTCTCGATCAGCTCGAGGGCCTGCCGGAACTTGCCCTGGCCGAGCAGGTCGAGCATCTCGGGGATGTGGATCTTGACCGGGCAGCCGCCCTTTGGCTCGCGCTTGTTCTTCAGCGCCACGCCGACCTCGCACGGTCGGTCCTGGCACTGCTTGTCGCGCAGCACCTCGAGCCAGACCAGCAGTTCGACCTCGCGCGCCGAGTAGCCGAGGTTCATGTAGCCCAGGTAACCCTGGTTCACGAGCTCGAAGTCGTACGTGCGCTGCTCCGGCGGGCGGATGTAGGGCGGGATGCAGGTCTCTCCCGGCCAGCCCTCGGCGAGCCCCTTGAACATCGGGTAGCGCTCGCTGAGGTGCGCGTCGATCGCCTTGATGAACTTTCTCTTGAACTTGAGTGGCATGAACCAGATGAAGCGCAGCAGGATCGTGCTCATCTCGTCGTTGCGCAGCAGCAGCTCCCACAGCGTCGCGGTGAAAGCGGCGCCCAGCTCCTCCTGCTGGAACTCCCAGGCGATCGCCTGCACACCATCCGCCACGAACACGCTGCGCAGCGAGCGCGGGTCGGCGAGCAGGTGCTTCCTCAGCAGCGCAACCTGCTTCTGGAAGACCTCGTTGTCGTCGCCGAGGCCCGGGGGGCCGAACTCCTCGCCCGCGGCCCGCCCCGCCCGCGCATCGTGCAGCGGTGCCTCGTGGCCGGGCGGACGTGCACTCACTTGATGATCTCCGAGTCGCAGTTCGCCGCGACACGCGCGACGCGGCTCACGAGCTCAGGCGTGATCTTGATGCGCGAGAGCACCCCCGGAATCATGTGGCCCACTTCCTTCGCGACGCCGCCCTCGACGATCGTCGTCTGCTCGAAGAGCTCGGGGACCTGCTGGTAGCAGGTCTTGCAGTTGACGCACTTCGGCACGTCCTCCTCGCGGATCACCATCAGGCCCGGTGCCGCCCCCTCGGCGGCTGGCGCCGCCGCCGCGCGCGCGGCCGTCGCGGCGCCCGACACGCCGCCGAACGGGGCGAGAGCGGCACCCAGGCTCGCCGGCGGCGCCTTCGAGGCCGCCGCGAGCTCGCTCATGGCGCGGGCGATCTTGTCGAGGGAGGCCTCGCGCTCCGCCTCGGAGGCCTGGTAGCGCTGCTCGAGCGCCGCGACCTCCACGTCATGCTCGGCATCGAGCTTCTCGACGTGCCGCCCGGCGAGGTACTGCAGGGTCCGCCAGTAGCGTCGGCGTTCCTCGACCAGGTGGACGATCGTATTCGATGCCTCGAGCTTCTCGAGGCGCTGCCCCTCGCCGGTCGACCAGACAAACGGGACCTGGCCCGCGCGTTGCGCGGCCGGCAGGTCGATGAACTCGTGGATCGGCACGGCGTGCTGCTCCGCGGCGGCGGGCAGCCGGCGGAACTGCTTCTTGAAGCGCGTTTCCTCGCGCGCGAAGTCGGCCGGCGTGAGCGGCACCTCGAGGAGTTTAGTGGCACCGTCCTCGACGTAGGTGATCATGGTCGTGGCCCAGTCGCGATCGACGTTCAGGTTGCCCTCCAGCGAGAAGCGGTCGTGCAGGTTGCCGCCGCGGCGCGGATCGTGCACGAACACCGGGTTCATGCGGCTCTCGACCGCGAGGCGCGAGCGGCGGCTCGCCGCCGCATCGGCGATGCCGTGCTCCGCCTGGCAGGGTGTGTACACGTCGAGCACCGCGGGTGAGGCGGAGTAGTTCAGGTACTCCATGACGTTGCCGAGGAAGTGTCCCTGCAGCGCCGTGGAGGTCTGCACGACGAACACGTGCGGGTGGAACGCCGCGATCAGGCCGAGTTCTTTGCGGTCCTCCTGCTTGCCCGAGTGCGCGGCACCGAACCGCGTCAGGTCGGAGTCCTGCCCGGTGAGGCTCGCCGTGGAGGCCTGCCCGCCGGTGTTCGAGTAGACGCCGGTGTTGAGCACCATGACCTTGATCGGCGTGCTCGTCGTGAGCAGGCGCGACAGCGCGCCGAAGCCGATGTCGTAGGTCGCGCCGTCGCCGCCCACGCTGAACGCGGTCGGCAGCATGGCGAGTTCCTGCGGAGTGAACTGCTCCCAGGCGAAGCGGCGGAAGTACGCGTCGTGCACCTCCGGCAGGTAGGCGTCCTCGAGCTCCAGGCGCGCAATGCGCAGCGCCTTGATGTCGTCGGCCGCGCCTGCGGTGATGCCCTCGAACAGGCCCTTGGCGACGGCGGGCGTGTCTTGGAACAGGCTGTTGACCCAAGGGTCGTGGTACGGGTTGAACGGGAAGGTCGAGGCGTAGACGCTGCTGCAGCCGGTAGCATTGGCGATGACGGCGGAGGCCGGGCCGTTGCCGCTCGGGCCGCTCTCGAGCAGGTAGAGCCGCTTCTCGATCTGCCTCAACGCCCCCTCCATGCGCTCGCGCCGGGCGGCGGAATCCTGCACCGAGGCCAGCTTGGCGTTCAGCTGCTCGATCAGGGCCTCGAGCTCGGGAATGTGCTCCTTGTGCCGCTTGCCCTGGATCGCGTGGTTGGCGGACATCACCAGCCGGATGGCGGTGACCTCGCCGCAGCCGCGGCACGCGCCGTGCCCGCCGGTGGTCGCGTAGTAGTTCGCGCGGTCAAGCATCATGCGCTTGATGTCGCCGTCCGGGCGGATGGCGCCATCGACGAACCTGGACGGCGTGTTCGCGGTCCTGCTCAGGAAGTCGAAGCGCTCCTGCAGCTGGTCGAGGAGCGCCACATCCTGCACCCGCGGCTTGAGCGCCCCGGGCCCGCAGACGTCGATGCACTCCAGGCAGCCGCTGCACTTCCACGGGTCGATCGCCACGGAGTACAGGCCGCCGCCGCCGGGGTGCTCCTTTTCCATGGCGTCGAAGAACGGCTTCGTCCTCGCCACCGGGAAGCGCGCCAGCACCTCGGCGAGCTTGCCGACGTTGCGGCGGATGGTCGGGCTCGAGGCGTCGAGTCCGGCCGCGGCGCGGATCACGAGATCGTGCAGCGGCGGGCTCCCCTTGGTGGCGAGGTAGCCTTCGCGGACCGCCTCGCTCAACGGATACACCTGCGCGCGCAGCGCCTCGCGCTGCGCCTCCGGCACCTCGAGCTGCCGGATGCCGGTGAGCAGCAGGTCGTGGACGTCGTGCACCGTGTTCGGGACCGCCGCGTCCGGGCAGACGAGCGTGCACTCCATGCAGCCGGTGCATAGCTCCGCCAGGAACTCCGGGACGTCGCGGCGGAACAGGCCCTTGTCTTTCCAGGCCGCGGTGCCGGCCGGCATAAACAGCCCGGTGCCTGGCAGCACGGGCGCCTCGGCGACCGTGCCCTCGCGGAACGGCGCGGCCACCATTTCCTCGTAGTACTCGCGGTCGAAGAACCCGCCGTCGGGGGTCGCGCCGCCGATGCGGCACATGCCGGCGGAGATGGCGACGCCGCGACGCGGCTTCACGGCCGGCTGCTGGTCGACGGCGGCGAACTGCGGCTGCTCGTAGTCGACGCGCTGCGTGGCCTCGAGCCCCTCACGCATCACCGCGAGGTTGCCCTCGACGACCGCGCCGCCCTTGGCGCCGAACTTCTTCGAGATCTGCTGGCCGATCTTCGTGAGCAGGGCCTCCTCCGAGGCGCCATGCGTGATGCGGTCGACGTGACCGCAGACCGCACCGATGAACGCGATGCCCATCATGCGGGTCTGCAGCTCGGGCGTCGGCGCGTGGCGCTTCGCCACCTCGAAGCCGTCGAGGATCAAGAACTTGATCTTCTTCGCGCGCAGCGTGCGCCGCGCCTGCTCCGGGAGCTCCTTCCAGACCTCGAGCGGCGAGAGGCTCGACTGCAGCACGAAGGTGCCGCCCTCGACGAGCCCGTGCAGGGGGTTGGTGTGGCCGAAGACGCGGTGGTCGGGGGAGACGACGATCTCCACGTCCTCGAGCTCGGCGTTGGTGAGCTTCACCGGCTCGGGGCTCAGCGTGATGTAGTAGTTCGTCGGCGCGCCGCTCTTCTCCGAGCCGTACTTGGGTGCGGCCTTGGAGTGCATGCCGAGCACGCCGGCGAGGATGTCCGTGATCAGCTTGCCGGTGGCGATCGTGCCGTAGCCGCCGATCGAGTGGAACCGCACGCGGAACGCCTCCGGCGGCAGGAGCGGCGGGTTGGGCTCCGTCTCGAGCGCCATGAACTCGGTCTCGGGATAGGCCGCCTTGAGCTTCGCCTGCAGCTCGGCCAAGTGCGGCGGCGGGTTCTTGGCGAAGAACTGGCTGCCCAGGTATACGAAGGGGACGTTGCGCGTCTCCATGTTCTTGAAGGCGGCGACGAGGTGGCGCGGCTGCAGGTCGTGCGCACCGAGGCCGAAGATCGCCGTCGTCAGCTTCGGCAGGCTCTCGATGGGCGCGATGCCCGGGTGGCGGATGCCGCGGGAGTTCTCGATCGCCTTGAAGAGCGCCTGCGTGACGAAGCTCGCGAGCTGTGTCGCCTCCGAGCGCTCGAGCACGGTGACTGCCTTCTTGCCCTTGAGCGCCTCGACCAGCTCCGCCTCGGGGAACGGCTGCAGCAGCTTGATCGAGACCACGCCCACCTTCTTGCCCTGCTTGCGCAGGTAAGCGGCCACGGCCTCGGCGTCGTCGGTCACCGAGCCCAGGCCGACCATCACCGTCTCGGCGTCCTCGCACAGGAAGGTCTGCACAGGCTTGCAGGTCCGGCCGGTGAGCATCCCGTACTCCTGCATCACCTCGCGCACGAAGCGCGGGACCTCGGCAACGAAGTGGGTGCGGTGATCGACCGACCCCGCCTGGAAGTCGGGCTGGTTCTGCACACCGCCGGTGAGGCCCGGGTTGTCGACGTCGACCAGCGCGGGCACGCGCTGCCGCGTGCCCTTCTCGTGAGCGTTGAGCCACTGCCGCCGCCACTGCCCGCGCAGTTCCTCAGGCACCCAGCCGAGGGTGGCCGCGACCAGGGTCCCCTCGCCGTCCGCCTCGACGGCGTCGGCGTTGGCCTCGAGGTGCGCGGTGAGCCGGTCGATGTTCTCCTGCCCGATGTCAGCGCCGTGCCGGGCCAGGTACTGCCTGAGCTGGAAGACGCGGCCCTTGGCCCCGAAGAGGATCTCCTGGGCGACGGTCGGCGCCTTGATGCGGCCGGCCGGATCGCCGAGGAACTCCCGCAGCAGCTCCGGCTCCGGCATCAGCACTTCGCTCATCATGTGGCTGGTCGCGAAGCCGTCCATCGCGTTGGCGACCGGGATGAGCGACAGCGCGCTCACCTTGTAGGCGATGGCCGCGAGATCCGCGGCCTCCTGCGGATTGGAAGCGAAGAGAATCGTGTAGCCGGACTGCAGCAGCGCGTAGACGTCGTCGTGCCCGGCCATGACGTTGAGCGAGTGCCGGGAGACGACGCGCGCCGCGACCTGCAGCACGAAGCCGCCGACCTTCTTGCCCACCGTGACGTAGTGGGACTCGAGACCGTAGAGGATGCCCTGGCTGGAGGAGGCGTTGGAAACGTACTTGCCACCGGTGAGCGCCGCCCCCAGCGCCCCGCTCTGCGCGGAGTGCTCACCCTCCGGTTCGAAGAAGAACGGGTGCTTGCCCCAGACGTTACAGCCGCCGCCCGCGCGGAAGGCCTCGTAGAGCTCGGAGATTTCCGTGGAGGGCGTGATTGGATAGCCGATCACTCCACCGCAGACGTGGGCCATGATCTCCGCCACGGCGCCATTTCCGTGGATGACAGTCGGGGTTCCGGGAAACTTTGCGCTCATTCGCCTGGCCCGCCATGAAAAACGGTCGACGCGGAAGCTGCTCCGAACGAGAATCGGACGCAATCGGGGAGACTACTGTCGACCAAGTAGATTACCGAGTCTGCCGCCCCGGTTAGACCGCAAAGCGCCGAAATAGTGCAGCCGGCTCACTCCCACTCGATCATCAACAAGCCTTCTAAGTTGTTGATCCATATAGCGCCATACGCGAACTCCGCGATCTCCTACCGTCAGATTTGCCGTCCATCTGTGACGCATCAGCATTGGCGCCGGTCTCCGGGCGACTCTCAAAAAAGCACCTTTCGAGATCTATCGACATCTATCGGCTCCCGCGACGATCGCCGACGCCATCAACACGCCTCGCGGCATCACCGCGACACCATCTGCTAGCGACCGCAGCCACCGCCCGGGCAATTCTCAGCGATTGGCCGAGTACAGTACCGTCCATCATCAGACCCTGCTTCGCAAGGTGTCCGCCAGCGCCGCAAGCGCGTCCGCAAGCCGCCTCCCCATTTCCGGTGGTGGCAGCGGCACCTTGAGGTTCCGCCCTCCGGTGGTCGGATCGAGCTCAATCCATGGATGCGCCGGAGCGGCAGGACCGTTAGCCGCTGACAGGGCAGAGACCAGCTGCGCGCCAACCTGCGCCAAGACTTGCCACGGGTCGATACTTGTGTCGTGCCGACGGGTTCCTGACCTCTCGGACCCCGTCTTCGCCGCCTCACCGGCGCCAACCATCGCGACCGCATCTTCTCCAGGCAAGGGCGCGGCTTCATCCGCCGTGGCCACGATCCCCGCTTCCTCAGCCGGCGTCATGGCCACGCCGTCGCCCATGCGCCCGGTGACGTTTTCAACGTCCTTCATGAAGCGGTTCAGACGCGAGCCGCCAAGCGATATCTCGCCTGTACCGCCGTCGAGTATTCCGGCCGACAGCGCGCGCTTGAACGCCAGCACCGAAAGCATGCCTTCCTCGATCGTGCCTTTTGCCACGAAATTGACGATCTGCACCGGTCGTTGCTGCCCAATGCGATGAATGCGCGATATGCGCTGTTCGAGAATCGCCGGGTTCCACGGCAAGTCCATGTTGATCAGGGTCGATGCGTGCTGCAGGTTCAGGCCCGTGCTGCCCGCATCTGTGGACAGGAACACGCGGCAGTCCGGATCGTCGCGGAAGCGCTCCACGAGTGTCGGCCGCTTTTCCGACGGCACCCCGCCGTGAAAACTTACGTAGCCGATGCCGCGAGCGTCCAGCCGGCGGATCACGATCTCGTGGCTGCGCGTCCACTGCGAAAATACCACCGCCTTCGACGCCGGCTGGGCGAACAGCTCGTCGAACAGCGCCGCCACTTCGTCGGCCTTGACGCCGTGATCGGTTTCTTGATCAAGCAGATAGGTGCTGTTGCACGACATGCGCATGTTCTGCAATGCGCAGGTGAGGCGCCGCTGGTCTATGTCTGAGAGGAACTTGGTCTTGCGCCAGCGCTGCACGATTTTTGCCACGATATCGGAATTTTCCCGGTGGTAGGCCATCTGCATTTCGGTCATCGGCACCAGCAGGTTCTGGTCGGTGCGCTCCGGCAATTGGCGCAGCACCTCGGACTTGCGCCGGCGGATCATGATCGGCGCAAGCGTCTGACCTATCTTCTCCAGCCCGGTGTAGCCGGTAACGCGCCCGACGTCATCCTTGACCTGATGCTCGTGCAGCAGTTTCCAAGTCGGGCCAAGGCGATGCTGGTCGACGAACTGGACGATGGAGATCAGTTCCTCCAGCTTGTTTTCCATGGGTGTACCGGTGAGCACCACCGCGTAGGGGCTGTCGATGCGCTTCAACCCGCGTGCGGCGATGGTGTTCCAGTTCTTGACCCGTTGCGCCTCATCCACGATCACAAGTTCCGGCTCCCAGGCGGCGATCAGATCGAGGTCCGGCTTGAGTTTCTCGTAGTTGGTGATTTTGCAGATGTCGTCCAGCGCGAAGTCCCTCTGTCTTTGCGCCCGCCCACCTGCCAGGACCCGCGCCTCGCGTCCGGCGAAGCGTGCAATCTCGCTCTGCCACTGGTACTTGAGCGACGTCGGGCAGATGACAAGCATCTTGGTAACGCCGAAATGCCGGGCCAGAAGTTCCGCCGCCGCGATAGCCTGGATGGTCTTGCCCAATCCCATTTCGTCGGCAATCAACGCACGGCCAGCCCTCACGGCGAAGAGCACGCCCTCAGCCTGGTAGGGATAGAGCGGCACCTTGAGAAGCTTCTTCAGACCGGGATCCGCCGCGCCAACCGGGAACATGCCATCAAGCACGACCTCCCGCCGTTGCGCATCGCGCCGGCGCGCGACGAACTCGAGCGCATCGTCGTAGGCGCGCATCTCGTGGCCACGTTTGGCGACCGCCGCCATAAACCGTTCCAGTTCGTCAAACCGGCCATATCGAAGCAACCCTTCTCGGTCCTCATCGAACAACAGTGCCGCCGCCTTGCGAACCGCGGGAGGGCAATCCGTGCCGGCGCGAAAATGCAAGGTTCGCGTGCTGTCGTTTCGCAAGTACAATTCGGAGAACGGCGGCTCGTAGCCACGCGCGAAGGCCGTCGTGGCGCCGCGCTTCTTCCCCAACGCGGCGAGAACAAACTCGATGTGCTTGCAGGTCCCCAGTTCGTTGGTGGCGAAGTCGGGGCAGGCGCAATAGTTGTCGCCCGGCTGCTTGCCGCGAATGGCCACGCGATAGGCGCTCTTCGATTGCGGGTTGCTGACGCGGAACTCGGAAAAGAATGGCGCCGAACCGATATTCTCCAGCCCGAATGCCTGTTCGCGACCAAACTGCCGACGCAACGCGCGCTGCCAGTCGATTGGCGAAAGTTCCGCCGGGGCGTGCGTGCGGGATAGCCTCGGTTCCTTGATTGACTTGATGGGCGACTTGGCGCTACGCGACTTGGTCCTCATTGATCCTTTCCCCGGAAATGACAGTTGATCGATCTTTACCGTCATCTCTTGGTAGATTTCTTGCCGTCACGATGGCCCACGGCGGTTGCCTGGCACCCAGAGCTCATGTACACTTTCAATACGTACACGAAAGGACTTTACCATGCCTCGCGCCATTGTTGCAGACAACAGCCGGCTTGCCCTGCGCGTTCGCGCGGATGACAAGGCCACGCTTATGCGTGCGGTCGCCCTCGAGCATACCGACATGACCGATTTCATTCTGCGCAGCGCGCTGGTCGCGGCGCGCAAGGTCATCGAACAGGCCGAGCACGTGACGCTCTCCGAGCGCGACAGCCTGCGGGTGCTCGATGTGTTGCAGAACCCGTCGGCGCCGAACGCGAAGCTCAAGGCGGCGGCGCGCCGCCTTCCAAGACGTGCATGAACCTGCCGGATTGGCGTGAAGCTCCGATCTCGAAGGCGCACGACCGAGATGCCTTCGATTGCGGCGAGCCTGGGTTGAACGACTTCCTCAGACGCCATGCGCGCCAGAGCCACGAGAAAGGCGGCGCCAAGACCTTCATTGCCGTCCCAGTCGACGACAACAAGCACGTGCTGGGTTTCTACAGTCTCAGTCCGGCCTCGGTCGATTATGCACGTGTGCCGGCGCTGGCAAAGAAGGGACTGGCAAGATACGACGTCCCGGTTTTTCGGCTAGAACGCCTAGCCGTGGACCGGACGATGCCAGGGCACGGTCTGGGCGGACAACTGCTTTTGTCCGCAGGGCGCCGGTGCATTCATGCTGCCGCCGAAGTCGGCGGCGTTGCACTCTTGATCGATGCCAAGAACGCTCGGGCGGCAAGTTGGTACGAGTCCTATGGCGCGCTCCCGCTGCTTGATGCCCCACAGTCTCTGGTGCTGCCGCTGACCACGATAGCAGCAGCCCTGACTGCGGCCGGACGCCTGTAGCAGCCGGGAGCTTCGGGAGCACAAGGCAACGTGCTTCTTTGAGTCTCCGCGAATGAGCCTCGACCCATGTACGTGATCGACGCCAGGCACTACCTCCACGAGAAGGGCGACATTGCACCCGAGCGGTGCCCCGCGCACAAGATGGCCGTATTCGTCACCTCGGTGATCGCGCATGCTTCCGACTTCGACCGTCCCGAAGACACCCCCGGCCCGGCGTGCTTCGAGTGCCGCAAACGCGACGATCACCGCGTGGACACCGGCATCACCGACGACGAGGCGGTCGCCTGGCAGTGCCCGGCCTGCGGCACCGAGGGACGCATATCGAACCGGGGAGAGGACCCACACCACGCGTCGCCTGCGCTCATCTCCTCTACAGAGGCTCGAACGTGATCACCTCGCGCACACGCAGCTTCAGCGCATCGGCCACCGCCTGCAGGCG
>Ga0209048_10005643_pt1 | contig 11805 bp, 9 predicted proteins | sample FrelakmetCRP12CR_FD_187146 | JGI IMG/M metagenome (GOLD analysis project Ga0209048, IMG submission 187146) | Freshwater lake sediment microbial communities from the University of Notre Dame, USA, for methane emissions studies - CRP12 CR (SPAdes)... | ecosystem: Environmental > Aquatic >... | reverse complement strand
CCGGTTTACCGACAGAAACGAAGTGGAACTGTTCTATGACTTTAGCGACTTCCGCTACCTGATGATCTACGCGAGGATCTTTTGCGTCGTTGACGGTTGAATAAGAAATACTGGAACAAGCATTCAGTGTAACGAACGGGAAAGTCAAAAGGATGCATGCACAAATAAAATACCTCATTTCAAATTACCTCCGATCTCATGTGATTAAATGAAGCCGTATTAATGATGACTCCAATGTGTTTGCCGCGTTCTCTTAAGTGAATAACGGGATTTCGTTAATCAGATCATATTACCCTCACACAACATCAAGCGGGTTTATGAATCTTAAACTCTGCTTTATATACGTGTTTGACTAACACGATTCTCTTTTGAAAGCTACAATGAAAATCAAAGATAGCAGTTTATTGACGACAGGAAGTTAGTCGCGGTCTTGTCCGGCTGTCCGGTCCGACACTATTTACTGCCTGAAGGCGAATTCATACAACCTGCGATTCAGAAGCCTTTAAGTAAACATGGCATGGTGACACTGTTTGGCTTACTTCTTCGCTGGTAAATATCCTTTGGCAAGGGATGTATTGACGTGAACAACTCCCTTGTTCAAATCTTTCAACGGGTAATCTTCCGTAATTGCCGGAAGCTGATCGGCCTTGCTCTGCTCCCTAATAACAGAACCGGCAGGAACATAGCGGCCATCGGGCACTCTGACACCCATGAGAATAACACCGGGTTCAATCACGCACTTTTCCCCCACGAAGGACCTGAATACGAGGGACTTCATGCCGACAAAAGTGTCATCCATGACAACGGCCGGTCCATGGATCTGCACCTGGTGGGCAAGGGAAACACAGTTTCCTATGTAAACGGCATACTTCCTGCCGTTGATATCATACAGGTTTTTTTCGATGGGTTTACCGTTCATCTCCGTCTCCAGGGCGTGGATTACGACGCCGTCCTGGACATTCGAATTATCACCAATAAAGAGCGGCTGCCCCTCATCGCCGCGGATGGATGCCATGGGAGAAACCATGATATTTCTGCCCAGGATCACATTGCCAATGACAGCGGCCAGTGGATGCACATACGTGGATTGATCAATAACCGGCTCCGAAACCTTTTTGCAAAAATCCGCAGTGACATTTTTTTCTATCATCTTTGCCTCCGTGTTTCATGAGAGCTTCGCAAGATTTCACCATGCCATTGCGACGATCGCCTTGACATGAAGCGGAAATCCAGCATGTTCTCTTAGTGTGACACGCGTTTTTTCTTTTCTCTTACGAGAAGTTCTTTCCATACAGTATTGACAACAGACCGTGTAGTTTCAATTGGGCCTTTGTTATCGATGACAAAGTCGGCATGGGAAATCTTTTCATCGATTGGCATCTGTGTGTCAAGCCTTCTTTCGGCCTCTTTGCGGCTGTATTCATTTCTCTCCGTCAAACGTCTTATCTGATCTTCAGGCGAAACATGCACTAAAATTACAACGTCAAACAGATGCTGCATCCTGACTTCTAACAGGAGAGGAACATCGGATACAACAATGGCGCGCGGATTTATTTTTCGGATGTCTTCTGTCCTCCGTCGCCACATATCGAAAACGGCAGGGTGAACGATACTGTTAAGCATGGAGAGTTTCTCGTGGTCTGAAAAGACGATAAGGCCAAGCTTTGCCCTGTTGATTGTTCCGTCCTCGTTTAGAATTTCCCTTCCGAAAAACTCTACGATAGCCTTCCATGCCGGATGATCCGGCTCCTCCACGAAATGTGCCAGCGCATCGAAGTCAATCAGATAGGCGCCTTGATCCTCAAACATCTTCGCTACAGTCGATTTTCCTGAGGCGATGCCTCCTGTCAAGCCCACGTTCAACATATGATTGTGCCGCCGAGAATGGAAGTAAAACTAAAAGATATCTCCCTTCGGTCGATATGACACCTTAATGTACTTAGTGCTCGCTATTTCGCTTATGGAGAATCCGGAGCCCTTCCAGCGTCAGCATCTCATCGACAATATTTATGCTTTTTGTTTCAGGAGAGATGACATTCGCGAGTCCGCCCGTTGCTATGACCTTCGCGTCTGACGCGACTTCCGCCTTGATTCGGCTAACAAGGCCATCCACGAGGCTGGCGTAGCCGAACAGAATGCCTGCCTGCATACTGCTTACGGTGTCCTTGCCGATGACGGACCTTGGTCTCGCGATTTCCACCCTCGGAAGTTTTGCCGCTTTGCTGAAGAGGGCCTCGCTCGCTATCATGATACCCGGGGCTATACACCCGCCCATGTACTCCCCCTTTTTTGATACATAGTCAAAGGTAGTAGCCGTGCCAAAATCAACGATTATGATATCCCCTCCATACTTTTCGAATGCGGCAACGGCGTTGACAATCCTGTCTGCTCCTACTTCTTTCGGATTATCATACAGAATAGGCATTCCCGTTTTTATGCCCGGTCCCACTATGAGAGGCTTGACATTGAAATATTTTTCGCACAGAGGCTCCAGAATGTTGAGCATCGTGGGAACAACACACGAAATGATGATATCCTTAATAGCCCTTGGTCTGATCTTGCTGTTCTTATAAAGATTGTAGATCAGCATACCGTATTCATCAACGGTATGATCAACAACCGTCCTGACCCGCCAGTCATGCACGAGTTGATCTCCGTCGTACAGGCCCAAAACGGTATTGGTATTTCCAACGTCTATAACCAGAAGCATACCCCAACCCCCTGCAACGAAGCATTGCGATAAACCGGTTTCCTGTCTCCCCACTACCTGGAGAGCTCAATCCTTCACCACCGAGGCATCGCCGGCTATTACTCTTTTTATCTTTCCTTTTTCATCTGAAATAAGAAGAGCGCCAAAATCATCAATGCCAAGGACCTTCCCCGACTCTATGTCATTATTGAATATCACCTGCGCCTGCTTTCCGATCATATCGCAGTATGAGAGCCACGCATCCTTTATGGAACCAAATCCCGAGCTTAGAAGCCGAGTATACAGAGCATCAAATTTATCGAACAATTTTGCCGCGAGATCAAGACGTGAGATACTTCTTCCCGCTTCTTCCGCAAGAGACGTCGCCATAGCGCGGATTGTCTCATCAAAATCCTTTTTTCTGATATTAACATTGATACCGATCCCTACAACGATAAAATCCACACTATGCCTGGCAGAAGCGCTCATTTCCGTCAGTATGCCGCAAACCTTTTTGCCTCTGATCTGAACGTCATTGGGCCATTTAAGAGTTACATCTCCGGGGCAATAAATTGACAAGAGCTCGGCAACGGCAACACCCGTCATAAGCGTGATCTGGGGGGCATAAACAGGCTCTATGGCAGGCCTCAGGGCGATGGAGGCATAGATATTACAGCCCGGGGGAGACTGCCATTGCCTGTTCAGGCGGCCCTTTCCCTTAGTCTGACATTCCGCGATAACGACAGTCCCGTGTGGAGCGCAATCGCGAGCGAGTTTGAAGAGAACGTCGTTGGTTGACTCGACCTCCGTAAAAAAGTGGACATTATTTCCTATCCCCTTCCCCGAAAGGCGGACAGCCAGGTTTTGCTCATTAAAATCCATTGCGTCGATTAAAGCACCGGCGACCTATTCGATCTTCAAAGATATATCGGATGCCACTACGGAATGAGTGAGGGCCCCCACGGAGATGAAATCAACTCCGGTTTCGGCGATCTTTCGCACATTGGCGATGGTAACATTGCCGGATGCCTCCAGCGGTACTCTTCCGTCCGTTACTGCAACGGCATTTCTAATATCCTCGAGAGACATATTATCCAGCATGATCACGTCTGCTCCGGAGTTTATGGCTTCCTCAAGTTCTTGAAGATTTTTTACCTCAATTTCCACCTTCAGCGTATGGGGCAGGCGTCCGCGAACCCTTGCCAGGGCCTGTGATACGCCGCCCGCCGCAGCAATGTGGTTGTCTTTGATAAGGACGCCGTCATAGAGGCCGTATCGATGGTTGTAACCGCCGCCAATCCTCACAGCATACTTGTCAAGATAGCGGAGCCCCGGAACTGTTTTTCTTGTATCGAGAATCTTTGCCCTTGTTCCTTTAACCTCGTCTACGTATCGTCTTGTGAGCGTCGCAATACCGCTCATCCTCTGAAGAAAATTGAGGGCCACCCTCTCGGCTGTAAGCATTCTGCTGAGATTCCCTGATATCTCCGCGAGACATCCGCCTTTATCTACGACATCTCCATCTTTACTGTAGCCTGTAAATTTCATGCCTGAATCAAGGAAAAGAAAGGTTTCTCTAAAGACTTCTATGCCTGCCACAACAACGTCAGACTTGGCAAGAGCCAAGGCCTTGCCGATCTCTTCACCTGTAAGTGCCGCCGTCGTCGTGATATCCGACGCACCGACATCTTCTTCAATTGCCGACTGTACTATATTGCGTATGATATGCTTTTGTAACATGATGATAAAGATACTCAGAGGTTCTTGACGTGCGGATACATGCGTGCCAGGAAGACCCGAGTAATAGATTCTCTTCTAATCCATCTTCTGAAGTCTGTTCAAGGCTGCCGCCAGGACAGAATGCTTATCTCTTACTTCCCTGAACTTTTTTTCTTCCTTTTCCACGACTGCTCTCGAGGCCTTCGCCAGGAAATCTTGATTGGCGAGTTTTTTCGAAATCGCAGCGAGGTCTTTATCCACCCGGGCCATCTCTTTCTCGAGTCTTTTTCTCTCCGCTGCAAAGTCTACCACGCCTTCCAGGAGCACATATATGCGCATGGAGCCGGCAACGCCGGTGGCAGCATTCTTGGACTCCTCTCCATTGCCCGTAATAGTCAATGCCTCAAGATTAGCCAGATTGGTAATGTAGCTGCCGCCAATTTCCACGATCGCCCGTGATTCCTCATCAGGCGCAGAAATTACTACCTTTAATTTTTTTGACGGCGCTATATTCATCTCACCCCTGATGTTTCTGATAGAAGTGATCGTTTCCATAATGGCGCCCATCTGTCTGTCCGCGACCGGGTCATGAGAAGTGTCCTGGGTTGTGGGAAATTCACTTACCATGATCGAAGTCCCGTCGCCCACGAGGGTCTGCCATATTTCCTCCGTAACAAAAGGCATGATAGGATGAAGCATCTTCAGAGAAGACATCATGACATTAAGGAGTGTGAGCTGTGCCGCTCGCCTCTTCTCTGGGTTGCCTTTACCATAAAGCTCGGGCTTGACGAGCTCAAGGTACCAGTCACATAGTTCATGCCAGATAAACTGATAGATACCTGATGCAGCATCATTAAAACGATACTCATCCAGAGATTTGATAACTTCCGAGACAGTTATATTCAGGCGATGCTTAATCCATCTGTCGGGAAGGGATTCATCGTCTTTGCTTACATGGGCCCCGGAAGATGAGTAATCATCGAGGTTCATGAGGGTAAACCGCGTCGCGTTCCAGAGCTTGTTTACGAAATGTTTGTAGCCAGCAATGCGCTCCTCCGACATCCTGATATCCCTGCCCTGGGCTGTCAGGGCAACGAGGGTAAATCTAAAGGCATCGGCGCCGAATTTATCGATCATCTCGAGGGGATCTATAATGTTCCCCCGGGATTTGCTCATCTTATCTCCCATCTCATCACGCACAAGGGCGTGGAGATAGACGTCTTTGAAAGGAACATCATTCATCGCATAGAGCCCCATCATCATCATCCTTGCCACCCAGAAGAAGAGTATGTCAAACCCTGTGATGAGGAGTGATGTAGGATAAAATGTCTTTAGGGACTCTGTCTTTTCGGGCCACCCAAGGGTTGAGAAAGGCCAGAGGGCGGAACTGAACCACGTATCGAGGACATCTTCTTCCTGCTTGAGGCTGCTGCCTCCGCAGCCCGGGCATTCAACGGGATCTATGGTGGAGACGATTTCTTTTCCGCAGCCTCCGCAATACCAAACGGGTATTCTGTGTCCCCACCAGATCTGTCTCGAAATGCACCAGTCCCTGATATTATTCATCCATTCAAAGTATGTGCTTTCCCACATGGCAGGGAGGATTCTTGTCTCCCCTTTTATCACTGCCGCAGTTGCCGCCTTTGCCAGGGGTTTTATCTTAACGAACCACTGAGGGGAAACCATGGGTTCTATATCCGTCTTACAGCGATAGCATTGCCCCACATTATGACTGTAAGGCTTTTTCCCTAAGAGGTATCCACCATTTTCGAGATCACGGAGAATGCTTTGCCTGGCCTCGTAACGGTCCTGCCCCTGATAGATGCCGCCATTTTCATTGATGACCCCATTGCCATCCATGATGTTTACGATTTCCAGATGATGCCGCTCGGCCATGGCAAAATCATTCGGATCAGAGGAGGGCGTAATTTTCACTGCTCCTGAACCAAACTCGATACTTACGTGGCTGTCGGCAATAACCGGTATTATTCTGTTGACGAGAGGCAGGACAACTTTCTTCCCTATCTTGTCCGTGTACCTCTTATCATCGGGGTTAACGGCAACTGCTGTATCTCCCAGCATGGTCTCTGGGCGAGTGGTGGCAACCACTATGCCGCCATTTCCATCTTCGTAAGGGTACCTGATCTCCCAGAGGGCGCCTTCCTTCTCTTCATATTCCACTTCGAGATCCGATATGGCTGTATGGCATCGGGGACACCAGTTGACGATATAGTCGCCACGATAGATGAGCCCTTCATTGTATAGCCGCACAAAGACTTCCCTTACGGCTCTGGATAATTTCTCATCCATTGTAAAGGCTTCTCTGTGCCAGTCGCATGAACAACCCAGCCTTTTTAACTGATTGATGATAACCCCGCCGTATTTCTCCTTCCATTCCCACACGCGCTCAATGAATTTTTCTCTGCCTAAATCATGTCTGGTGACGCCATCCTTCGCGAGTTCCTGTTCAACTACATTCTGAGTCGCGATCCCCGCATGATCGGTTCCCGGCATCCAGAGGGCGTTATAACCCTGCATCCTTCTGTACCTGGTCATTACGTCCTGCAGAGTATTGTTCAAGGCATGCCCCATGTGGAGCATGCCTGTCACATTTGGGGGAGGAATAACGATGGAAAATTGAGGCTTCCCGCTTGAATCCTCGGCCCTGAAAAAATCATGATCAAGCCAGTACTGGTACCACCTGGCCTCCGATTCTTGAGATTCATAAGCCTTGCCCAATGACTTTTCAGCCATGAAACTTCTCCGTTAGAAAATTTTTAGTTCTTCTTTAAGTTTTCTGATAACCAAGAGGGCATCAACACCCGGGACGGGACCGAGGGGCGCAAACTCACCCGTTAAAATCTCCGTAGCCTCCATGATCCCTCTTGATGTCACAACCATGACCGAGTTAAAGTATGGCAAATCGGACCTCAAATCGGGGAACGGTGACGTACTGCCGATAAACTTTGTCGCAAGCGAATTGTCTCCTGATATCTTGATCAATATGTCTTCGATCATCATGGCATACGTCGCACGATCCACCATATCATTGGGGTGAAATGAGCCATCGGGATAAACCTCCAATCCGCGAACACCTATCCTGAGAATCCCTTCAATATCTGCCTTTAAAGGATAATTGGCAATATCTGTCGCCGTAACAGGAGGAGCGCTCGCCTGAACCTTCGCCTTTTCCGGGTCTTTAAATGCCGTATCGAAAGTCTTCTGCGTTCTCTTCTTGTAAAGGACATCAATCTTTAATTCCTGCATAAAGAGGGCGGCGGCGTCCGCTCTGTTGATCCTTTCAAGTATGGCAATCTTCTTTCCTGCAATCGTCCCAGGCATGGCCCTCTGGATCTTTTGGGCCAGATTCCATTCGGCATCCGCCTCCTTGACATAGTTACTGTTAATATCAATTACCTGTTTGAACATCTGTCCGGCATTTGAGAAATCCAACGCAGTCTTGTAGGCAATTCCCATAAAATAATAGGCGGCAGGATATTTGGGATCGAGCTCGATGGCTTTGTCAAACTCGCTCTTGGCGTCTTCGATCCAATCTTTTTCGGTTTTGCCCAATGTATAGAGCCTTATCCTGCTTACATGGACAAAGATCTTTTCATCATCCTTCTTTGCAAATTTCCAAGCCTGCTTCATGGATTCATTCGCAGCCTTAAAATCTCCCTGATAGGCCGTAGCCAGGCCATTTCCAGCATAGGCCTTTGAGTACTTGGGGTCGAGTGCAATCGCCCGATCAAATTCTCCTTTGGCATCAGCATACTTCCCCTGATCGAGGAATTTCATGCCTGTATTAAAATGATGCTCGGGTGTGTCCATTTCGCTTACAGGCTTCACCGCTTTGGGCCCGCAGGAGACAACGAAAAATCCCAGAGCGATAACAACAAAGAACATCAATAAGCTCCGATAATTCAACCGTTGAATCATAACGTTCTCCTTTCGTCAAAAAAGTGTGTAATGAATTGTCCGGGATTAATCTTTTCCCAGTTTAATACTAGCCATTTTCACAATTAAAAGCAGTAGAATTCTCAACACCTAATAAATCACTTAGTTAATTATATTCATACCATATCGAAGTCAAGATATTTAACAGAATCTGTTTAAAGTACAAAAGGAAACTAAAACTTGCAATATCCCGCCTGCAAAGATGCTCATGGAGACAGAAAGCGGTCGATTTTTCGCCTCATAGCGTCAAGATCTGATGGAGCGAACCATTCAGTTTCTCTATCTCTACCAAACCAGGTCATCTGCCTCTTCGCAAAATGACGGGTGTCACGTTTAATCATCCTTATGGCATCTGCGAGATTACATGACCCCTTTATCAGCCTGGCAATGTGTTTATATCCGAGTGCCTGCATGGGCTTCAGGGTCTCATGGTAATCCATGGCGAGAAGCCTCTCCACTTCATCAACTAGTCCGTCCTCGATCATTTTCTCCGTTCTTTGATCTATTCTCTTATAAAGCTCCGTGCGCTCCATCTTGAGGCCTATATTGATAAAGTCATAAAGGTTGTCGCCGAAGCGATGGGCCTTTTGTTTCTCAACAATCGAAAGACCACATAGCTCCATAACTTCCAGGGCGCGGATAATCCGGGGAATGTCATTTCTGTCAATCTGGGCAGCGGCCTGTTCATCTCTGTCTTTCAACTTCTCATATAAATATGTCTTACCGAACTGTTTGAGCTCCTGCCTGTATAACTTTCTCAGATCCTCATCAGCATCGGGCCCTTCAAAAAGTCCGCCCAGAAGTGCTTTTATATAAAGGCCGGTCCCGCCGACCACAAAGATGGGCTTCCCTTTATCATTGAGTTTCCCGATAATCCTTTCGGCTAGCCTGATGAACATGGCCGCGTTAAACTGTTCATCTGGATTTATGACATCAATAAGGTGGTGTTTCACCAGAGACTGTTCTTCAAGTGTCGGCTTCGCGGTTCCTATATCCAGAAGCCTGTAGACCTGCATCGAATCGGCACTGACAATCTCACCGCCTGATTGACGCGCAAGCGAAATCGCTGCAGCGGTTTTGCCGACAGCTGTAGGTCCAAGGATGACGATCAGGCTGGGTTTCTTAACATTCGCACACATGCATTTATCTTCGTTTAAACATGCTTTCTATATCCCTCACGTTAAACGAGATATAAACAGGTCTTCCATGGGGACACGTGGACGAAAATTGTGTGGCGTCAAGGTCCCTGCAAAGCAGCGCCACCTCAGCTTCCGAAAGTTTCTGATTCGCCTTGACCGCTCCTTTGCAGGCTAACAGGGCAAAAATCTTTTCCTGCCGTTCTTCCAAACCCAAGGGGCGTTCCGTATTTGACAATTCTTCAAGGATCTCAAGAAACAGACCTTTCGGTTCAACATGAGACAGCGCGGCAGGCACGGATTTCACAATTACCGTCTTTTCGCCGAAATGTTCCACCTCTATGCCCATGTCCTCAAGGACTTTCATAGATTCCGTAATTACGGCGAACTCCCCTGGGGACAGGCTCGCGACCTCCGGAATCAGCAGCCGCTGGCTCATCATTTTTTCACCGCCCATGGCTTTTTCCCTCTTGAATTTATCAAACAAGACCCTCTCATGAGCCGCATGCTGATCTACGAGGATTATATCGTCAGACGAAGAAAAAACGAGGTATGTGCCGGCAAACTGTCCTATATATTCAAGGTCTCGAAAATTTAAGCCTTTATCTGGAATCTTTTGTTCCGCCCGGATTTCCTCCGGAGGTCTTTTTGATGCTTCTTTCTCCCAAATCTGCCCTATAGCAGGGCGGGGCCTGAGGTAATCTTTGACAGTCTTATCGAAAAACAGCTTCCCGCTTCCTGAGGCCACCGTGTATCGCTTCAACGCCTCTCGAACCCTCTCGCCATAACCCTCGGGCATCGTCCTACCATTCTCTCTTAATGAGACAGGTGAAATATTGGCAAGGACATGGACCAGGGTCTCAACGATAATATCATAAATTTCTCTGGGATTCCTGAAACGAACTTCCATCTTCGCAGGATGGACATTAACGTCTACATCCCCGGGGGGCAGATCGATAAACAAGATTGCCGCGGGATACTTCTTCGCCTCAATCAAGCGTCTATAGGCCGTCATTACGGCATGGTTCAAAAGATAATCCCTGACAAATCTCTTGTTTACAAAAAAGTACAATTGCTTCGCATTTGATCTACTGTAAGCGGGTTTAGAGGAGAAGCCCTCAACAGTCATACTCCCCCTGGCGCCTTTAACTGGCAACATGTGGTCCATGAAATCCGTCCCCAAGACAAGAGGGACCCTCTCTGAAATATCTGCTGCAGCCGGTATATTCCAAATCTCTCTGCCGTGAACCACGACTTTTATTCTGACCTCCGGATGGGAAAGGGCCGTCCTCGTAATTACATCCATGCAATATCCCTGTTCCGTCGCATCAGTCTTCAGGAATTTCTTCCGCACGGGAACGGGATCAAAGATATGATTAACCCAAACAGAAGTGCCTACGGGACATCCAGTGTCTGTTATACTCTTAAGCTGTCCTGCCTCTACAATCGCCCTTGTACCCGATAATGAAGACTCCTTTCTCGTGGCCATCTCAACACGGGAAATGGCGCCAATACTCGGCAGAGCCTCTCCTCTAAATCCATATGACATAACCTTATAAATATCATCGAACTCGTATATCTTGCTTGTCGCAAAGCGCTCAAAGGCAAGAGGAACCTCCGCACTCTCAATGCCCTCACCATTGTCGATGACCTTGATCGATCCCCGCCCACCCTTTTCAAGTTCGACGGTTATGTCCGTAGCACCGGCGTCGAGGGCATTTTCCAGTAGTTCTTTCAGAATGGATGCGGGCCTTTCGACGACTTCTCCCGCAGCAATCTTGCTCGACAGACTTTCCGGCAGAACGACAATTTTCGCAGCCAAGATTAATCACCTGCCATAAAAAAATGGACTCTTAAAAGTCATTTCATGCTTGACACGGATAGCATCTGTCTTCTTCCGTATGGCAGACAGAAACTCTCCCGCACAACTTAATAATAAAAGACCGCAGTCACCCTCACGTAGTAACTGCGGTCGAATATAGCCCTATACACCGCGCAGATTAGTCTAAAACTATCATGACCCTGCACTTCTTCAAGAACGTCATGTTTTCTGCCGCACCTCTGATTTTGTCGGCATCGGCGTTACTGATCACGATGTCTGCCCGGCCCGGCCCTTCGGTTTTAACTCCTTTAACACTGACGGGATTATTAGTCACCCTTGGATTACTCTGGGCTGCCGTAAGATCCCTTGCATAACCGCTCATACCCTGCTGAACGGCAAATTCTTTGTCAACATTCATGGAACCATAGACTTCCTTGCCATTCTCATCGAGAACCTTGGGAGCCATAGCTGGCCTGGCCTGT
>Ga0209048_10005642_pt1 | contig 11806 bp, 9 predicted proteins | sample FrelakmetCRP12CR_FD_187146 | JGI IMG/M metagenome (GOLD analysis project Ga0209048, IMG submission 187146) | Freshwater lake sediment microbial communities from the University of Notre Dame, USA, for methane emissions studies - CRP12 CR (SPAdes)... | ecosystem: Environmental > Aquatic >... | reverse complement strand
TCGATATTCCAAAGTTACGAATGGAATATTCAACAAAGGGGGGATAGATGGTTTCATGATCTCATGTTATTAGAGGAAAAAGGAGAAATAAATGGTGGTGCAATGCTTTATTGGAAAAAAATTCCTTTTCTGAATAGAAATGTTTCTAAAATCTTTTATGGGCCTATATGGAACAATGATAAAGATATACTCAATATATTATGTGAGGAAATAATTAAGATTGGGAAAGAAAGGAAAGCTATATTTTTAGAATTCCAAGTATATTTGCCAGAGTATATTAATGAAAATAAAGTAGAAAGATATTTATACATAAATGATATTTTTGTTTCAAAACATTTTAGGAAACTGCCAGAGAGAATAGGAACGTATTGGATTGATTTGGAAAAGGATGAGGATGAAATTTTCAGTCATTTCGATAAAAACCATAAGCGGGACATTAATAAAGGTATTCGAGAAGGTGTTCAAATTAAAATCACTGATGATCCAAATATGGTAGATATTTTTTATGAATATTATTTAAACTTGTTTCACTACAAAAAATTGGTGCCTTTACCGAAAGATTTCTTTGCCGAGGGACTAACAAGCCTTTTGAAAACTAATAAATGTAAATTGTTTTATGCGGAATATGAAGGAATAATTTATAACATGGCTGTCATAAGTCTATTCGGAAATCCGATGTATGTCTGGGGAGCAAGCATAAGATCTGAAAAAAAACCACCTATGGGTCAATTGTTACATTGGGAGATTATTAAATGGTTAAAAGAAAAAAAATATACGATATATGATCTTGGGGGCTCGCCAGGAGCGATTCCACAACAAGAACACCCAAATTATTGGGTATGGAGATTTAAAAAAGGATTCAATGGAGATTATGTAGAGTTCTTGCCTCGTTATAGATATATTTTTAGTGAAAGTCAATACTGGTTATATGAAAAGATATTGCCCATCTATAGAAATATGTTACCAAGAGTAATGAAAAGGAAGAATTATTTAACAGGAGCTTAATTAGAGTCTGTCCATAAGCTCTAACCGCACAAGACATAAGAAAAAGTAGTACAATTGAGGGACTCTCAGGGACTAATCCGAAAACCAGTGGAAAATAAGAAATGAAAAAAATAAATAAATTTGTAAAGAACCTGTATATAACGGATGAATACATTGCGAAACATCTTTCTCTGCATGTCGAGGACTCGGAGTGGAAAGTAAATAAGATTATTCCGTTGATTGACGCATTTATGCGTTTTCATAAGGAAAAAATCGATCTGTTAGATGTTGGCGGAGGTGCCGGCTTAATACTCAAGGGCACATCAGGTCGCAATTATTGCTGCTTCTCCGCTGGAATGATAATAAAGAAAATGGTAATTGTCCAGCTAAGATATATGAATATTTTGGTTTTAAACGGCCGATATTAGCTATTGGCGGTCCTGAAGACGATGTCATACGTATGTTAAATATGACTAATAGTGGAGAATTTGCTAATAATTCAATGGATCTGCAGGAATTAATATTAAAATATTATAATGAATTTTTAAATTATGGGGAAGTCAAATATCACGGCAATAATAAGATTGATAATTTTACTTACTATTCGATTGCAAAGAAATATTCTGACCTATTAAATAGCATAGCAGGATAGTTCATTTTGTTAAACTTCATGAGAATCCCATATGGAATAATAAACAGCTGTCAATTTCCAGGAATCTCTTATTTATTAAAAAAACAAAGAAGAGGAGCCATAATACTTTTTTACCATGGTATAGAATATAGAATCATTGATAAACGGATACAAACAATTCATATACCGTTCGATTTGTATGAGAAGCAAATTCATTATTTACGAAATAATTTTGATATTATTTCTCTTGATTATCTCCAAGAGAGTCTAAGAGAAGGTTATAAAATCAGTCCATCCCAAGTCGCAATAACATTTGATGACGGATACAAAAATAACCTTCATATTGTAGCCCCTTTTTTAAAGACCTATAACATTCCATTCACAGTCTTTATATGTACAAATCATATTGAGTCTGGCAAAAGATTCCCGGCTTATTATCTGCATGCAAGCATTAACTATACTGAAATGAAATTTATTGAGTTAAAAAGCATCAATCAAAGGTTCGATATAAGCACCCCGGAGAAGAAACTTACTGTTCAAAAAAGTCTCTTGCGATTACTGAAGTCAAAACCGCAACATGAGGTAAACAAGATCGTTGATGCCTTAATTAATTTGATCCCTCAGGAAAGATGGGTAGAGCTTAATAACAGGTTTTATTCAGATGAGCCTCTGGACTGGGATGACGTAAAAAAATTATATCGTCAAGGAGTCACAATTGGTTCACATTGTCATGATCATGCAATCTTACATTCTCATCAGGATAAAGAAGAGATAGAATATCAGTTAAAAACAAGCAATAAATTAATTGAAAGCCACTTGGGGGAATGCAGATATTTCTCCTATCCCAATGGGGGTATAAACGATATTACTTTATATTCTATAAATAGCGTCAAAAACAATAAATATCTTCTGGGGTGCACAACAATACTAGGTCAAATAGAAAGCAATTGCAATCCTTATATCCTTCCCCGTATCGGTGGAGAAAAGGATATGGAAATTTTCAAATTTGACTTAGATGTCAGATTACGTTACAAGAATACAAATAAATGGGCAACACAATTCAATAACTTGAGATCATAGTTATTTGTATTAAGATAGTTTGTTTACCACTCACTCTTATTAAATTATTCTGAAAATTAGTATTTTAAAAAATCTATAGATATGCGAATCAATTGGCTTAGAGAGCCGCTCAGTAAGTATAATAAAAAAGGAAGATGGATAATATTAATTATAATTTCCATTTTTTTTATAAGCTATTCCATAGCTGATCAGAAATGGTTTCATTTAGGAATATTATTAGCTCCTTTATTCATTTATCTTTCTGTTGAAAAACCGTTTATATTTCCCTTTGGATTATATGTTTTTCTGCTTCCTTTTGATAATATCCTATCAGTTACAGGCAGTGCTAGAGGTGCAACTTTTACAAAGTTTCTTGGAATATTAACAATACTTATTTTATTGTTAAAGAGTCTTCATGAGAAAAAACTAATTTTTCCAAATAAAGCTTCAATATGTTGGATATTATTTTATATATATGCCATATTATCCATATTTTGGGCAATTGATCCAGCTCCTGTGTCATCTAAATTCTCGACAATTTTAGGATTATCATTTCTCTACCTGGTAGTCTCATCATATAAGATTAATGAAGGTGAGTTCAATATATGTAAATGGTGCATCATGTTAGGAGGATTCATAGCTGCTATCTACATAATATACAATTATGAAAAAGGGCTTTTTGCCTCTTACACCATGAGGGCAACAATGGAATATGGAGAACGCTCTACAGACCCGAATTTGTTTGCATTTAGCCTTCTTCTTCCTCTCTCCATTTGTATCGAAAAGATATTAAACCGGAAAAATAAATTTCTAAAAGTCATATTCATTACTATCTTAAGCATAATAATTTTAGGCATTGTTGTAACCGGGTCAAGAGGTAGTATGCTCGGAGTTTTTATTATTTTTATTACATATATTCTTTTCATGAAACAGAGGATAACTCTGTGGGCTATTTTAATAATTGTGGGAATTATTGTCACATCATTTTCCCCATATCTTTTTGTCGAGAGATGGGGAAAAGCTATAGAAACCGGTGGTTCAGGAAGAGTAAATATCTGGGATGCTGGTTTAAATGCATTGAAAAATTATTGGATAATGGGTGCGGGACTAGGCAACTTCCCCAATGCCTTTGCTGAATATGGCCACTTTACACCTTTCACCAGAGATGTGTACAGGGATCCACACAATATATATCTTGAAACTTTTGTCGAACTTGGAATTGTGGGTCTTTCTTTACTGATTTTGGTGATGGGGGAGCATTATCGAGCGATAAAATCACGTTTTACTGATCATGATGCTAACCATGTTATGCTAAAAGCAGCTTTTTGGGGAATACTTTTAGCAAGTTTCTTCGTGGGTACCACTTATCTAAAATCTTTTTGGTTACTCTGGATGATGATTATGATGCATAAAAATGTTGTTGAAATGAGAGTGTATAAATGTAGGTGATTATAAGAGTTTTGCTATAGGATACATACTTTAAGCAGCTTTTATGATTTCTATATATGTGGCAACAACCGTTACGTCTTGCAAAGATTTTTGCATAGATAGATTGTTTAAATAAAGTCTTATTATCAGGTTAATTTAAAAAGAATTAATCTATAGATATAATCATATAATCAAAAGTAAAAGCCCGAATGAGAAACTTATTAGCATATTTTTGCCACCTTCTCTATAACTTAGGGCCCCGGTGGTTTCCGAATTTTGACTTTATTCTTCAGGTGGTGTAAGTGGATTAGATTTATCCTTGCAAAGGGAATTATCAAGAAATGCGGCAAAAATGTAAATATTCAAATCGTGCAAGATTTGGGCATAACCTCATAATTGGTGATAATTCAGGTCTCGGTGAAAATTGTCGTATCGGATCTGGTACGGTAATTGGTCATAGTGCTGTTGTGACAAAAGATGTACTTCCTTATGCAGTAGTAGGTGGGATTCCTGCAAAAGTTTTAAAGATGCGTGAATAAGCAAAATGAAACTCGAATAAGAACTGAATGAGAATCTTAGTAATTTCACAAATGTTCCCTTGTAAACGCCATCCTACTTCGGCCATTTTTTTTGCGAACTTGTTAAAAGAATTGGCTACAAAAGTAGATGGGTTGATTGTTGTAACTCCAAGGCCATACATTCCAAAAATTCTCATTAAAATAAAAAAGGAGTGGGCTAAATGGTATCTTGATTCAATGATTTCAAAAGAGGATGGGATGGAGATTATAAGGCCATATGTATTCTCTTTACGAGGTGTGCAATATGAAGGTATTAATGGGATTTTAATGCAGCTATCTTTATTTAATTTATGCAAGAAATTGATTAATGATAAAAATATCGAAATGATACTTGGCTATAACATGATACCAGAAGGAATTGCAGCGGTAGGATTGGCTAAGATGTTTAAATTGCCAGTTGGTTTTTGGGCCATTGGTTCGGATGTAAATAATTTTGCTAAATATAACCGAATAAATTACTTCTTTGTAAGGAAATGTATTAAAGAAAGCAATATTATTTTGACAGAAAGCAAAGACTTAGAAAACAAAATTAAACAATTATCTACAAAAAACCCTAATGTAAAAACTTTTTATAAAGGAATTGATGTATCTAATTTTCAATATCTGCCCTCAAAGGATGCTCTTTTAAAGAGGCTATATCTTAATCCCGAGAAAAGATATATATTATTTGTCGGCAGGCTTATCCATGATAAAGGAATTTATGAACTTGCTGAAACCTTTAATATCATTGCCAGAAAATATTCAGATATTGATTTGATACTGATAGGTGAAGAAATTGAAAAAGAAAAGATAGTGAATAAATTTAGGAATTATGGACAATTAGATAGAGTTCATTTTAAAGGCATAATTCCGTATAAAGAAGTAGCATATTACATGGGAATATCAGAACTTTTGGTTCTTCCGACATGGGCTGAGGGATTACCGAATGTTGTAATGGAAGCTATGGCTATTGGACTTCCAGTAGTAGCTACTGACGTGGGAGGCATCCCTGAAGTATTAGAAAATCGCATGACTGGCCTTTCTGTTCCAGTTAAGAATGTTGAGAAATTGACAGAAGCAGTTATAAAAATGATAGAAGATAAAGACTTAAGAGAAAATTGTATAAAAAATGCAAAAAAACTAATGCACGATAAATTTAATGTTAAGACAAATGTTCTTCAATTGTATTCCTTATTGCAAGAAGTTATAAATAATCATTCCCATCAACATTGATAAGAATACTCATCAAGCCTGGTGAAAAGTTAAACATCATATGAGGAAGAAAGTTTGCATTATACATAAAGTAAATACATTGGATCCACGTTCTTTCTATAAAGAGGGCAGAACATTATTCAATGCTGGATACGACGTTTGTATAATGGGATTATATAAGAAGAATGAGACAATCGATGGTATATATATCATTGGTTTTAAATCTCCTACGAGGAGGTTATTGAGATTCATTAACACAAATTATCATATTTTCATAAGGGCATTGAAGGAAAAAGCAGACATATATCATTTCCATGATTTAGATTTTCTACCGTGGGCTATATTATTGAAGGTATTGACCAAATCGAAAATCATCTATGACATTCATGAAGCCTATCCAGAATATATTTTAATTAAAACATATATACCTAAGGTTATCAGGAAAATATTAGCTATTCTTGTCTATTGGCTGGAACATATCGCAGTGAAATTTTTTGATGCTATTATACCCAATGACAATTTTATTGCCGAGGGATTCAGGCATAAAAACAATATTACTATTTTCAATTTCCCCACATTAGATTTTTTTAAAAATAGAAACGGGATCCCCTGGAATGACCGGCCCTATGATCTCTTTTATCATGGGTCTCTGCCTAAATATCATTTTGAAGCTATGATGAATATAGCCGAGAAGTTGAATTCTGAAGGTATTAGAAATGTATGGGGGATTGTTACGAATGATCAGTCTACCTTAATATGGGCTCAACATGAAATAGAACGTAGAAACATAAAATCTAATTTTATATTTCTACCCTATACGGATTATTTGAACGTATTTGAATATCTGAGAAAAGTGAAAATAGGTATTATTCCTCTTCCACCCTTTAAGAAATTCATGAAGAATATTCCGCTCAAGATGTTTGAGTTCATGGGCTGCGGGATACCAATAGTATTGTCTGACCTGCCGCCTTCCAGACAATTTATTTCGGGTGAATATTGCGCCTTTGCCGTCGAACCGGATAATATCAGGAAGTATGTCGAGGCGATAAAGATGTTGTTGGGCAATCCTGAGAAAGCGATTGAAATGGGACATAACGGTAAAAAATTGGTTTTCGAGAAATACAATTGGAATTTCGAAGAGAAGAAATTGATTAATTTATATAATACTTTAACCTGTGTTGTAACATGAAGGATCAAATGTCGCAACATAAAGCCCGTTCTTGTGTAATAATCAATGCCGATGATTTCGGGATTACCGAAGGAGTCAATAAAGCTATTTTTGAGCTTGCCGAGGCGGGAATGATAACCAGCACATCTGTCATGTCTAACATGCCCGGTTACAAAAGTATCGTACATATTAAAGATAAAATAGGCATAGGAGTGCATTTCAATCTGACTGTTGGGCGGCCTATAACAGATCCAAATAAAATACCTGCATTGGTCGACAGCAAGGGACTATTTTTTGATCTGTCTCAATTACTCAAGAAAACAAGGAGAAGAGAGAGTTCAAAACAGGAAGTAGAAATTGAGTTTGACGCTCAAATCAGGCATCTATTAGACATAGACATAACTCCCGACCATATTGATTCTCACGAATCACTGTTAAAGTACCCTTTTTTTATGGAGATCATTAAAAAGGTGGCGAGAAAATATAGAATTCCCGCAGTCCGCACTTACATCCAGAGAAAATTTGACTATAGCCGTTTACTAAGTCCAAGAAAAATTCTGATTTCTCTTTATCTGGCTTTTCAAAAAATGGGTTGGAAATCGGACGGGTTCTATACGGCCGACAAATATGATTCATTAATAAAGTGCGGCCTTGATTATGATGCGGCGTTAAGAAAGCTTCATGATATTTTTCAGCATTTGCCGCCCGGAATCCTTGAAATCGGAGTCCATCCCGGGTACCTCGATGGAAATCACATACTGTTGGGTGGATACATAAGTGAGAGGGAAATTGAACTTCAGGCTCTTTCGAGTGGATACTTCAAGCAGTTGTTAAAAAAATCAGAGGCTAAGTTAATCAGCTTTAAAGATATCAGCAATAACAGTATTTGCTGACAAAAATATGTTCAAAGTGAGACACGACTGGAAAATGGAGTTATATTGGCGTTTGCCTGTGCGGATGCAGGAAGCCGCTCTCAGCTTATTTGCGATGTATCTGGAAAAGAAATACTATGGTCCGGTATATGAAGAGTGGAAGCAATGGTTAATAGGATGGAAAAGTTGGTCTCCCGATTATATAAAGGAATGGAAGAAGCAGCGCTTGAAGCACATAGTTGAGATTGCTGCTAAACGTGTTCCCTACTATCGGAACCAGTGGAAGAAGATATCCTGGCGGTCAATTCAGTCAGAGGCTGATCTTCCTTTGCTTCCTATGGTGGAAAAACAGTCGATTAGACAAAATGAGAATTTCTTCATAGTTGAAGGCAAAAACCCTAAGAAGCTATGGGTTGAAAGAACAAGTGGTACAACAGGTACTTCACTAAAAATATTTTGGCCAATGTCAATGGTACAGCAATGGTGGGCTATTATAGAAGTAATGGTTAGAAATGTCGCTAAAGTCGCACAAGAGATGCCTCGCGCAATGATGGGAGGTCGGCCTATTATACGAGGTGACACAAATTATCCTCCGTATTGGCGTTACAATAGGCGATGGAAGCATTTATATTTTTCTAGCTACCATATTTCAAAAAAAACGGCATTTGATTATATAACAGCATTAAAAAAATATAATAGCCTGTGGATGACCGGTTATGGTTCCGCTATTGCTACTCTTGCAGATAATGCATTAGATGAGGGGATTGACTCGTATAAACTTCGAACTGTTATTGTAAGTGGAGATACTCTTTTGCCTGGAATGAGACTTAGTATCGAAAAATATTTTCAGTGTAAATGTTTTGATCATTACGGGCAATGTGAGGGTGTTGCTATGGCTATGGAATGTGAACATGGTCGTATGCATACAATACCAATAATTGGTATTATTGAGATATTACGAGAAGATGGGTCACCTTGCAAACCCGGAGAGGTTGGAGAAATTGTAGCTACAAGCCTTCTCAATGATGCAATGCCATTAATTCGCTACCGTACTGGAGATTATGCAGCTTGGACGGAGGAACAAAATTGCCCATGTGGAAATCCTGACCCAATCATAACAAACATCGAAGGACGTACGGATGACTATTTGCTGACATTGGATGGCAGAAAAGTCGGTAGGCTATCAACAGCAATGAAACGGTGCCCAAACATTCATTCTGCTCAGATTGTTCAGGATAAACCGGGTCATGCATTCATTCTTGTTTGTCCCGGAGAAGGATATCGTTCATCGTATGCTTTAGCAGTTCGTGATGATATTTTGGAGAGGATCGGGAAATTTGATTTAGAGATACTGAAGGTTCCAGAAATTCCAAAAACTTTGCAGGGTAAAACAGTTTTAGTTATTCGTCTTGATGAACGTCCAGCTATGAGAGAAATTTATGAAAAGTTACTTAAGAAAAACTTATAGAATATATTGTTACAAGTAGGGTTTACCATTAGCTAATAAGTGGCTATATAATATAATGTATCTCGAAGGATTGAAATGAGAGAAATAGCTATGGTATCTATTATTATCCCTTGCCGAAATGAAGAGAAGTTTATTGGCAAATGCCTTGATTCTATTATTGAAAATGACTATCCAAAAGATAAATTAGAGGTTCTTGTTATGGATGGAATAAGCAATGATGATACAAGGGCTATTGTTCAAAAATACTGCCAGAAATACTCTTTTATTAAAATGATAGATAATCAACAAAAAATAGTTTCTACGGCTCTTAATGTTGGCATCCAAAATTCAAAAGGAGGAATAATTATAAGGATGGATGCTCATAATGTTTATGGTAAAGATTACATTTTAAAATGTGTACACTATTTAAATGAATATAATATAGACAATGTTGGCGGAGTGTGTGTTACATTACCAGGAAGCAATACTGTTATAGCGGAGTCAATAGCTTTTGCCCTCTCACATCCATTTGGGGTAGGCAATTCTTTATTTAGAATCGGCTCGAAAGAACCAAGGTATGTCGATACAGTACCTTTTGGTTGTTATAAACGTGAAGTTTTCGAGAAGATTGGGTTTTTTGATGAGGATCTAATTAGAAATCAGGATGATGAATTCAATCTAAGGTTAATCAAGAATGGAGGGAAAATACTTTTAGTTCCTGATATTGTCTCCTACTATTACTCAAGAGATTCTTTATTAAAACTTTGGAAAATGTTTTTTCAATATGGCTATTTTAAACCTTTTGTTGCCAAGAAGGTAGGAGCAATAATTACGTGGCGGCAGTTAATCCCTGCACTCTTCATAAGTAGTTTAATCATATCTGGCATGCTTTCTCTTTTCTTTAAACCATTATCATTAGTATTCCTCTTCATTACATTCAGTTACATCATTACAAATATAGGTTTTTCTTTATCAATAGCATTAGTAAAAGGATTTAAATATTTATTTATTCTATCTGTCGTTTTTGCTACTCTTCATTTTAGCTATGGATTAGGATATCTAAAAGGAATTTTGGATTTTGTTCTATTAAAAAGACATGAAAAAAGAAAGATTGAAGATGCCGCACTAACAAGATAAAAATGGGCTACTCAATCTTGGTAATTTGAGGGTGAATTTAAAAATAAGAAAACTTTTCAAATGGCTTTATTGCACCGAGCCTCTTCGTTTTTACAGGAATGAAAAGAAAAAAGACTTGACCAAAATGTGATTTTAGTCACATAATTATATATTATTAAATAATAAACTTATATTAACTAATTTAAGTCTTTATACTGGATACCGGAGGAAGTTTAATGAAAAATTTGAATGTTTTAAAATTTAGTTCACTGATCACGTGTTTCCTTTTTTTATTCTCATCATTTTTAACTGGCAAAGCCCATGCAGAGCAATTCTTTCAACAGGATAACCCCTGGTATAACAAAATACCGACTAATCCAATACTGAATCCTAATTCTGCTGGTATTGTGAATGATATTACAGTTATCAGTCCTACTCGTGAATGTTTTTATGTTGGTGGCAGTTCGGAGTGGGGTGACCCTCTTTATCATGCTTTGCAGAGTGACCCTATTGTTACGGTTACGATAACAACTAATAACCAGACTCTTAAAAATTACACAGAGACTAACGGGTGGAATAAAGTACCTCTTAACCCGAATTATCTTCCATCTGGTAACACTGCAGCCTGTAATGGAGAATATCGAGATGGGCATCTGAATATCATAAGCTATGATAATCATTGGGCTTGGGATTTTTTTGGAGCAAAATATTGTAATGGCAGTTGGTCGGCAAAACAGGTTAGAAAATGGGATTTAACCACAAATGGCGTTGTCTGGCCTAATGATAATCATGGGGCCACAAAATATATAAAAGTTCCTGATATTATTGGGCTTATCACATGGAATGATGTTCTAAGCGGGGTCATCAACCATGCACTATTTTTTAACTATTCTGGGGCTATGTATGAGTATCATTTTCAGATATATCCTTCCAGTGCAGATTCAGGGGGAACAGTATGTACTACACAGGCCTGCTGTAATGCCAATCCCAGTAATTGCAACAACGGTATAAGAAGACCTTACGCAATGCTCGGTGGCGAGAGATTACAACTTGACCCATCTGTAGATTGTAACTCATTAGGTCTTGATGCTTTAGGGAAAATGATCTGTGTAGCAATGCAGCAATATGGGATGATTTTTGCCGATGACTCTGGAACTATGGGAATATCTTTTGGTCTGTCAAATCAAACAGAAGAAGCATGGGGAAAATATCCATCTTGGAATACTTGTCAGGGGAATAAAATACCTCTAAATAAATTAAGAGTCGTTCAGCCTATCTGCAATGATTGTTCGATATGTCCTAATTGTGCCGGTCCCACTCCATCTCCCACTC
>Ga0209048_10005640_pt1 | contig 11810 bp, 13 predicted proteins | sample FrelakmetCRP12CR_FD_187146 | JGI IMG/M metagenome (GOLD analysis project Ga0209048, IMG submission 187146) | Freshwater lake sediment microbial communities from the University of Notre Dame, USA, for methane emissions studies - CRP12 CR (SPAdes)... | ecosystem: Environmental > Aquatic >... | reverse complement strand
TCGTCCGGATTGATGTATCGGGCAGGTCTAGAGTCGATTTTGGGGTTCGTCGTCGAGGGTGCCACGTTGCGGCTCGACCCTTGTGTTCCCCGCTCATGGCGCGATTTTGAAATCGTATTCTGCCACCACACCACCCGGTACGAGGTAATTGTTGACAATCATGCCGAAGTTTGCCGCGGCATTGCCCGTTTGGAACTGGATGACCAAGCGCTCCCTCACGGTTCTACCTACATCACTCTGGTGGATGACGGCGCCGTGCATCGGGTCCGAGTGACGCTCGGATGACCCGTCTGCGCCACATCGAGAGCAATGCTGATAGACGGCCGTGGCGCGGCTAGGCGGCCTTGGGGTCCGGTATATGGCGCACGTGTCCAGTTAAATTTCATATTGGAACGGGTGATCGATCAAGACGCGATTATCACGGAACTTGACGCGTATTGAGCCGGTGATCCATGCTGGAATTGTTGAAAGAATTTGAATGTATCGGGGATTCTGATTCCCCAGGCAGCGGCGGCTCGCAATGAATGAGGATGACTTGAACAAGCTTGAGCGGCGGCTGGGTCGGTTGCACGCAAAGCTGCGCTTAGGAATTGAGACGGATCACGAAGCCCAAATTTTTGGTCAGGGAATCAACTTTTTTCATATTGAGAACTGGTATTCGATTCATTCTGTCATTCGAGCAACGCTCTGGTTGACAGGATTGTATTGGCGTGGCCGCAAGAACGCAGAGCAGATTCAGGTCAGGCACAATCATATCGTCTTGAAGAAGCTACCGAGGCGGTTCGATGGCTTTACGCTACTCCATATCAGCGATCTTCACGTGGATATGAACGAAGGTGCGATGCGACGCCTGACGGAACTTATACCCGATATAACCTATGACATCTGCGTTTTGACTGGTGATTATCGCGGTAAGACATTTGGGTCATTCGCTGCCGCGCTCGAAGGCTTGGCGTTAATACGCTCGCATCTCAAGTGCCCGGTCTACGGCGTATTAGGAAATCACGATACCATTCGCATGGTTCCTGGACTCGAAGAAATGGGGATCAGGATGTTGCTCAATGAATGTGAGATCATTTCGCGTGGCGATGAAGGGATTTATCTAGCCGGCATCGACGATGCGCACTATTATCGCGTGGATAACATAGAAAAAGCAGCATCCGAAATTCCTGACAATGGCTTCTCTATCCTGCTTTCGCACACGCCGGAAATTTATCGCCAGGCTGCACATGCGGGTTTCGATCTGCTTCTGAGCGGCCATACCCACGGGGGCCAGATCTGTCTACCGGGGTCTATCCCGATCAGTCTGGATTCGGTTCTGCCACGGTATATGGGCTCCGGGCCCTGGAAATACCGCGACATAGTGGGTTACACGTCGGTTGGCGTCGGATCCTCTATCGTTGCCGTTCGGATTAATTGTCTTCCGGAAATTACTCTTCATCACCTCCGGTGCGTTTGACCGTACGGGTACCGTTAATACGGTCGATCACGAACGTGCAGCCTGAACAGCAGGTGTGAGAGCATCACCTCGGCGATAAAGAAAATCGCGGTGCCGGCGATGATGTCCACGGCCGTCAGCGAGAGCGCATGGCGGCAAGCGAGCAGTGGAATTAGCGATTCTGGAATCTGGTCTAGGCCTACAGCCATGCTGCTCGACTGCAAGCCGAGACGCCGTTTCAAAAAGCTCGAAAGTAAATCACCGGCCAGCGCCATAGTCGCCACCAGCAAACCGATTGTTAATGTGAGACCGAGTAGCGGTGCGCATGCTGAAGTTATGAAGATCGAGATCAGAATTCCGCGTACGGTCTTCGACGCGCCGAAAAGTGGCCGTCCATCGATAAACTTGATATTCCCATCAAGGGGCCATGAATATTTGTTGCCAAATATCCATTTGGCGATGACTGGGGAACCATTCGCCAGCATCAATAAAATTAGGATCTGTAAGATGGCTGAGTATTGCATGCATTCCGCGTTTTGGATGGATAAAGTATCTTCGTGATGATTGTGCGGCAGGTACTAGCTGTCCGAAACTAACGGTACTTTGTTCTGCGTGCAAACAAAGTGTAACGGCAGGCGCGAGGCCATCGTTACCGTGTCTGCTGGTGGCACAAAGGGGGTAGCGCTGCTCGCCGCGAAGATTTCGCTTATGGCCCGATAGTGGACTATCGGGAGCAATCCACGGATGTGTTTGTGAGTTTAAATCCTAGCAATGCAGCTGCGCTTCCATTTGTCATCGATGCGCACAGCGCGTAATGTCCTTGCCCCGGATTAAAAACTGGGGCACCTTTTATCGACATAAAACTGGGAGGACATCATGACAGCGTTCAACATCGTGCGATTTCGCGTCAAGCCGGGCCACGAGGAGCATTTCATTGCTGCCCATCGCGGTCGGAAACTTGGGTTGCGTGGCTTCCGTGGTGGCGCTTTAGTCAAGACCGGCGAACGCGGCTATTGCATCGTCGGTGAGTGGACAAGCTTGCAAAGGATGATCGAGGCGCGGCCGAAGATGATCGAGATCCTCGACACGTTCCGCAACGATCTTGAGGACTTGGGCGCCGGGCTCGGCGTGACCGATCCTGTGTCCGGCGATGTGGTGGTCAATTTGCCGGGAGCACCCAAGCCACGCAGGAAAAAACCGCGCACCAAGTCGCAACGCCGGGCCCGCAAATAGGCAGCCTTACTAGTCGCCCGCATCTGCGGCGCGGCTTACTCATTCACCAGCTGAGGACCCCCGTCTAAGCAGTGGGATTGGATGGCCGTAAGCCTAACCGGCTCTCTCGCAGCATCTGCACACAGCTCATTGCAGAAGTACCGCTCGCCTTTCCTTTGAGCTTCATCCTTCATCGGCTCGCTGCAAAATGCGCAATTGCGCGAACTGCCGCTGAGCATGTAGCGCGATCTCCAGAACATAGGTGTCCCCCACGAATCAACCTGAATCATAATTCAGTTTCTCGCGGACTAAAAAGAGTCTTCGCCAGCGTTCATTAAGCCCTAAGAATCCAAGCGATATCTTCAGCGGATTTCATTATCACTAGGTCGCGCTTAGGCTTTCGGCACACACAGCGCGAGCGTAGTCTGGCCGCACCTCAGCCTGTCGCGGCCGGCAATTTTGTGGCCTCAATGGCAGCGATAGTCGCGAGCGCCGCTGCGGTCTGCTTTTCCTGGCCGTTGACAATGCTGAAGATATCGGCCGCAACGACGGTCAAGTTGCTTCCCGGCCTGATGACACGGGCCGCGACAGACCAGTCGTTGACCGGTCGCTGGCGCCAGCAGGTTGAGCTTGTACTCGGCGGTTAGCACTGCTTGGCCGGGTTTGCGCCATGGTCGACTAGGAATGCGCTGACGCCGCCACGAAACATCCCAAGATGCTGGAGCAGTTCGGGACGGCGAACAACAGAGACCCCGCAACTACCGGGCCCGAGCTCATCGAGCTCGGCAGATACTGGCGTGGAGGAAGGCAGATCATTCTACTTTTAGCCCGGCCTTTTCGACGATCTGCTTGTACATCGGAACTTCGCGGGCGATGCGAGCTTTGAATGCCTCGGGCCCTTCGGCGATGACGGGCGCGCCAGACTTTCTGTAACGCTCTATGACATCCGGCTGCTTCAGGATTTTCGAAAGCTCCTTGACCAGCCGTTCGACAACCGGCTGCGGCGTTCCTGCCGGCGCAAAAAGGCCATAGCTGGTGTCCGTCTCGGCATTATGAATACCGAGTTCATCGAGCGTCGGAACATTCGGCAATTCGGGCCAGCGGGTTTTTCCGGTCTGCGCCAACGCGCGCAGTAGGCCAGAGTCGATCTGTCCCGCAACCGACCCATAGTTCGCCGTCATCATTTCGACATCGCCGGCAAGCACAGCCTGAATCGCTGCCGGCACAGCCTTGTAGGGAATATGCTGCATATCGAGGCCGGCTCGCATTTTCAGAATCTCTCCGGCGAGATAGGGGGTCGTGCCGATGCCGGGACTAGTCCAATTTATTTTTCCGGGACTCGCTTTCACGGTCGCGATCAAATCGGACAGAGATTTTAATTTAGAGTCAGCTTTGACCGTATAGACATTGGGTGATCCGCCAAGCACCATCAGCGGGATAAAGTCCTTGATCGGATCGTAATTTGCATTGACGTAGAGACTCGGATTAACAACGAAGGCGCTCGAGCAGACGAGCAGCGTATAGCCATCCGGTGCCGCGCGTGCCACCGCGCTGATCCCAAGATTTCCGCCCGCGCCAGGGCGATTTTCGACAACTACCGGCTTGCCGAGCGCCTCCGACAGCTGGGCGTTGATAAGTCGCGCCGCAATGTCGGTGCCGCCGCCGGCGCCGAAACAGACGACCATTGTGATTTGCCGCTCGGGATATTCCGCGCGGACGACATTCGGCGACAGCAAGCCTAATGTGAGTGCCGCCATGATCATTGTTAACGGCATACGCAGGAAGCTTCCAAGTGTTCGCAAGCCGATCATCGCTCAGTTCCTCCCGGCGTTCATGCTTTTGCTGTTCGTGTGCGCGCTCAAGCTGACAGTTGCGGGCTGGAGCGGAAATTGTAGATCTTCGACCAGTCGTCGCGCGCGCCGCGGTTCGGGCCCTGGTAGAGCAGGCGCGGGCTTTGCAGCAGGCCGATATCGCGCTTGAGCTCGGCCATGCCTTCGGTGACCTTGAGCAGCACCGCGTTGCAGTCGAGCACCAGCGTGCCGTCGACTTCCCTGATCTTTTCGCGTCGGATGATCGCGTTAACCGTGGCGCAGGCGGCCAGCACCACCTCGGCACCCTGCGCAGCCAGGCGACGCGTCTCCTTGATAAAGCTCTCGGTCATTTGACCCGGATCGACGAAAGCCTTCTGCACCTCGGTGAAATCGATGCCGAGATCGCCGAACGGAACGTGGCGCGAGCTCAAGCCGTACTCGAACGCTTTGCGGTCGTAATACTGCGCCTGCTTGGCGTGGAACGCGACGCCGGAAAACTTCTGGCCATACATGCAGGCGACCATCATCGAGGTCTCGCCAAGGCCGAACACCGGGATCTTTACGACCTCGCGCGCTTCGGTCATGGCCGGATCGAGGAAGCAGCCGATCGCCACGGCGTCGTAGCCGCGGTCGCCGGCCTGCATGATCTTATTGAGCACGCCGCCCGGAGCAAAGCTGTTCATCGCCACGACCGCGTTGTAGTGCAGGTCCATCGAGCCGTTATCGACGCCGTTGATATCGATCTCGGTATCGGCGCGTTTGATGCTGTCGAGTTGATCGGTCAGCGAGTTGCGATAATCATTAAGGCGATGAATGGGGGTGCTGCTCTGCCACCAGATTTTCATGATTGATTCCCTTGTCCGGCGTGGTCGCGGCGGTCGGGGGCCAGAACCACGCGGCGATATTGCTATAAACTAACTAGTTAGTCTATAGCATCGTGGCGGCGGCTGGACAAAGGCGGCCTTGGGAGCGCGGCCCCGGCGCTCAAAAAGCCGCGCCAGGCCTTGCGTTTCGTTAAACTTGAAGGACGCCGGGGTGGCGGTCGCGGCTGGGGCCGCGGTTTCGTTTTCGGACGGCACGGCCGTGCAAGAACAGCGCAATCGCGCAACGTCAGAGAAGGATACCTGCGATGAGAGGCCTTTACTGGGAGGAATGGGAAATCGGCCTGGAGTTTGTCAGCCCGGCGCGAACCATTACCGAAGCCGATATCGTGATGTTTGCGGGCTTGTCCGGCGACTACAACCCGCTGCATACCAACGAGGAATATTGCAAGCAGACCCAGTTCGGCGGGCGCATCGCGCACGGGCCGCTGGTCTATGCCATTGCTGCCGGCCTGGTGTTCCAGCTGCATCTCTATGACGACACGCTGATCGCGTTTCTCGGCTTCGACAGCCTGAAATTCACTAAGCCGGTGAGGCCGGGCGACACGGTGCACGCGTGCCTGAAGGTGCTGGAGAAGCGCGAGACGTCAAATCCCGAACGCGGCGTCATGAAGCGCCAGCTTCAGGTTTTGAATCAGCGCGGCGAGGTGGTGCAGGAGGGCGTGCAGGCCTTCCTGCTCAAGCGTAAGCCGAAATAGCGGCTCTCACTCTAACCGTCCGGATTAAGCCGCACGTACCGCAGGATCATATCGATGATATGATCCTTGCGCTGCTGCAGCCGGCGCGGCTGCAGCGCGTCGATATGGAAGATCGCATTCAACGTGTGTTGATGGGCGACGTAATAGGCGAACAGGCTGGAGATCGAAATATAGAGATCGATGGCGTCGATGCCGGGGCGAAACACGCCTTGCGCGACGCCCCTTTTCAACAGGTCGGTCAGCGCATCGACCAACTGCTGATACATTTCACCGATCAGCTTCGATCGCTTGACGTGCTTGCCGCCGTGGAAGTTTTCGCTCGCCAGCAGCTTGCCGTATTCCTGATGCTCGACCCAGATCGACATCAGCAGGTGCACGAGCTGGCGCACACCGGTTTCCGGATCCAGCTGGCGCGCCAGGAATTCCCGTTGGCGCTCGCGGATGGATTGGTAGGCGGTCTCCAACGCGGCGGTGAACAGGTCGTCTTTGTTGCCGACGTATTGGTAGAGCAGGGTCTTGTTGACGCCCGAGCGGCGCGCGACTTCGTCGACGCGCGCGCCGTCGAGCCCCTTGAGCGCGAACTCGGCGATCGCGGCCTTGATGATCTTTTCCTTGGAGAGCGCCGCGGTGCGTTTCGGCCGCTTGCGGGCTGCGGTCTTGCTCGCTAGTGCCACAGTTCAATTCTCCAGGCTGTCTGATTGCAAAAAAACTAACTAGTTAGTATACATAACTCAGCGGCGCCGGGAAAGAGCGTTAAATCGTTCCCGGCGGTTCGCCAAATCATGCCCGGCGGGCATGGTGGCTGCGAATTAGCTGTGCATTTCTCGGAGGGTAAAGCCATGAAGCCGGTCCGTGTAGCCCTGTTCGCACCGGGCATCAATACGAAGGTGATGAGCAAGGCGATCGGCGCCGCCGTCGACGCCGTGATCCTCGATCTCGAGGATTCGGTGCCGATCGCGTCAAAAGCCGAAGCCCGCTCGCTGGTCGCGAGCGTCATCGATAGTTCAGTTGCGAACGCGGGCCCGGCCAACTTCGTGCGCGTCAACGGTGCGGCGACGGGTTACCTGGTGGACGACCTGGAGGCGGTGGTGCGGTTGGGCCTTGCCGCGGTGATGTTGCCGAAGGCGGAAAGCGTCGAGGACGTGCAGCAGACCGCGGCTGCAATCGAACGCCACGAAAAGGCGCGCGGCATGAAAGCCGGCACGGTCGAGATCATCCTGCAAATCGAGAGTGCGCTCGGCATCTATCGTTGTTTCGATCTGATCAAAGCCTCGCCCCGCGTCGCCGCCACCTGCCTCGGTAGCGCCCGCGATGGTGACCTGCAGACCGATCTCGGCTGCTCCTGGTCGATCGAAGGCACCGAACTGATGTATGCGCGCTCCAAGCTCCTACTCGACACCCGCGCGGCCGGCAGCCACGTGCATCCGCTCGATGGCGTGTTCAGCGATCTCAACGACGAGGCCGGGCTGATCGCCGACACGCGGCTGTCCGCGCGGCTCGGCTATGTCGGCCGCACTATCATCCATCCCAAGCAGATCGCGCCGGTGCGGCAGGCCTATGCGCTGCCGGAAGCGGAGGCCGCCTATTATCGCAAGGTGGTCACCGAATTCGCGGCCAAGGAAAAGCAGGGCATTGCCGCCATTACCGTCGACGGAAAGCTCGTGGACTACGCCATGTTCCAGCGCGCCAAACGGGTACTCGATCTGGTTAATCTCGATCAAAGGTGAACGCAAATGGATTTCAATTTCACGTCGGACCAGGAAACGTTGCGCGATCACATCAAACAGCTGCTGGATGAGGTATGCCCGCCGGAATACGCTGAGCGTTGCGACAACGAAGGTCGGCCACCGCGTGAGGCCTATGATGAGGTCGCCAAGCATGGATGGTTAGGTCTCAGCCTTCCTGTCGAATATGGCGGCATGGGTGGGTCCGCCATCGACCTTGCCATTTTACTGGAAGAGGCGGGACGGCATTTCGAAGAACTCGGCATATGGCTGTTCCGCACGCTCACATATGGCGGCTACGCGGTGATCCAACACGGAACTGCGGAGCAGAAGGCGAGCCTGCTGCCCAAGGTATTGCATGGCCAGTTGTCCTTCTGCCTCGGGCTGACCGAGCCGCAATCCGGCTCCGATGCCGCGGCATTGACCACGCGCGCGACCGCAACTGATGACGGATATTTGATCAATGGCCAGAAAGTTTTCACTTCTGGCATGGACATCAGCGACTATTGCCTGCTAGTGACGCGGACATCCTCGACCGGCAAAAAGCAGCAAGGCATCACCAATTTTCTCGTCGACACGAAGTTGCCAGGTATTGAAATCCGCAAGATCAAGACGCTGGGACAGCGCGCCATCGGCACCACGCAGGTTTTCTACAACGACGTGAAAGTCCCGGCGTCGGCTGTGCTCGGTAAGGTCGATGACGGCTGGGAAGCCGTCGATGCCTATCTTTGGTATGAGCGGCTCTGTCTTTCCGCTGCTCGCACTGGAGCAGCGACGGCCGCGTTCGATTACGCCCTCGAATACGCCAAGACCCGAAAACAGTTTGGGCAAACTATCGGGAAGTTCCAGGCGATATCGCACAAGCTGGCCGACATGAAGGTCATGCTCGATGTGTCGCGAATGCTTGTGTATCGGTTTGCGTGGCTGATGTCGGAGGGTAAAGCGACGCGCCAGGATGCAGCTGTGTTGAAGCTATACACCGCTGAAACCTACAAGACCGTATCCGATCTCGGCATGCAAATTCTCGGCGGTTACGGCTATTGCATGGAATTTCCAATGCAGCGGTTTTTCCGGGATTCGCGCGTGGCGGTGATTGGCGGCGGAACCTCGGAAATTCAACGCAACATCATCGCGCATGGCCTCGGGCTCTAGTCCGGATAAGCAGACGCACGAAAGAGAGCAGATGTCGTACCCCCTCGAAGGCGTCAAGATCCTTGAACTCGGTCAGATCATCGCCGGAACCTACGGCAGCCAAGTCCTGTCCGATCTGGGCGCCGAAGTGATCAAGGTGGAAAGCCCTGAGGGCGACCTCGGCCGTAATCCCTCCGTCGCCCCGTACCGGGGCCTGAGCGGATTGTTCCTCACCCTTAACCGCAATAAGCAAAGCATTGTTATCAATCTCAAGACCGAGGCCGGTCGCCGCGTCTTTTATGACCTGGTGAAAGTCTGCGATGTCGTGATCGACAATTTTCGGCCCGGCGTGCTTGAACGGTTGCAAATCGACTATGCTACCCTAAGCCGCATCAACCCGCGCATCATTCAGTGTTCCGTCACCGGTTTTGGCTCGGCCGGCGCGTACAAGGACTATCCCGCGCTCGACATCAACATTCAGGCGATCAGCGGCCATATGGCGATCACCGGCGAACCCGGCCGACCGCCGGTGCGCGTAGGCATTCCGATCGCGGATCTCAGCGGCGGCATCTTCTCCTGCAAGGGAATCCTTGCGGCACTGTTCGACCGCGAGCGAACTGGCAAAGGCCGCCACGTCGAGCTATCGATGTTTGACGCGATGCTCAACCTGCTCAGCTACATGGGAACGATGTGGCTGACCAATGGTGAGCTGCCGCGGCCGCCAGGCTCGGCGCATGATTACACCGTGCCGTGGCAAGCCTTTGCCACCAAGGATGGCTATGTCGTCGTCGCCACGCGTCAGGAGGTGTTCTGGCAGAAGTTTTGCACAGTGCTGGAACGGCCGGACCTTGCCGACGATCCACGCTTCGCTACCAATGCCAAACGCGTGCAGAACCGCACCACGCTGCTGCCCGATCTAGAGCGCATATTTCTGATTCGCACCACCGCCGATTGGCTCGAACGACTGCGCGCTGCCGAAGTTCCGGCTGCACCGGTCAACAATCTCGACCATGCATTTTCCGAACCGCCCGTAGCCGAGCGGGAGATGATCGTCGAGTACGATCATCCCGATGTTGGTAAAGTCAGGCTGCCGGGAAATCCGATAAAGATGTCGGGAATGCCCGGCACGATTTCGACTCCAGCACCGCGGCTCGCCCAGCACACCGATGCCGTGCTTGGTCGTCTGCTCGGTTTCTCGCCCGAGCGGATCACGAGCCTACGGCAGACCGGTGCAATCGCATAAATCGCTTGCGCGTTCGCATCGGCAAGCAGACTACGAGCCACGCGGCAACGCGGTAAAATTTTCACGACCCATCTCGCTGCGGCCGGAAAAAAGCTCGACCAGTTTCTCTGGTAAGACTCGCGCCCTGACCCGCCCCTGCTGCGGATCAAACGCGGTGCATACTCTCGTTTCCCCACATTCCGCGGCTAGGACACCGGCATTAAAGACGCGGTGTTGGATGTCGAAGGCGCAGCGGTGAAGGTTGACGATGCTGGTTTCGATGAGCAGCTCGTCGCCCCATCGCACCGGCACTAAAAACTTTGACTTGTACTCAACGACGGGAATGCCGTCGATGCCGAACTCTGCGATCATAGTCTTCAGGGCAAAGCCGCCCCGCGCCAGAAGGGCGTGGACGGAAAAGTCAAACCAGATAAAATAATTCGGGTTGTAAACAATCCCGGACGGATCGCAGTGACCAAATTCTACATAGACGGTGCGCTCGTTCATGAGCATCGGATCGCCTTTTTAATTTACCGTTCGCAAACACCTAGGTGATCGGCCTCTAGTGACGGAACCAGATGCAATGTTATTTTAGCAGTCTTCGCCGGGGCAGGAGCACGGCCGGACCACCCCATCATGAGAAATTTATTTGAGCGAGATCGCCGTGGCAATGAAATTGAATATACGAACGCTACTTTTTAATATTTCCGCTAGCGTCGAACTGCTTGATGTAAGCCCATAAGTCGCCGGCCTGCTGCTCGTTCTTGATGCCGGGGAAGATCATCTTGGTGCCGGGGATCTTGGCGCGCGGATCCTTGATGTAGTCCTTGAAGGTCGTCTCGTCCCAAGTGATGCCGGAATTCTTGTTGGCGTCGGAATAGCTGTAGCCGGCCGCAGTACCGGAACGGCGACCGTCGAGACCATTGAGTTCGGGACCAATTTTATTTTTCGCATCGGGGCCGATAGAGTGGCAGGCTTGGCAGACCTTGAACACATTCGCGCCCTTTTCGACATCTTGTGCCAAACCTGCCCCCGTCGATGTGGCGATCAATGCAGCGGCCGTGATCAACTTTTTCATTGGCGTGTCTCCGTTTCGTCGGTCGCGGCGCTCGGTCGGATCGACCTCACCAACCGAACTAGATATTCGATCCCGCTTGCTGTCCCTTAATCTTAGAGCAACGACTTGGAGTCTACCTGATAAAACTGAGGTATGACGCGAGCGCCTCAACTTGCTTAGGTGACAATCTACTTGCAATTCTGGGCATTGGAGGCTTTGCAGTCGCATGATATTGATCAGCCCCCACTGAGTGGTCCATCTGGAATGTTAGTTGAGAGTTGGCCGTTGCGCTAGCGTGGCCGGCGGAGCCGGTCGACGTAGCGCAGCCGGCCACGCGGCGAATGCTGGCACGAACACCTCGGGTGCCGGTGGCTTGTAGCCCAGCGATTCATGCGGCCTGATTGCGTTGAAGTGGCGCCGCCAGCTTTCGATGATGATTTGGGCCTCACGCAGCGTGTAGAATATTTCACCATCGAGCAGTTCATCGCGCAGGCGCGCGTTGAAGCTTTCGACGTAACCATTCTCCCAGGGACTGCCTGGTGTGATGTAGGCGGTCTTGGCCCCGACCGCCGTGATCCACTCCTGCACAGCCTTGGCCACAAACTCCGGCCCATTATCGGACCGGATGTGGCCAGG
>Ga0209048_10005639_pt1 | contig 11810 bp, 9 predicted proteins | sample FrelakmetCRP12CR_FD_187146 | JGI IMG/M metagenome (GOLD analysis project Ga0209048, IMG submission 187146) | Freshwater lake sediment microbial communities from the University of Notre Dame, USA, for methane emissions studies - CRP12 CR (SPAdes)... | ecosystem: Environmental > Aquatic >... | reverse complement strand
GGGGGGGAGCCGCTATCGCGGTCGGCCCGCCGCCGGATTCGGCGGCGTCCAGGGGAGGGGGTGCTCACGGTTCGGGGGTCGGCCCGGGGAGGCCGTACTTGAGGCTACCCGGGCGATCGGGGACGACGCGCTCATCCGGCCGGGAGCACGGGTGACCGGGCACGGGACCGGCCCGCCCACATCCCGCTCATCCGCGGTCGTCGAGATCGAGGGCCAGCTGCGCCTGGTCGTCGGCAGGGCGGCACGCCGCGCTGCGGCCCCACGGAAGGTGGTCCATGAAGACCCAGGTCCGGCGGTGGATCGCGCTCGGCCCCCAGGCCTGCAGGGCCAGCTTGTGGCGCGGGCAGGGGTACCCCTTGTTGTACTCGAAGTCGTACATCGGGTAGTGCTCCGCCTCGGCCCGCATGAACCGGTCACGCGTGACCTTGGCCAGGATCGACGCGGCGGCGATGGAGGCGCAGGTCGCGTCGCCCTTCACCAGCCGGCGCGCCCACCCGTCGGCGACGAAGTCCCAGCTCCCGTCGACGAGCACCTCGTCGGGCTCAACCCCGAGACCCGCGAGGGCGCGGCGGGCAGCCAGCTTCTGCGCGGCGGACATGCCCAGGGTGTCGCATTCGGCCTGGGAGGCGTGACCGACGGCCCACGCGCGGCACCACGACGCCACCCGGTCGTAGAGGCGCTCGCGCTCGGCCTCCGCCAACAGCTTGGAGTCGCGGATCTTGTAGACCCGCCGGTCGGGCGGCAGGACGGCCGCGCCCACGCTGATCGGGCCCGCCCACGCGCCCCGGCCGACCTCGTCCACGCCCACGACGATCTCGCGACCCTCGGCCCACAGCTGACGCTCGAGCGTCAGCGAGGGCACCGTCCGCCGGGTGACCCGGGGCCCGGGCCTGGGCCGGGTGGGCGGCTGGGCCATGGGCGCAGACCGTAGCCGGGCGCCGCACCGGCGGCGGTGCCGCTACTCGAGCACGACCGAGGGCTCCCCGTCCCGGATCTCGCCCAGGTCCGCCCAGCCCTCGCCGACGAGCCGGGCTGCATCGGCGGGATCCAGCGCGACGAGCAGACCGCCCGACGTCTGCGGATCGAGGGCCAGCGCCTCCCGAGCCGGGTCGGCGGTACTGGTGAAGCGCCCGGTCAGGTACGCGCGGTTGCGGGGATCGCCGCCGGTTCGGGTGCCGCCCTCCGCCGCCGCGAGGGCGCCGTCGTAGAGGGGCAGGGACGTGGCGTCGAGGTGCACGGCGACACCCGAGCGCTCCGCCAGCTCCCACGAGTGGCCGAGCAGCCCGAATCCCGTGACGTCCGTCACGGCATGGGCCGCCGGACCGCCGTCACGGTCGGGCAGGGCCGACAGCCGCTCGGCCGGCGCCCGGTTGAGCGTCCGCATGACGGTGATGGCTGCGGCACGGGCGTCCGGTGAGCCGCCAGCCAGCACGATGCCGGAGCCGAGGGGCTTGGAGAGCACGAGGCGGTCCCCGGGTCGGGCCCCACCCTTGGCCCAGATCCGGTCGGGGTGGACCAGGCCCTGGACGGCGAGGCCGAAGATCGGCTCCTCCGAGCGGATGGTGTGGCCGCCGACCACCGCGCCACCGGCGGCCGCGACGCGTTCGGCGGCGGCACCAAGGATCGTGGCCACCACCTCGGTCGGCATGCGCTCGGGGAAGGCGGAGATGTTGAGCGCGAGGATCACGCGGCCGCCCATGGCGAACACGTCACTGCAGGCGTTCGCCGCGGCGATGGCCCCGAAGTCCTCAGGGTCGTCGACGAGCGGGGGGAAGAAGTCGGTGGTCGAGACCAGCGCGGTGTCCGGACCAAGCCGGTAGACGGCGGCGTCGTCGAAGGGCGCCAGCCCGACGAGCAGATCGGCGTCGAGCGGGCCGGGCAGCTGGCGGACGAGCGACGCCAGAGGGACGCCGCCCCATTTCGCGGCGCACCCGCCGCACGAGGTCCATTCGGTCAGCCGGTAGGGGTCGAGCGTCGGCTCCGCCGGCGGTCCTTCCCCGCCGGCGGACCGTCGGACGGGCGCATCCGGCGTGATGCTCTCGTTCCGGCCGGTCAAGGTGCGCCTCCGGGGACGGACCGGGACGCCCGTGACCGCGAGGACACAGGCCGTCCATCAGGGGGCCGGCCGACGACAGGGTCGATCCGGGCGATGGCAGCCGCCTCGTCGGGGTCGGGTTCAGTCGAGAGGAAGGCGCCGAGGACCTCCCGGGCGATCTCGACGGAGACGAGACGCAGGCTCAGGGCGCAGACGTTGGCGTCGTTCCAACGGCGGGCTCCCCGGGCCGTCTCGGCGTCGGTGCACGAGGCGGCCCGCACGCCAGGGACCTTCGTGGCGGCGATCGCGACGCCGGTACCGGTCCAGCACCAGACGACCCCCCGGTCGGCGACTCCCTGCGTGACCGCCTCTCCCACCGCCCGTCCGACCTCGGGCCAGGCCTGGCCCTCGGCCACGACCGTGACCTCATGGCCACGCTCGCGCAGCTCGGCGAGAAGGGCCCGGGTCCCCTCGGTCTGCTCGTCGGTCCCATAGGCCACGCGCACACGTCGAAGCTACCCTCGATCGGCCACGGCGCCCGCGGGCGGGCCGCACCCCGGTGGCGATCGCCGGCCGCCTACGCTCGCGCCGGTGAGCGTCGTCCGGGTCGCCGTGGTACCGCACACCCACTGGGATCGGGAGTGGTATGCCGCCTTCGAGACGTTCCGGGGTCGGCTCGTGGAGCTGCTCGACGACCTGCTCCCGCTGCTCGAGTCGGACCCGGGCTACCGCCACTTCCTCCTCGACGGTCAGGTGGCGGTGGTGGACGACTACCTCGCCGTGCGACCCGAGGCGGAGGAGCGCTTGCGACGGCTGGTCGGGGCGGGGCGGGTGGCGATCGGCCCGTGGTACACGCTCCCGGATGAGTTCTGCGTCTCGGGGGAGACCCTGGTCCGCGACCTGCAGCTCGGGCTCTCCCGCGCCGACCACCTGGGCGGCGCGCTCCCCGTCGGCTACCTGCCCGACATGTTCGGTCACGCCGCGCAGATGCCGCAGCTGCTGCGCCTCGCCGGCTTCGAGGACGCCGTCGTGTGGCGCGGGGTCCCCGCCGCGGTCGACCGGACCGCCTTCTGGTGGTCGGCGCCCGACGGCTCCACGGTGCGAACCGAGTACCTCTGGCACGGCTACGGCGTCGGGGCGGGCGTGCCCGACGACGCCAAAGCCCTGGTAGCCAGGGTGCGCGCCGTGATCGACGGCCTCGGACCGGCCCGGCACGGGCCCCTGCTGTTCCTCAACGGCACGGATCACGAGCGGCCCCAGCCGTGGCTCGGTCGCGTGGTGGCCGAGGCCAACGAGCTGGCCGAGGACCTCGAGATCCGCGTGATGAGCCTCGTCGACGCCCTCGGGCTCGAGCCCGCCGCACGAGGCAGCCGGGACGGCCCCGACGACCTTCCGGCCTGGACCGGCGAGCTGCGCTCGAGCGCCCGGACCAACCTCCTCATGGGGGTGGTGTCCAACCGGGTCGACCTGAAGCGGGCGGCGGCCGCCGCCGAACGCGCCCTGGAGCGCGTGGCTGAGCCGCTCTCGGCGCTGTGGCTCGAGCCCGGCCGCTGGCCGGGCTCGCTCCTCGCCGATGCCTGGCTCGACGTGATCCGCAACGCGGCACACGACTCGAGCTGCGCCTGCTCGGTGGACGACGTCTGCGCCGCCGTCGCCGTCCGCTACACGGGTGCCCGCCGCACGGCCGAATCCCTCGCCGACCGGGCCCTCGCCGGCCTCGCCGGCCGGTGCGCGGAGCCGGGACTGCTCGTGGTGAACCCGACGTCGCGACCTCGTGGCGGGGTCATCGAGGTCGAGCTTCCCGGGGAGGGTCCGGTGCCCGGCGGCCAGGTCATCGGCGAGCGCCGTGCGGTGCTCGCCGACATGGTCATGGACGCCGAGGAGGCCGCCCGGTGGCTCAGCAGCTGGCGCAGTCAGCAGCTCGACCCGACGACGTTCGTCCTGCGGGTCGAGGTCGCGGAGGACGCCGACACGGTCGAGCTGACGCTCCACGCGGACGACACCCTGCTGACCAACCTCCTGGTCCCCCCGATCCGCGCCGACGTCCAGGAGCGCCTCGCCGCCGCGCCGGGGCGCCGCCTGCACCTGCGCATCGAGCAGCCCTCCCGGCGGCGGGTGCTGTGGCGGGTTGAGGACGTCCCTGGATTCGGCTGGGTGCGCTGGGACCCGACGCCCATCCTCACCCGGCCGGTCGAGGTCCGTGCCGAGGGATCCCGCGACACCACCACGGCCGTTCTCGACAACGGTCTGGTCACGGTTCGGATCGACAAGGCGTCGGCGACGTTCAGCATCGGCGACGTCTCCGGACTCGCCCGGGTGGTGGAGTCCGGCGACCACGGGGACACCTACAACTACTCCCCGCCCGACCACGACACCGTCGTCGGGAAACCCGTGCGGGTTCGGGTCGCCGTGCGCGAGGCCGGGCCGGTCCGGGCCCGCGTCGAGCTGCACGCCGTCCACGACTGGCCCGAGCGCGTGGACGAGGTGGAGCGCCGCCGGGTGGGCAGTCTGGAGACCGTGGTCACCACGGAGGTCGAGCTGCGGGCCGGCGAGCCGTTCGTCCGCGTCCGGCACGCGTGGAACAACCGGGCGCGGGACCACCGCGTCCGCGCGCTGCTGCCCCTGCCCAGCCCGGCGTCGTCGTCGCGGGCCGAGTGCGCGTTCGCCGTCGTGACGAGGGGGCTTCGGGCCGAGGGAGGACCCACCGAGCGGGCGCTGGCCACGTTCCCGAGCCGACGCTTCGTGTCGGCGGGCGGCCTCACCGTCGTCCACGACGGCCTCCTCGAGTACCAGCTCACGGATGGCGGCGGCGGGGAGCTCGACCCGGACGCCGCCGCCGCCGAGGCCCTGGCCCTCACCCTGGTTCGTGCCACCGGCATGCTGTCCCGAGTGGGGCTCACCTCTCGTCCCCTGCCGGCCGGGCCGTCGATCCCCGTCGAGGGAGCCCAGATGCAGGGACCGGTCGAGGCCCGCTACGCGGTGTGCGCGGACCCCCACGTGGATCCGTTCGCCCTGGCCGACGAGGCGCTGGTCCCCCTGTGCACGACACGGGCCCCCGGGGGCGGGGCCGACGCCACCGCGTCGGGCGCGGCACTGACCGTCGAAGGCGCGGAGGTCAGTGCGGTCCTTAGGGAGGGCGGGGATCCCGGCGACCTGACCGTGCGACTCTTCAACCCCACTCCCGACGCCGCCGTCGCCCGCCTCCCCGGTCGCCACGGGTGGGTCGTCGACCTCCGGGGCCGGCCGCTCCGGCCATTCGAGGCTGAAGTGGGGCTGGGGGCCTGGGAGCTGGCGACCCTTCGCCTGGCCGCGTCGCCCTGAGGCCCCGCGCCGATCAGGCCCCCGGTCGGTCCTCCCCGTGGGCCTCTCGGCGCTCGGCCCGCTGGTAGCCCGCCTCCGACAGCAACGTCCGGAGGAACCGACGGCGCGCCCGGTCCTCCGCCGGCCCCGTCCCTGCAGAGCGGAGCGCCCAGAGGGTCACGGTGCCGATGTCCTTCAGGTGGCGGGCACCGAGTGATCGCCACGCCCAACGCGCGTCGCCGGCCAGCGCCTCGTGCACGTCCTCGGCGACGACCACGGTTCCCGGATAGGCGACGTTCACGAGCCGGCTGGCGAGGTTGACGACGGGCCCGTAGTAGTCGCCCTCCTGACTCAGGACGGTGCCCCGTGCCAGGCCGACCCGGACATCGGAGAGGATCTCGTCACCGGCGAACACCTCGGCCAGCGCAGCGGCGATGGTGGCAGCTGTCGCAACGTCGTCCGCGACGAACATGACCTCGTCCCCGATCATCTTCACCACCCTGGCCCCCCCGGCGGTGATGGTGTCCTGGGCGGTCTCCTCGAAGCGCGAGACGAGGTCCCCCAGGGCGCGTTCGCTCAGCTGCTGGCTCAGCGCCGTGTAGCCCACCAGGTCGGCGAAGCCGACGGCGAGAGGGACCACCGCCGCGTTGTCATCGACCGATTCGACGACCAGGGCCCGGCGGGCGGCCGCCTGCAGGTGGCGCCGCCACACGTAGACGATCAGGTCGCCCAGCACGGCGAAGAGGTTCTCCGGAGCGGTGAGGAGCGCCTCGGTGAAGGCGAGCCGCTCGGCGGAGGTGGGCCGCGTGCTCGGCTGGGCGGCGATCTCGGTCTCGGCGACGCGGGCCATCGCCGAGCCCAGCACCCGGGCGAACTGCACCGCCGCCTCCTCGTCGGTGAATCCGAGTTCCACCAGCCGCCGCAGCGTGGTCAGTGCCGCGAGGTCGACGTCGGTGAAGAACGTCTCCTCGTCGCCGACGGCGGGAAAGCCGAGGGCGCGCCACAGCCGCACGGTCATCTCGTAGGGCAGGCCGGACTTCTCCGCCACCCGGCCCGGCGTGTAGGCCGGCGGCGCGGGGAGGGAGAGGTGCTCGATCGCGAGCAGGGCGACGCGCCCGTGGGCCAGGGCCCGCTCGAGTGCCTCCTCGGAGACCCCGCGCTCCTGGAGGAGCCGCCGGACGACGGCCTCATCATCAGGCGTCCCGGTGGCGGCGTCGCCGGGGGACTCCGGGGCGGGGGACTCCGGGGCGGGGGACTCCGGGGCGGGGGACTCCGGGGCGGAGCCCACGGATCCGTCCACCGCCGGCCGTGCGGCCCGGCGACGGGGGATCCGGCCGCGTTCGGCGCTCACCGGCGCGACCCGTGCCTGCTGCGGGGGGCGCCGTCGCCCGGACCCGGACCCAGGGGCCGGTCCTCACGGCCACTCGCGCCGTTGGACACTGCCAGGACCAGTGTCTCCGTGGCTCCGAGCAACGCCTCACCGGAAGGCTCGACCGTCGACCACGACGGATCGAGACCCGGCACCCGCAGCCGCGCCGGCCCGGCACCGGGGTGGGCCACGAAGTCCCACAGCAGCGCGGCGCGAGGTCCGTGCCAGCGGACGGCGAAGGACAACCGGCCCGCGGTCGTGGGGGCGTCGTGGACCTCGAGGGCCTGGCCCTCCCATTCCTCCGGCCACAGCGAGCACAGGGCCAGCACCACCCGGCCCTCGGCGTCGGTTCCTGTCTCACGGACCAGCAGGCGGTTCACCAGATCCACGAAGCCGGCCGCAACCCGGGCATCGTGGCCCTCGCCCGCGCACCCGCCGCCGAGGGCCGGGTGGATGACCTCGGGCCAGGTGAACGTCGGCGTCGCGCCATCGAGCAGCCAACGAAGACGGTCCAACGCCCGCCGGTCGCCGTGGGCGAGCTCGACCGCGGCGAGCTGAAGGGTCCGCCGAGTGTCGAGGCCGTCGCCCGCGTCCCTGCACCGCACGGCCGGGCCGTGACAGAAGCGCGCCCTGACAGCCTCGGCGGTCGCCATGACGCGGGGGTCGTCGGGCGCCAGGACGCCGAGCGGCTCGCAGGCGGCCAGGGACTCGACCATCGCCGGGTCGAACGCCCCCCGGGGACCGGCGGGCACGACCGGAGCGTCGAGACGCTCCGCCACCAGCGCCAGTGACCGATCGAGATCGCCACGCAGCGATCCCGCGAACTGCTCGCACCGGTCGGCCCCCCGGTCGTCTCCCGCGGCCCGGAGCAGCTCGCCCGCGTCGTAGAGCCCCCGCAGCGACCAGAAGGCGTCGACGTAGTGGCGGTCGGCCGCAGGGCCCCAGCCCGCCGGGCGCCCGGTGGGGGGACGGTCGGCCGGCGGGAGACCGGCCACCAGCGCATCCCGGCTCGCTCGGTGCGCCCCGCGCCCGGCGACGCGGGCGCGCTGGATGCGCTGGGCGCCGGCGGCCGCCACCGCCGCCGCCCGCTCGACGAACCCGGCGTCGCGGGTCAGCCGCCAGTGGAGGGCCAGCCCGTGGAGGGCGGCGCCGGTATCGCCGGCCCCGGCATCCCTGAAGGCGCCTCGGAGGTGCCGGGACGAGGCTCCGCCGGAGAGACGGCGCAGCGAGCCGGCGAGCAGGTCGGCCGCTTCGGCGTGCAGTCCGCAGCGGTCGAGGGTGCCCACGAGCAGGGTTGCGTCACGCGTCGCCGCCGGCCCGACCCGCGTCCGCCCCGAGGGAGCCCCACCGCCGTCCAACGAGACGAGCAGGTGCTTGCGGTTGGCATCGACGGCGTCGGCAAGCCGTCCGGCCGGCAGCACGACCCGGAGCCCGCGTCGGCCCAGGGCGTCCCACGATCGGGCGACGTCCGACCCCGACGGAAGCGGCGAGGACAGCGCCGGCATCCGGCCCGACGCAGACGTCAGGTGGTGGCCCTTGATGCGACGGGCCGGCCCCCCGCCACCCACTGCATCGACCGGTACCGCCACGCGGATCGACGAACCGTGGCTCAGGGGGAACACAAAGGCGGCCTGGGCCAGACCGGCCTCGCACTCGACCGGAGCGAACGTGTCCAGGGTCCGGTTGGCCACGACACGCCCCACGACGTCTCCGGCGCTGAAGCTCGACCCGGCCACGGCCGACGGCGGCCTGGGCAGCAGCAGTGCCGGCCTTCCGTCGATAAGGACCGTGGTCCGACCGACCACTTCGATCCGCTCCACCGAGGCGACGCCCTCGAGGTTGGCGGGGCGGACAGCGAAGGCGACGGCGACGGGGACGGGCGAGCGGTTCTCGACCTCCATGACCATGAGGTCGCCGAGCTCGTCCCCGGCCCGCACCGCGTAGGCCCGGCAGGCGGCGTCCCCGGACGGGACCCGCATCAGCGTCTCGACCACGGGTGAGCCCCCGACGAGGGACTGGCGAACGGCAGGCTCGCGGCTCGGCAGGTGCCACCGGTCCCCGGCGCCGACCCACCAGTCCAGTGACCAGCCGTCGGGCCACGGTGCGAGCAGGCCGCGGGGATCGACGGCCGCCCGGCAGGACGAGGCCACGGTGCCGATGCCGGTCCAGGTCCGCCCGGTCACGTTCCGGAGCAGCGCGAGTCCGCCGTCTGGGACAAAGGCCGGCGAGCCCGGATCGGTCTGGCGCTCGAGCCACCATGGCCACAGCCGGTCCGAGCCCGGCGGGACGGCCGCCCAGGTCCGCGCCGCCCGCACGACCGAGCGGGTCTCGAGGCCGAGCGCCTCGGCAAGTCGCCGACCGTCCACGCGCCCACCAAGCTGCCGCAGCTCGGCCAGCGACCGCGCCTGGTCGTCATCGCGGGTCGGCCCGACCATGGCGGGTCGATCCCGTCGCGACCTCAGAGCCATGCGGTCATGTTCCCACGCGCCCTCGACCGTCAGTCGCTGATGCCCTGGAGCTCGGGCTTGGCGTGTCGAAGCATCAGCGCCGGGATGATGTCGGTGGCCTTCCGCCCGCCGTACAGCACCGCGACGACCTGCTCGGCGATCGGCATCTCCACGCCGTGGCGGGCGGCCAGCTCCACGACGGCTTGCGAGGTCTTCACCCCCTCGGCGACCATCTGCATCTCCGCCACGATGTCCTCGAGCGAGCGTCCCCGGCCCAGCTGCTCACCGACCCCGCGGTTGCGGCTCTGGCGGCTGATGCACGTCGCGATCAGGTCGCCCATGCCGGCCAGGCCGCTGAAGGTCAGCGGCTCACCACCGAGGGCCATCCCGAGGCGGGTGAGCTCGGCGAGACCCCTCGTGATCAGCGCGGCACGGGTGTTGTCGCCGAACCCCATGCCGTCCGCCATGCCCGAGGCGATCGCCATCACGTTCTTGAGCGCGCCGGCGAGCTCGCAGCCGACCACGTCGCGGTTCGTGTACACGCGGAAAGCCTCGGTGCTCAACAGCACCTGGAGCCCCGCCGCGACCGCGGGGTCGGTCATGGCGACGACGCTGGCCGCCGGATACCCGGCCAGGATCTCCTTGGCCAGGTTGGGCCCGCTGAGCACGCCGGTTGGGTGGCCGGCCGCGAGCTCGGCCACGATCTCGGTCATGCGGAGGAGGCTGCCCTGCTCCAGCCCCTTCGTGAGGCTGACGATCGGCACGCCCACCGGGAGGTGCGGCACCAACGCGGCGAGAACGTGGCGGAAGCCGTGGGAGGGAACCCCCATCACGAGCACCGTGGACCCGATCACCGCCTCCTCGAGGTCGGCGGTGGCGCGGAGGGACCGAGGGAGGGTGAGCTCGGGCAGGTAGGGCGTGTTCACGCCCGTGGCGCGGATCTCCTCGGCGAGCTCGGGGCGGCGGGCCCACAGCACCGTGGGCGCCCGCTGGGCGGCGATGGCGGCAACGGCCGTGCCCCAGGACCCGGCGCCGATCACTGCGACCTTCATCCCCGCGCACGCTCCCCGGGCCGTCCTGACGGCACCCTACCGGGACCTCGCCCGGTAAGGTCGGCCGACGATGGCCCCGCCGGAGCTCTCCGACCCGCCGAGCCCCACGGGCCGCAACTGGCTCGGCCCGGCCGCCGTCCTGGTCCCGGTCAAGTCGTTCGCCGAGGCCAAGGTCCGCCTGGCCCCGGCATTGCCGCCGGCCGAGCGGGCCGCCCTCGCCCGAGCCATGGCCGCGACCGTGATCGCCGCGGCCGCCCCGCTCCCCGTCGCGGTCGTGTGCGACGATCTCGAGGTGGCGGGGTGGGCCCGGGCTCACGGCGCCCTGGTCGTGTGGGAGCCGGGCCGCGGGCTCAACGGGGCGGTCGAGGCGGGCGTCGACCAACTCCGGGGCGCCGGCGTCGACCGTGTGATCGTTGCCCACGCAGACCTCCCCCAGGCGAGCGCGCTGGCGCGGTTGGATGGAGGCACCGGCGTCACGCTTGTCCCCGACCGACGGCGGGACGGGACCAACGTCGCCGTGGTGCCGGCCGGAGCCGGATTCCGGTTCTCCTACGGGCCGGGCTCGTTCGCCCGCCACCAGAGCGAGGCCGCCCGCCTCGGGCTCGAGCTGACCGTGGCGGAGGATCCCGGGCTCGCGTTCGACGTCGACTGGCCGGCCGACCTGGAGGCCCTCGGCCCGCGGCCGCGCGGGGCGGGCTCGTGACCGCGGCGCTCGACCTCCCCACCCCGTGCCGGGCCCTCGCCATCGGGGCCCATCCCGACGACGTCGAGTTCGGCGCCGGAGCGACGTTGGCCAAGTGGGCGTCGCTCGGGTGCGAGCTGGTCCACGTCATCTGCACCGACGGATCGAAGGGCAGCTGGGACCCGGACGAGGACCTGGCCGAGCTCGTCCTCGTCCGCCAGGTCGAGCAGCGCGCGGCCTCCCGCGCCCTCGGCGGCACCGGCGAGGTCCTGTTCCTGGGCTGGCCCGACGGTGAGCTCGAGAGCGGGATCCGCCAGCGCTACCAGATCGCCGCGGCCATTCGCCGGTTCCGCCCCGATGTGGTCCTCGGCCACGACCCGTGGCGCCGGTACCGGCTGCACCCCGACCACCGTCACGCGGGATACCTGGCGGTCGACGGGGTCGTTGCGGCGCGCGATCCCCACTTCTTCCCCGAGCAGGCGCTCGACCCTCACCGTCCCTCGGCGCTGCTGCTGTTCGAGGCCGATGAGCCCGATCACGTGGAGCGGGTCGACGGCTTCGCCGACGCCAAGTTCGCCGCGCTGATGGCCCACCGGAGTCAGCTGCGCTCGACCATGCAGGTGGACGATCCCGGCGCCGAGCACCAGGTGGGAGCCCTTCGTGAGCGCGTCCTGGCTGAGCTCGCAGCGCAGGGCGCGCTCGCCGGCATCGCGCACGGCGAGGCGTTCAAGGCGATCACCGACCTCTAGGTCGGCCGCGTCGGGCCTCGGTGCGACGCGACCTGGGCGGGACCGCATCCGGTCCCGCCCAGGTGGCGAGCAACGACGCGCCCATCGGCGCGCGGGACCCCTACTTCTTGGCGGCGGCCTTGGCCGGGGACCGCTTGGCCGGCGCCTTGCGGGCCGGTGCCTTCTTGGCGACGGCC
>Ga0209048_10005638_pt1 | contig 11811 bp, 12 predicted proteins | sample FrelakmetCRP12CR_FD_187146 | JGI IMG/M metagenome (GOLD analysis project Ga0209048, IMG submission 187146) | Freshwater lake sediment microbial communities from the University of Notre Dame, USA, for methane emissions studies - CRP12 CR (SPAdes)... | ecosystem: Environmental > Aquatic >... | reverse complement strand
TGCGGAACCTGTTCCGGCGCAAGGTCGTCCTCGCCGGCGCCGTGATCCTCGCCGTCGTCGCGCTGCTCGCGATCCTGGCGCCGTGGATCACCCCGTACGAGCCCACGAAGCTGGCGATCCTCGACCGGATGCAGAGCCCGCGCGCGACGCACTGGTTCGGCACCGACGAGCTGGGGCGCGACGTCTTTACGCGCGTCGTCTTCGGCGCGCGCTATTCGCTGATGATCGGCGCCGCGGTCGTGCTGATCTCGGTGACCGGCGGCGTGCTGCTGGGGCTTGTCGCCGGATACTTTCGGCGTCTCGACGGTCCGATCATGCGCGTGGTCGACGCGATGATGTCGTTTCCGGACATCCTGCTCGCCATCGCGCTCGTCGCGGTGCTCGGAGCCTCGATCACCAACGTGATCCTCGCGCTGGCGATCGTCTACACGCCGCGCGTCGCCCGCGTCGTCCGCGCCTCGACGCTGGTGGTGCGCGAGCTCCTGTTCATCGAGGCGGCCCGGGCGCTCGGCGTCTCGACGTGGCGGATCATGTTCATTCACATCCTGCAGAACATCGCGTCGCCGATCCTCGTGCAGGCGACGTTCATCTTCGCGTACGCGGTGCTGGCCGAAGCCGGCCTGTCCTTCCTGGGCGTTGGCGTGCCGCCAGCGCTGCCGACCTGGGGCACGATGATCGCGAGCGGCCAGCAGTTCGCGCACCAGGCGCTGTGGATCGTGATTTTCCCCGGCATCGCGATCATACTGGCCGCGATCTCGCTCCAGATGGTGGGCGACGGCCTTCGCGACCTGCTCGATCCGAAGCTGCGAAAATCGCTATGAACCCTGCGCAAGCCAGATGCTGAACCTCGATGCGCTGCTCCGCGAGATCGTCGACCCGCGGACGAAGGGGTTTCCGCTCGGGGCCGCGCCCATCCCGTTGTCGGCGGTCGGCGCGCAGGGCTGGAACCTGTTGCGCGGCGACTTGCCGTTTCCGGTGGCGCTGCTGCGGGAGTCGGCGCTCGATCACAACCACGCGTGGATGCGCGACTTCACCGCCGCCACCGGCGCGCTGCTGGCGCCGCACGGCAAGACCACGATGGCGCCGCAGATCTTCGCCGAGCAGCTCGCGGCGGGCGCCTGGGGCATCACCGTCGCCAACGTGCAGCAGCTCGGCGTCTGCGTGCACTTCGGCATCCGGCGCGTAATCATGGCCAACCAGCTCCTCGGCGACCGCGAGATCGCCGAAGTCATCCGGCTCTCGCAGCTGCATCCGGACCTCGAGTTCCATTTTCTGGTCGACTCCCTCCCGCAACTGGCGCTGATCGAAGCCGAAGCCGGCAAGCACACGCTGACGCGTCCGCTTCGCGCGTTGCTCGAGATCGGCGTCGCGGGCGGGCGCACGGGCTGCCGCAACTACGAGCACGCGCTGACGGTGGCGCGCGCCGTCGCCGCGTCGACGACAACGGCGCTTTCCGGCATCGAATGCTACGAGGGCCTGCAGCTCACCGGCGATTCGGAACGCGACATCGCCTTCGTCGGCGCGCTGATGGAGACGGTGCGCAGGACCGCGCTCGCCTGCGACCACGAGGGCCTCTTCGCGGGCCCGTCGATCATTCTTTCCGCGGGGGGGTCCGCGGCGTTCGACATCGTCGCGCGCAAGTTGCCGACGCGGCTGTCGATGCCGGTGCTGACGATCCTGCGCAGCGGCTGCTATGTCACGCACGATTCCGGTTTCTATGCGCGCATGCTCGAAGGCGTCAAGGCGAGGAGCGGCATGGATTGGCAGGTGCGGCCCGGATTGAAGCCCGCGCTCGAAGTCTGGGCGCGCGTGCAATCGCGCCCCGAGCCCGGCCTCGCGATCCTGACGATGGGCAAGCGCGACGCGTCGTTCGACATCGACCTGCCGATCCCTCTAACGCGCTTCCGAATCGGCCTGGACGACTATCCGCGGCCGGTCCCGCCCGGCTGGAAGGTCGCGGCGATGAACGACCAGCACGCCTACCTGCACCTCGACGCCGACGCGGATGCGTCCGAAGAGCTCGCGGTCGGCGATCTCGTCGGCTGCGGCATTTCGCATCCATGCACCACGTTCGACAAGTGGCGCGTGTTGTTCACCGTCGACGACGGCTATACCGTGACGGGTGCGGTCCGCACGTTTTTCTAGGCAATCGTGCCCATCGACCCCACGAGTGCGCGCGGCAGGCCCCTGCTGCTGAGTGGAGGCACCGTGATCGACGGCACGGGCGCGGCGCGTTACCTGGCCGACGTGCGCGTCGAGGAAGATCGCATCGCGGCGATCGGCCCGTCGCTGCCGGCCGCTGGTGCCACGGTCATCGACGCGTCCGGCCTCGTCGTCGCACCCGGATTCATCGACGTCCACACGCACGACGATCAGATCGTGCTCGCGGCGCCTGCGATGCTGCCCAAGGTCAGCCAGGGGGTCACCACGGTGGTCGTCGGCAATTGCGGAATCAGCCTCGCGCCGCTCGTGCGCGAACACGTCCCGCCGCCGCTCAACCTGCTGGGCGGCAGCGACAACTATGTCCACCCCACGATGGCGGCGTATGCCTCGGCGGTGGGGGCGGCGCGTCCCGCCGTGAACGTCGCGGCGCTCGTCGGTCATTCGACGCTGCGTATTGCCACGATGAGCGACCCCTATCGGCCTGCCACGCGCGCCGAGCAGCAGGACATGGCCGCCTTGCTGCGGGAAGCCCTGGCGGAAGGCGCCATCGGTTTCAGCTCCGGCGTGTTCTACGACACCGGCGCCGCGGCCGACATCGACGAGCTGTCGCTGCTTGCCGCGGTCGCAGGCGAAGCGGGCGGCGTCTACACGACGCATATCCGCGACGAGATGGACCGCGTGCAGGATTCGCTCGACGAAGCCTTCGCCACGGCGCGGCGCGGCAAGCTGCCGGTCGTGGTCTCGCACCACAAGTGCGCGGGGCCGCGCAACTGGGGACGGACCGTAGAGACGCTCGCGCACTTCGACGCGGCCAGGAAGGCGCAGGCGATCGGGCTCGACTGCTATCCGTACATCGCGGGTTCGACCGTGCTGCGCGAGGATCTGGTCGACGGCATCATCGACATCATCGTCACGTGGTCAAAGCCGCATCCGGAAATGTCGGCGCGGCATCTGGCCGACGTCGCCGCCGAATGGAACTGCACGCAGCAGGAGGCGTGCCGCCGCCTGCAGCCGGGCGGCGCATGCTACTTCCAGATGCGCGAGGACGACGTGCAACGGGTGCTGCAATACCCGGCGACGATGATCGGCTCCGACGGCCTGCCGCACGACAGTCATCCGCATCCGCGCCTGTGGGGCACGTTCCCGCGGGTCCTCGGCCACTACTGCCGCGAGCTCGGCCTCTTCCCGCTCGAAACCGCCGTGCACAAGATGACGGGGCTGTCCGCGCGGCAGTTCAAGCTTGCCGGCCGCGGCGAGATCCGGGTCGGCGCCTTCGCCGACATCACGCTTTTCGATCCGCGGACGGTGATCGACGCCGCGACGTTCGACCAGCCGATCGCCGCGGCGCGCGGCATCCGCTGCGTGATCGTGAATGGCGCCGTCTCCTGTCGCGACGGCAACGCGGGACCCGGGCGTGCCGGACGGTTCCTGCACTCGAACGCCGCATCGGTTGCCCACTGAAACGTCGTCACGTCGCGCTCGCCCCCCACGCGTAATCCGGCCGCAGCGCCGGCGCTTCGATTCGAACGGCTTTCTGCCTCGACGCGTCGCCACGCACCAGCGTGACGTTGCGCAGCGGCACGCCGAAGGCGTCAGCGAGAAAGCGCCTGAGCTCGGCGTTCGCCTTGCCGTCGACGGGCGGCGCGGCGAGACGGATCCGGAGTGCAGTGCCATGCACGCCCGCGACCTCGGTACGTTTCGCGCCGGGCTGCACGTGCAGCGTCAGGACCAGCGCACCCTGTTTCTCGCGCCGCCAGGGCGCCGCGCCCATCGCGGCCGTCATCGGCCGCTCAGCCGCGGAAATAGCCGAGCAACGTGGTTTCGAGCCACGGCACGGGCAGCATCAGCACGAGCTGCAGCAGCACGATCAGGATGAGCGGCGAAAGGTCGAGCGTGCCCCCGAGCGGCGGAACGACGCGTCGGATCGGCGCGAGGAAGCGAAACGTCATCGCGTTGAGGAATCCGGCCAACGGGCCGTCGGGACTGAACCACGACAGCACCGCCTGGATGACGACGGTCACGATCACGATCCACACCGCGGCCTTGAAGAGCTCGATCACGGCGTAGAGCGCGAGCGCGAGCACGACCGCGCCATCGGGTGCCATCCGGCGCACGACCACGCTCGTGGCAAGCAGCCACGCGAATTGCGCGCACCAGGCGAGCACCAGCGTCGAAGTGTCCTGCCCCTTGAACCCGGGCAGCACGCGGCGCAACGGCTTCACGGCCCAATCGGTCAAGGCAGTCAGCGCCTGGCCGACGGGATTGCGGAACGGCGCGCGCAGCCATTGCATCATGAACCGCAGCAGGAACGAATACGTGAGGAGCCCGAAGCCGGTGTCGAGCAGGAAGCGCAGCGCCTGGTCCATCATCGTCGTCGGCTCCGCTCAGCCATCCTTGCCGAATTCGTCGCCGAGCTCGCGGGCGCGCGCCGCCGCGGCCTTCGCCGCCGCCACGATCTCGCGCTTGACGCCAGCCGCCTCCATGGACATCAATGCGCGCTCGGTGGTGCCCGCCTTCGAGGTCACCTGCGCGCGCAATGCCGCGGGCTCGTCCGTGCTCGCCTTGGCCAGCGCGATCGCGCCGTCGAAAGTCGCATACGCGAGCCGCCGCGCATCGGCCGCGGAAAAGCCGAGCTCGCGCGCCGCCTGCTCCAGCGCCTCCAGGAAATAGAAGACATAGGCGGGGCCGCTTCCCGAAACGCCGGTGACGGCGTCGAGCATCGACTCGTCGGCCACCCACACGACATCGCCTGCCGCGGCGAGCACGCCCTCGCAGCGCGCGCGCCCGGCGGCATCCACGCCCTCCGCCGCGAAGACGCCGCTGATGCCCTTGCCGAGGAGCGCCGGCGTGTTGGGCATCGCGCGCACGAGGCGCCGATGCCCGCCGAGCCAGCGCGCAAGATCGGCGCCGCGGATGCCGGCGGCGATGGAGAGGACGACAGTCTCCGGCGCGCGGCCGAGATGCGGTGCGAGCGCACGCGCGGCGTCCTTCATCTGCTGCGGCTTCACCGCGAACACGACGAGATCCGCGCCCTCGATCGCCGCGGCGTCGCATTCCGGCTGCACGCCGACGCCGGGGAAACGCGTCGCGAACTTCCCGCGTTGCGCCGCAAACGGCTCCACGACCCGGATTTCATCCGGCCGCGCGCCGCGCGCGAGCATGCCGCCGACGAGCGCCGTCGCCATGTTGCCGCCGCCGATGAAGGTCGTCCCCGTCATGGTGAATTCATCGTCGACGATCCATGACGCGTCACGCCGTCCGCTGCCCGAACAGCGCCGATCCGATCCGGACGACCGTCGCCCCTTCCGCAATCGCGGCCTCGAAGTCGTCCGACATCCCCATCGACAGTGTATCGACGGGCAGCCCCGCCGCGCGGCAGGACTCGAACAGCGCCCTGAGAATCCGGAACTGGCCGCGCCGGGACGCCATCAACGGCGTCGGCTCGGCAATGCCCATCAGGCCGCGCAGTTTGAGTCGCGGCAGCGCCGCCACTGCACGCGCCAGCGCCAGCGCGTCTTCGGGCGGAACGCCGCTTTTGGTCGACTCGCCGCTGATATTGACCTGTACGCACACGTTGAGCGGGGGCTTTCCGGGCGGCCGCATCGCGGACAGCCGGTCGGCGATACGCTCCCGGTCGATGGTGTGCACCCAGTCGAAGCGCTCGGCCGCGGCGCCGGTCTTGTTGCTCTGGAGCGGGCCGATGAGGTGCCATTCCATGTCCGGAAGGTCGACGAGCGCGCCCATTTTCGGCAGGGCTTCCTGCACGTAGTTCTCCCCGAAGGCCCGCTGCCCCAGCCCGTGGAGCGCCCGGATCGCCCCCGGCGGAAACGACTTGCTGACGGCAAGCACCCGGACGCCTTCCTCCGGGCGGCCGGCCTCCCGCATGGCCCGAAGGACACGATCCCGCACGTCTTGCCACGACTTCTCGTAGTGGAACATAATCGAATGACGCCGGCATGAGATTGCGGTTGCTGGTACGCGATTTGCATGCGGCTTCGTGTTGCGCCGCAATCGAGCGCTTCCGGCCCCGGGGATTATAGATGGACATTACCGAACTGCTGGCCTTCGCGGTCAAGAACAAGGCCTCCGACCTGCACCTGTCGGCCGGCCTGCCGCCCATGATCCGGGTCCACGGCGACATCCGGCGGATCAACCTGCCGCCCATGGAGCACGAGGATGTCCACGCCATGGTGTACGACATCATGAGCGACGCGCAGCGCAAGGCGTACGAGGAAAACCTCGAATGCGACTTCAGCTTCGCGGTGCCCAACCTCGCCCGGTTCCGCGTCAATGCGTTCGTCCAGATGCGCGGCGCTGCCGCGGCGTTCCGGACGATCCCGGCAAAGGTGCTCTCGCTCGAGGAGTTGAACGCACCCAAGATCTTCGGAGAGCTGACCAACCGGCCGCGGGGACTCATCCTGTGCACCGGGCCGACGGGCTCCGGCAAGTCGACGACGCTGGCGGCGATGTGCAACCACGTCAACGAGAACGAGTACGGGCACATCCTCACCATCGAGGATCCGATCGAGTTCATGCACGAGTCGAAGAAGTGCCTGATCAACCAGCGCGAGCTGGGGCCGCACACGCTGTCGTTCCCCAACGCGCTCCGCGCGGCGCTGCGCGAGGACCCGGACTACATCCTGGTCGGCGAAATGCGCGACCTCGAGACCATCCGCCTCGCGCTCACCGCCGCCGAGACGGGCCACCTCGTGTTCGGCACGCTGCACACGAGCTCCGCGGCAAAGACGATCGACCGGATCATCGACGTGTTCCCCGCCGCGGAAAAGGACATGGTCCGCGCGATGCTGTCGGAATCGCTGGTGGCGGTGATCGCGCAGACGCTGCTCAAAACCAAGGATGGCCAGGGACGGATGGCGGCGCATGAAATCATGATCGGCACGCCGGCGATCCGGAACTTGATCCGCGAGAACAAGGTCGCGCAGATGTACTCGGCGATCCAGACGAGCCAGTCCGTCGGGATGCAGACGCTCGACCAGTGCCTCACCGATCTCGTTCGCCGCAACCAGGTCAACGTGGCCGAGGCCCGCAACCGCGTGGTCAACAAGGATCTCTTCATGGCGGGAGGCTAGAGGGATGGAACGCGAACGCGCCACCAAGTTCATCCACGAGCTGCTCGAGCTGCTGGTCAAGCAGAAGGGCTCCGACCTCTTCATCACGGCGGGCTTTCCGCCGGCGCTCAAGGTCGACGGCAAGATCCAGCCCGTGTCGAAGACGGCGCTGTCCGCGCAGCACACGATCGAGCTCGTCCGCAGCGTGATGAACGACAAGCAGGCCGCCGAGTTCGAGTCGTCCAAGGAATGCAATTTCGCGATCGCGCCCCCGGGCGTCGGCCGCTTCCGCGTCAACGCGTTCGTCCAGCAGTCGAAGGTCGGCATGGTGCTGCGGACGATCATGACGGAAATTCCCAGGTTCGAGGAACTCGGGCTGCCCCCCGTGCTGAAGGACATCATCATGTCCAAGCGGGGAATCATGCTGTTCATCGGCGCCACGGGCTGCGGCAAGTCGACCTCGATGGCGGCGCTGCTCGGTTACCGCAACGAGAACAGCTACGGCCACATCATCACGATCGAGGACCCGATCGAGTTCGTCCACGAGCACCGGAACTGCATCCTCACGCAGCGCGAGGTCGGCGTCGACTGCGACGGCTGGCAGGTCGCGCTCAAGAACACGCTGCGGCAGGCGCCGGACGTCATCCTGATCGGCGAAGTGCGCGAGCGGGAGACGATGGACTACGCGATCTCCTTCGCCGAAACCGGCCACCTGTGCCTCGCCACGCTGCACGCGAACAGCACCAACCAGGCGCTCGACCGGATCATCAACTTCTTCCCCGAGGAGCGCCGCGCGCAGCTGCTGATGGACCTTTCCCTCAACACCCGCGCCTTCATCGCGCAGCGGCTGATCCCGCGCCGCGACGGTCGCGGTCGCGTTCCGGCGGTCGAGGTGATGCTGAACTCGCCGCTCGTGTCCGACCTGATCTTCAAGGGCGACGTGTCGGGGATCAAGGACATCATGAAGAAGTCGCGCGAGCTCGGCATGCAGACGTTCGACCAGTCGCTGTTCGACCTCTACGAGGCCGGGCTCATCAGCTACGAGGACGCGCTGCGCAACGCCGATTCGCTGAACGACCTGCGGCTCGAGATCAAGCTGCACGGCAAGGAAGCGAAGAACCGCAACATCTTCGCGGGCATCGGCGGTCTCGACATGGTGCCCGAGCAGACGCAAGGTCCCGTGTAGGACGGACGCCCGGCGAGAGGGCCGGATCCCGCGGTGTGCTAGGCTAGCCGGTCATTCATCGACAAGTCCACGCCACGATGTCCGGCCTCGACGGCACGACGCCGATTCCGACCGAAATCAAGCTGCACCAGGCCTCGCGTGTGCTCGAGGTCGCGTTCAACGACAGCCGCACGTTCCGCCTTTCCTACGAGTACCTGCGCGTCTACTCGCCGTCGGCCGAAGTGCGCGGCCACGGTCCGGGCCAGGAAGTGCTGCAGGTCGGCAAGCGCGAGATCGCGATCAAGGAAGTGGAGCCGGTCGGCCGCTATGCGATTCGCCCCTCGTTTTCGGACGGCCACGACACCGGCATCTATTCGTGGGACTACCTCTACGACCTCGGCGCGCGGCAGGACGAGCTGTGGCAGCGCTATCTCGACCGGATGGCCGCGGCCGGCGCGAGCCGCGATGCGAAGTAGGATCCGCAAACGCTATAGGCCCTGAATGACCGACAAGACCCATTTTGGCTTCGAGCAGGTCGGCCCGGAGGAAAAGGCAGGGCGCGTGCGCGGCGTGTTCGATTCGGTTGCCGGACGCTACGACTTGATGAACGACCTCATGTCGGCGGGCCTGCACCGCCTGTGGAAGCGTTTCGCCGTCGAGGCCACCGGCGTGCGCGCGGGCATGCGCGTGCTCGACCTCGCCGGGGGCACCGGGGATCTCGCGCGCCTGTTCGCCGACCGCGTCGGCTCCGCGGGCGAAGTGGTGCTCACCGACATCAACGGCGCCATGCTGTCCGAAGGGCGCGACAAGCTGCTGAACGCCGGCCTGGTGCTGCCTACCGTCCAGTGCGATGCCGAGAAGCTGCCGTTCGCCAGCGGTGGTTTCGACTGCGTGAGCATCGCATTCGGCCTCCGCAACGTGACGCACAAGGAGGCGGCGCTTTCCGAGATGCGTCGCATGCTGAAGCCGGGCGGCGTGGCCGCCGTGCTCGAGTTCTCGCGCATCTGGCAGCCGCTGGCGCCCGCCTACGACTGGTACAGCTTCAATGTCATCCCGCGCCTCGGCAAGCTCGTGACCGGCGATGATGCGAGCTACCGCTACCTTGCCGAGTCGATCCGCATGCACCCGGACCAGGAAACGCTGAAGAGCATGATGAATGCGGCAGGGTTCGATCGCGTCACGGTGCACAACCTCGCCGCCGGCGTGGTCGCGCTGCACCTCGGCTACGCGCACTGACGGACAGGCGCACTTGCCTGCACTTGCCATTGGGCGAACCGCCCGCAAATAGATGTCTTTGGCCGGAGAACGAACATGAAGCGAACCCTCTTTGTCGCCCTTGCCGCCGTGCTGGTCGCCTCGCTGGCCGCCGCGGACTCCGACGCGAAGCGCCTCGGAGGAGGCAGAAGCCTGGGCGCCCAGCGCCAGAGCGTCCCGCCGCCGAGCTCCGCCACGGGTCCGGCCGCCAACCCGGTCATGCCCGCGCAGCCGGGCGTTGCAGCGGCGAAACCCGCCGCGCCGGCCGTGGCGCCAAGCGGCGCGTCGCGCTGGCTGGGCCCGATTGCCGGCATTGCCGCCGGATTGGGACTCGCCGCCTTGCTGTCGCATTTCGGATTGCCCGAAGGTTTTGCGAGCTTCCTCCTGCTCGGGTTGCTGGCCTTCGGTGCGATCGTCGTGTTCCGGATGTTTGCCGCGCGACGCGCGACCGCGGCGCCAACCGCCTCGTACTCCGGTCTCGCGACCGCCGCACCGAGGCCCGTGATCGATGCAACGCCGTCGCGCGTCGAGCCCGTCCTCGCGGCGCCGTCGACGAATTTCGCGAAGTCCCTGCCCGCCGGATTCGACACCGCCGGCTTCCTGCGCGAGGCGAAGAACCAGTTCCGGCGCCTGCAAACCGCCTGGGACGAGGGCGACAGGAAGGCGCTCGCGGAGGTCATGACGCCGGAGATGGCGGCCGAAATCGGTCGCGAACTCGACCAGCGCGGAATGCATCACGTGACGGAGATCGTCTCGCTCGACGCCGAAATGATGGACGTCACGACCGAGGCAGGCGCGCATTGGGCAAGCGTGCGCTTCACCGGCCTCGCGCGCGAGGACGGCGCGCCGCAGCCGACGTCGCTCGACGAAATCTGGAACCTGACGAAGCCGGTCGACGGGTCGTCGGGATGGCTGCTCGCCGGCATCCGGCAGACCGCCTGACAACGCAACCGAGGACCCAAATGAGGGCCCAACCGGGGACCCAACTGAGGACGCAACGGAGGACGCCGCGATGACAACGCTCGGAATCGATCCCACGGCGCTCCCCGGCGCAATCGCCAACCGGATGCTCGAGCGCGAAGCGTGGGCACGGCAACGCCTCGCCGCGCACGCGAGCCGAGTGTTCGTCATTGCGGTGGGGCCTGCCGCGACTGCCTTCGCGATCGACGAGACCGGAAAGGTGGCCTCGGCGCCGCCGGCTGGCATTGCCCCGGATCTCACGCTCCGCCTGTCGCCGTTCGACGTGCCCGCGTTCCTGGCCGACCCGACGCGCTTTGACCGCTACGTCAAGGCCGACGGGGACCCCACGCTGGCCGCGACGCTGAAGGATCTCGCGCCGACGATGCCATGGCTGGTCGAGCAGGCATTCGCGAAGGTCCTGGGCGCAATCGCCGGCCAGCGCGTCGCCGACGTCGGGCGGCGGCTGCTCGCGTTCCCGGAGTACGCTGCGGAACGCGTCGGGGGCAGCATCGTGAGCTTCGCGCACGAGCAATCCGGGTTGCTCGCGACCGGCGATGAAGGCAGCGCGTTCGTGATGCACGTGAGCGCGCTGGCCGACCGGGTCGACGCGCTGGCGGCGCGCATCGACGCGCTCGACGCCCGCGTCAGCGCAACCGTCGTTCCCGCGAATTTCCGCAGGAAGAAGGCGGTTCCGCCTCAGATGGTGTAGTCGAGCACCGCGAAGAAGTGGCACGCGGTGCCCGCGACCACGAACAGGTGCCAGATGAAGTGGGCGTATCGCAGCTTCGAGTCGAGCGCGAAGAACACCACGCCCACCGTGTAGGCGAGCCCCCCGGCGGCCAACAGGACAAGGCCGGGTGTCGCGACATGCATCAGCAGCGGCTTGGCCGCGATCACGACGAGCCATCCCATCCCGAGGTATAGCCCCGTCGACAGGAACGGATGCGACATCCGGTCGAGCGCCTTCAGCGTCACGCCGACCGCCGCCAGCGCCCAGACGAGGCAGAACAGCGACCAGCCCCACGGACCCTCGAGCGGACCGAGCGCGAAGGGCGTGTAGCTGCCGGCGATGAACAGGAAGATCGCGCCCTGGTCGAGCTTGCGGAAGAACCGCTTCGGCCCTTCCTGCGGGATCGCGTGATAGAGCGCGGAGGCCGCGTAGACCAGCAGCATCGTCGCCGCGAACACGCAGGTGGCCGC
>Ga0209048_10005637_pt1 | contig 11811 bp, 9 predicted proteins | sample FrelakmetCRP12CR_FD_187146 | JGI IMG/M metagenome (GOLD analysis project Ga0209048, IMG submission 187146) | Freshwater lake sediment microbial communities from the University of Notre Dame, USA, for methane emissions studies - CRP12 CR (SPAdes)... | ecosystem: Environmental > Aquatic >... | reverse complement strand
CGTGCCCGTGGACTTGGCGCTCAATCCGACCAGCTTTTTGTACAAGTAGCCCTGCTCAGGATTCGGGTCGCTGGCGATGGGGATGGCCAGCAGGAAGTCGGGATTCGGCGATACGCCCATGTGGTTGCCGTCCTGCGGCAAGAGCTGATAGCGCAGGGTATAGGCTCCCGCAGGAATTGCCTGCCCGCGAAAGTCGGCGATGCCCTTGGGCAGGTTGACGACGCCTACGAACTCGGCGTTCGCCAGTTCGGGATAGAGCGCCCCAGGAACCTCCCTGGTCGCTGTCTTCAGTTGTTTAGCGAACCAGAAATCAGCGGTCCAGCCATCGTCCAGCGTGACGCGGTAGCCTTTGTCCTCAACTGCATGTCTGAGTTCGGCTGACGCGCCGGGGACGTCCATCGCGGCGATGCGCTCGACCTGCGCGGCGTAAGCGCTGGAGGAAAGGCCCAATACGGCAGACAACAGCAGATGACGGATGATTCGCACTCTTGCCATGGTTCGATTCTAACTGCGGAAGAGGCGCGGACGGAAAGTCAGGACCAAGCCGATCGCCTGGCTATCCTGCTAGCATGACTCAGTGGCTCCCTTGCTCGAAGTTCGCAATCTGACGGTAGAATTCGTTACCCAGCAGGGAAGCGTGACTGCCGTCCGCGAGGTCAGCTTCCGGATTGCGGCAGGCGAAGTCCTGGGGCTGGTGGGAGAATCTGGCTCCGGCAAGTCGGTCACGGCGCTTTCCATTCTGCGCTTGCTGCCGCCGCAGGGGAGAATCAGCGGCGCGGTGCGCTTTCGCGAGGATGACCTGCTGAGCATGCCGGAGCCGCAGATGCGGCGTATTCGTGGCTCGGGCATCAGCATGATTTTCCAGGAGCCCATGACTGCCCTCAATCCTGTGATGCGGGTGGGCGACCAGATTGCCGAAGCGGTGCTGGCGCACGCGGGCGAGGATGGCTCACCGCGGGCGAGCAAGCCGGAAGCGTGGCAGCGCGCGGTGGAGGCGTTACGCACGGTCTCCATCGCCGATCCTGAGCGGCGGGCGCGCGATTATCCGCACCAGCTCTCCGGCGGCCAGCGGCAGCGCGTGATGATCGCCATGGCCGTGGTCAACCGGCCATCGCTGCTGATTGCCGACGAGCCCACCACGGCACTCGACGTCACGGTACAGGCGCAAGTACTGGAACTGCTCAGCGAGCTGCGCAGGAAATTCTCGCTGGCGATGTTGTTTATTTCGCACGATCTCGCGGTGGTGTCGCAGGTCGCGGACCGCATCGGAGTCATGTACGCCGGCAGTCTGGTGGAAACCGGCCCCGCCCGCGACGTCTTTGGCCGCGCCATTCATCCCTACACGCGGGGGCTGCTAAACTCAGTGCCAACGCTGCGCACCGAACGCAGCCAACCTCTCCGTACCATCGAGGGAACCGTGCCTCCCATTACCGCGTTGCCGCCCGGCTGTGCCTTCGAGCCTCGCTGCTCGTGGCGGATTTCCGCCTGCACCCGCGAGCTGCCGCCGCTGGTCGAGGTTTCTCCCGGCCACCTGGCGCGTTGCCCGGTGATTGCGCAGGAGGTCCGCTAAGCCATGCGGCTGCTGATCATCAGCGATATTCATGCGAACCAGGAGGCCCTGGAGGCGTGCCTGGATGCCGCCCCGGCCTATGACCTGCTGGTCAACCTGGGTGACGTGGTTGGCTACAACGCGTCGCCGAACGAGGTTTGTGAGCGGGTGCGCTCCCTGGGCGGACTGATCGTCCGGGGCAATCATGACCGGGTGTGCTCCGGGCTGTCCGACATGGCCGACTTCAACCTTGTAGCCGCGATGTCGGCGAAGTGGACGCAGATCACCCTGCTGCGGGAGCATCTGCAATGGCTGCGGGGACTGCCGCAAGGCCCATTGCGCCATGAGGATGTGCCGGGAGTCGAGTTTGCGCACGGTTCGCCGCGGGACGAGGATGAGTACCTGCTGAACACCTCCACCGCCGCCGGTGACTTCCGGGAGCCGGGCCACGAAGACACCATTTTCTTTGGCCACACCCACCTCCAGGGCGGCTTTGTGCAGGAGGACGGGCGAGTGCAAACTTTCTTGCCGGTGTACGACACCGGCGACGAAATTGCACAGTTTCGCATCACCCTGGAGCCGGGCCGGCGGTATCTCCTCAACCCGGGCTCGATAGGCCAGCCACGCGACGGCGATTGGCGCGCCGCCTTTGCGCTTTACCAGAAAAATGGAGACGCCCCCGCGGAGGTGACCTACTACCGCGTGTCCTACGATGTAGAAAGCGCGCAGCGACGCATTTTCGCCGGTAACCTTCCGGAGAGGCTGGCGCATAGATTGAAGTTGGGAAGGTAAACTACACGCCATGCCCTTCCGCCCGGGTCAAGGAAAATCCACCTCCGGCTCCCTGTTTGACACCGCTATCGCCAACGCTCCGGAGCACCATCTGGTGGCCTGCATTGACGGCGGCTCGCGCGGGAATCCCGGTCCCGCGGCCTACGGCGTTGTCGTCCAGGACGAGAACGGCCGGAAGGTTGCCGAACTGAGCGAGTTCCTGGGACGTCAGACCAACAATTATGCCGAGTATTCCGGGCTGGTGGCGGCGCTGAACTATGCCGTCCAGCATGGAGTTAAGGCGCTCAAGGTGGTCAGCGATTCCGAACTCATGGTGAAGCAGATCAACGGGCAGTACAAGGTGGGCAATCCCGCGCTCAAGGAACTCCACAGCCGGGCGAAGAAGTCGATTGCCCAACTCGACTACTTCCACATCTGGCACGTTCTGCGGGAGAAGAACCGCGACGCCGACCGGCTGGCGAACCAGGCGATGGACCGCGGGACGGGCAAGAAGACGGAAGCGATGGCGGGCCAGCCCGGAGTTGTCCCCGAGGTGAATGGCCTGGTGCGGAATGGCGTGGTGGAATTTCTGGGGACCCCGCTGCCGGAGGGATCCCTGGTCAAGGTCCGCGCTGTTCCGCGGACGAAAAACCCGTCAGGCAGTTAGGCCCAAGCGCGGGCTCGGGCGCGGCTCAGTTCTTACTGTGCAACGCTGCGCGCAGGGCGCCTTCCAAGGTAGGGTAGCGGAACGAGTATCCGGCAGCCTGAAGTTTGGCGGGCAGGACGCGGGCCGAGCCGAGCAGCGCGGCATCGCCCATCTCGCCCATGAGGGTACGCACGACCCAGGCCGGCAAAGGGAAGATGGTCGGGCGATGTAGCTGTCTGCCGAGGGTGCGAACGAACTGTTCATTCGAGCTCGGCTCCGGTGCGGTGAGGTTCACCGGCCCTTTCACGCGGTCATTTTGCAACGCAAAGAGAATGGCGCCGACGACATCGTCGATCGAAACCCAGCTCCAGTATTGCCTTCCGCTACCGATGCGGCCGCCGAGGCCGAGCTTGAAAGGCAGCAGCATCGGCTGGAGCGCGCCGCCATTGCCAGCGAGCACGACGCCGATGCGCAGGTTCACGACGCGAAGCCCGGCCTCGCGAGCGGGTGTCGTCGCGGCTTCCCACTCCTGGCTGACGTCCGCCAGATAGCCGGTTCCCGCGGCGCTCTCCTCGGTCAACACCTCGTCGCCACGATTGCCGTAATAGCCGATGGCCGACGCGGAGAGGAATACATGCGGCTGGCCTGTGCGGCGAAAGGATTCCGCAGCCGCCTCGGCCAGGGTGTGCGTGCCTTGCACGCGGCTGTCGCGGGCTTCCTGTTTGAACTTCTCTGTCCAGTAGCCTGCGATGTTCTTGCCGGCAAGATGGATCACCGCGTCGCAGCCCGCGAGCTTCGCGGGATCGAGAGGGCGATTGGGGACCCACTCCACTTCGCCTTGGCCGGGCGCGCGGCGTACCAGCGCGACAGGTTGGTGTCCCGCCGCGATCAACGCAGGACGAAGCGCCCGTCCAATCAATCCCGAAGCTCCGCTGATTAAAACACGCATACAGTTCACACCCGGTAGCCGCACTAACTATAGCCCACCGCAGAAGTATGCGAAGCAGGCATTCTTCAACCGTGCGCCGATAATTTTCCCCAGCGCACTCTCGCCATTGCGCCATTTGTCGCGCAGCCGCAGCATTCGGCAACCGCGTCGTATAATCGGACATGGCGACATTGCGCCAGCACATCGCGACCAATGTTCTAGCGGTGACCCGCTTCCGCGATCTCGTGCGCAAGGTGCGCGCCTACCGGCCCGAAGAAGACCAGGCGCTGGTCAAGAAAGCCTACGAATTCTCCGAAAAACATCACAAAGGACAGGTGCGCGAGTCGGGCGAACCCTACCTGGTGCATCCGCTCGAAGTCGCAATCCTGCTCGCCGAAATGCGCCTGGACGCCACCGCCATCGTTGCCGGCCTCCTGCACGACATGGTGGAAGACACCACGGTAACTCCGGAGGAACTGAAGGCGGAATTCGGCGAACAGGTGGCCCACATCGTCGAAGGCGTCACCAAGATCAGCAAGATTGAGTTTGCGTCCTCCGAGGAAGCGCAAGCGGAAAACGTGCGCAAGATGGTGCTGGCCATGATGGATGACATCCGCGTGGTGCTCATCAAGCTGGCGGACCGGCTGCACAACATGCGCACCTTGAAGTATCTGTCGCCGGAGCGGCAGGCCAAGATCGCGCGCGAGACCCTGGACATCTACGCGCCCATCGCGCACCGCCTTGGCATGGGAAAGATCCGCGGCGAGTTGGAAGACCTGGCCTTCCAGTATGTCGATCCCATCTCCTACGACCAGGTCAAAGAGGCCATCGAATCACGTCGCAAGGAGGGGGAAGCGTTCCTCGCCGAGGTGACCAGCGTCATCCAGCAGAAGCTGCGGGAGAACAAGATCCAGGCGCGTGTGGAGGCGCGCATCAAGCGCATCTACAGCATCTGGCAGAAGATCCAGCGGCAGCGCATCTCAGTGGAGCAGATTTACGACATGCTGGCGCTGCGCGTCATCACGCAGAACGAAACGGATTGTTACGCTGTGCTGGGCATCATTCACAACCAGTGGAGACCAGTTCCGGGCCGCATCAAGGACTTCATCGCCATCCCGCGCAATAACTTCTACAAGTCGCTGCACACCACGGTGATTTCCGAAAAGGGCCACGCGTTCGAAGTGCAGATCCGCACTGAGGAGATGCACAAGATGGCCGAGGAGGGCATCGCCGCCCACTGGAAGTACAAGGATGGCCCGGTGTCGGCGCGCGACGAGCAGCGGCTGGCATGGCTGCGGCAGGTGGTCGAGTGGCAGCGCGACATGAAGAGCTCGGACGAGTTCCTGGCGACGCTGAAAATCGACCTGTTTCCCGAGGAGGTCTACACCTTCACTCCCAAGGGCAAGATCGTGATCTTGCCGCGCGACGCGACCCCTATTGATTTTGCCTACACCGTCCACACCGAGGTGGGCCACACCTGCGTGGGCGCGAAGGTCAATGGCCGCATCGTTCCTCTGCGTTACAAGCTGGGCTCGGGGGACATCGTCGAGATCCTGACCCAGCCCGGACACCATCCCAGCCGCGACTGGCTGCAACTGGCGAAGTCCACCCGTTCGCGGCAGAAGATCAAGCACTGGCTCAACGTTCATCAGCGCGAGCGCGCCATCGAAATTGGACGAAAGCTGATCGAGAAGGAAGCTCGCAAGTATCGCATTGCGCTGAAGAGCATCAGCGAGGCGGAACTGACGCGGGTGGCCGGCGAACATGGCCTGGGCAAGCCGGACGACCTGCTGGCGGCCATCGGCTATGGCAAGTACTCCGCGCGCAGCATACTGGCGCGGGTGCTTCCGGCCGAGGCGCAACTGTCAGGCGCCGGTGTTATGGAAGACGATAAGGGCGCCAGCGGGCTGACCAGTGTCGTCAAACGCGTCTTCGGCGGCGGCGAGACCTCCGCCATCGTGGTGAAAGGGCACGATGATCTGCTGGTGTATCGCGCCGGCTGCTGCAATCCGATTCGCGGCGAGGAGATCGTGGGCTACGTGACCCGGGGCAAGGGCGTGGCCGTGCACTCCAAATCGTGCGCCAACGTCATGAACCTGATGTTCGAACCCGAACGGCGCATTGCGGTGGAATGGGGACGCGACACAACTGCCAGAAACTGGACGGCTGGGTACCCGGTGAAGCTGGCCGTGTTTTGCGACAACCGCCCCGGCATGCTGAAGCAGATTGCTACCGTCATCAGCGACGCCAACACCAACATCCAGAACATCGAAGCCAAGACTGCCGAAGACCAGGCCACGGTCGAGATCGTCGTCGACATCGCCGATCTCAAGCACCTGGAACGCATCGTCGGCGGCGTGCGCAAAATTCCCGGTGTGCGCGACGTGCAGAGAATGCAGAAAATCTAGCCGTCCGCCTTCCGCTATGGTATGAAAATCAACATCGCATGATTGGCCAAGGCATCCCCGCTCAGGCTGGGGCGTCCGTCCCGACGGCGACACTGCCGTATGACGACTGGTATCCCGCATTGCAAGGGAGAGACTGACCGCGATGGTAAACCCGATGCAGCTTTCGTGGCGAATGCGGGCGCGGCTTCGCATGCTGCTGATTGCCGCGCTGCTGGGCGCGGCCGTCGGGGTTTTCGTTCTCTATCCCACCAACGAATTCGTTTACTTCTACGAGCACCGCCCGGGCGACGCGACCCCGATCAGTTTCGCAATGTCGCAACTGCAACAATCGGTGCGCGGCGGAACTCCTAAGAAGACGGCCTTTTATGCGATCGTAGGCATGGTCCTGAGTCTCTCGGGCGCGCTCTTGTACTCCTCAATGCAACAGCGCTCCGAGCGGATTGCGCAGTTAAGCGCCGCGCTCGGTGGCGACCTACGGGCCCTGATCGCCCGCGGCGAGAGCGTCAACCTGGAGTTCAAATCGTCCTTCCGCTGGGACATGCGGGAGAACAAGCTCAACCGCGCGCTGGAGACGCCGGTCCTGAAGACCCTGGCCGGATACATGAACAGCAATGGCGGCACGCTTCTGATTGGCGTCGCGGATGACGGCCGCGCGGTTGGCTTGGAGCAGGACTACACCACGCTGAAAAAGCCGGATCGCGACGGCTTCGAACAGGTGCTGATGACGGCCATCGCCACCAAGCTGGGCGGCGACGCCTGTCATTCCGTGCAGATGGTGTTCCACTCTCTGGAAGGCAAGGACGTCTGCCGCGTCATCGTCGCTCCGGCGCACCGCCCGGTGTATGTCAAGGACGGCGACAATCCGCGGCTCTACGTGCGAACCGGCGTCAGCACCCGCGAACTCAACGTCCAGGAAGCCATCAACTACAACTCGGCTCGCTGGCCCAAGTAATCCTCTTCTTTTTTCTGGGAGCTAAAACCACGGCTCCGGTGTCTTTGTGAGCAGCAGAAAGGAGCACCGGGCCATGTTCGAAGACAGTCTGGTTGAGTCAAGTGGAAGGCTTGGACGTCGCCCTCCGTGGGCAACAACCTTTTCTTTCGCGCTGCAGATAGCGATGGCGGGAGTTCTGGTGCTGTTGCCGTTGATCTATACCGAGGCCCTTCCCGGCAGGCAACTGATGAGCTTTCTGGAAGCGCCCGCGCCGCCGCCGGCACGTGCTCCGAGTTCAGATGTAAAGGTGACATCAGCGAAGCACGTCAGCGAACTCGATAATGGCGTGCCGCGACTTCCATCAGCGATTCCGAAGACGATAGCGATGGTGAAAGACGACGAAGAACTGTCGGGTGGCAATGCTGAGATTCCCGGTGCTGTTCCCGGAGGAGTGCCCAACGGCGTACCCAACGCTTTGCTCAGCACGCTCCAGCGTGAAGTCCCTGCCGCAGTGCCCAGATTAGCGGTACAGAAAGTGCGCGTGTCGTCGGGAGTGGCGCAGGGCCACCTGGTCCATGAGGTGAAGCCGCAGTATCCGGACCTGGCGCGTCGGGCACGGATTCAGGGAACAGTTGTGTTGCAGGCCGTGATTGGTAAAGACGGCGGGGTGCAGAGCCTGCGCGTCATCAGCGGTCATCCCTTGCTGAGTCAGGCAGCCCTGGATGCGGTCAGGCAGTGGCGCTACGATCCGTATTACCTGAACGGGGAGCCTGTCGAAGTGGACACCCAAATCAACGTCAATTTCGCCCTGACCGGCGAGTAGAGTCCCCTCGCTATTGCTTGGCGCACTGCGTGCATGGGCACACCGGGCCCGCCGGCACAAACGGAGACTTGTTCTCGGCGAAGCACCAGTCCACCTGCTTCTGCGGAAACTCCTTCGTCACGCTGGCGGGAACGTCCGACTGGTTTACCTGTTTGAACTCGAAGGTGATGCCGCCATCCGGCGCAACCGTGCCCAGCAGGTATCCGTAGACGTCCGTCATTGCGACCGTGGCCACCGCGTGGTCCTGCGGCAGGCGGTAGCGAATGGCGCCGGCCGACCCGATGATCCATCCCGGCAGCACGGTGTCCTTGGTGTTGCACTTGGTGTCATACACGTTGTTGAGGACGAAGTGCGAGTGACTCGCCAGCACGTACACGTTCTTGCCGGTACTGCGGTGGAGGTCCACCAGTTGCTCGTACACCTGCCGCCCGGTGGCCTCTTCCTGGGCGGAGTCGTTCATGCTGTGGCCGGTGGAGAGGCCCTCGGGCAGAGTGGCATGCATGCCCACTACCACGCTGCGCACCGCAGGGTTCTTCGCGGCACGCGCCAGTACACCCGTGAACCAGGCCATCTGCGTATCGTCGAACATGTCGGGCGAGGCATTGTCCATGCTGACGAAATCGACGCCGCGCTCAATCCAGTGGTTGTAGGTCTTCAGTTGATGGTCGGCAGGATTGTCCGCCAGTCGCTGCTCCTTCAGCACCGGCTTGTTGAGCCAGTCAGCAAACTGCGCAATGTACTTCGGCCGGTCCATGGGTGGCACCATCTCGTGGTTGCCGGGAGCCAGGAAGATTGGCAGGTCGCCGAAGGGCTTGAGCTGATGCTGAATGAAGTCAGGCCAGGCGTCCGCGAAGTAGCCGGCAATCGTGGCCTGGGGATGCGTGCTCTTGTAGTCTTCATCGAAGGAGTAGATCGCGCGATAGTCCCCCAAGTGCCAGTAGAACGAAGCGCCGTCATGCAAGACGCCCTGGGCAATGGCGGGCATCACGATGTTGCCGCAATTGCGCGAGTCGCCGGAGACGGCGAACTTCCAGGTGCCTGCGCCGGGCTTAGACTGGGCCTGGCCTGCGGTGCACATACTCAGCAGCAGGCCGACACCGAAGACACTGAGCATGGACCTGCGCGTAGCGGCTAATCTCGCGAACGGCGGCTTTGTCATGTTGTCCTCCTTGAAGCGAATGATGATATCGCAAGCGCGACTTCGGTTCACAGAACTACTGACCGGCCTGCAATCGCCACCGGCAGGCTCATGCCGAAGATACGACGTTCTCTGCGAAGAACGTGCAGTTTGGCCGCAGAGGACAACGTCCACAGATCGGCCCGGTCCGCTTGCACAGTTCCTGCCCATGTTGCCGCAACAGTTGGTGGGCCCGGACAAGCGCAGTGCAATCAGAAGGCAACTGCGGCGCGAGCGCCTGCTGCATGCTCTTGTACGTGGCGGAATAACTCTTCTTTTCGGCGGTGAATCCCAGCCGCACCAGCACGCGCAAGCCATTCGACTCCAGGGCAAGCACAGGCAGCTTGTGATTGAACAGCAGGATCTTCTCGGCCGCGGGTTCGCCGATGGAGGGGAATTTCCTCAGGTCTTTCCTGGCCGCCGAAGCCGGTTTCTTCAGCACCGGATTCAGGTCGCCGGCAAACGCTTCTTCGGCGATGGCAGCAGCAGTGCGCAGCTTCTGAACGCTGTTCGCGGGAACGATTCCCCGGCTGGTGACCGACAGCAGGGCTTTGTCGCTCGCCTTCAGGATGTCACGCGGCCGCAGGCCAACCTCCCTCCGCAACTCTTCGAAAGCCTCAGCCCGCCGCGCATCATTAGCAAGGTAGGCGATGTTTTCCCACACGATCATGGCGAACGGGTCGGTGACCTGTGGCGGAGGCGGCTCACCATAGCGTTGGGCCAGGATGTCCACGACTTGCGGGAATGACAGCCGGGTAGGCGGCATAGCTACTGATTATCCGCCCGGAACCCAGAACCGGCGACAAGAACTTTCTTCCACCCCGGGCGGTTAGTGGGTCAATTCGCGCGTGATGACAGACTTCGGGTAGTGCGGGCCTTCAGGCCCGCGTCAGGAACCTCTTCTTGAGACTGGAGCCCCGTAGGGGCGACACAGCCAAAGTGTGAATATGCCGTAGCTACGGCACTCGGGTTTCTTGGGGGCGGGCTTGGACGCGGGCCTGAAGGCCCGCACTACCTTGGGGCTTCCATCGCAGGGGTCGCGCGCAATGTGGAATGAACACGGCAAAAGTTGAGTACATAAAATACAGCGCCTGCGGCCATCGTCCTTTGCTATTCATCTGCCAAAGCGATAATCTGCTGGTCTTGGTACGTTCATCGTCCCCGGGGAAAGGCATGCGGTTCGGTTTTCGTCTCGTGCTGAAATTATTGATGGTCTTTCTGCTGCTCGCTTCGACCGTGTTTGCTGCGACCACGCAGGATGCCGGCAAGCCTGACGAAGCCCGCCTCAAGCCCGCCTACCGATTCGCGCGCAATGGCTGGATCTATATCCACCTCGAAGGGGCGCCCGCCGACATTGGCTACCAGCACGGATACCTGCTCGCTCCTGAGATCGCAGACGGCCTGCGGACGGTCCAGCTGAAGGATGTGCGCCGCACCCATCGCGATTGGAATTTCTATCGCGCGACGGCGCAGAACGTCCTGTGGCCGCACATCGACCTGGAATACCAGCAGGAGCTGCAAGGCATCGCCGACGGATTGAAAGCGCACGGCTCGACGCTGGATTTATGGGATGTGGTCGCGCTGAACGCGATGGAAGAGATTCCCGACTACTACATTCCCTGGCTAAACAAGCGGGAGAAGCTCAAGAATGCCCCCGACCTGAAAGCACCGGGGAACTGCAGCGCTTTTGTCGCTACCGGCTCCTGGACAAAAGACCACAAGCCGGTCATCGCTCACAGCAACTGGACGGACATCGCCACCGGAAAGCGCTGGACCATTATCTTCGACATCGTACCCACGCACGGATACCACATGCTGACCGACGGTTTTCCGGGGATCATCGTGAGTGACGATGATTTCGGCATCAACTCCGCGGGGCTGATGGTGACCGAAACTACCATCACGGGTTTTGCCGGCTTCGACCCCAACGGCAAGCCTGAATTCGTGCGCGCGCGCAAGGCGCTGCAGTACGCGAATTCCATCGACCAGTACGTGCAGATCATGCTCGACGGCAACAACGGCGGCTATGCCAATGATTGGTTGCTGGCTGACAACAACACCGGCGAGATCGCTCGTTTCGAAATTGGTCTGAAGTTGCACCGCGTCTGGCGCACCAAGGACGGATACTATGCCGGCGCAAACTATCCCAGCGATCCTGCGCTAATCAAGGCAGAGACGAATTTTGACCCGAAGAATATGTCCAGCTCTCCCAATGCGCGCCGCAAGCGCTGGCAGGAGTTGATGCCCCCCAACAAAGGCCAGGTCGACGTAGCGCTGGGCGAGAAATTCCTGGCCGATCACTGGGACACCTACGAGGGGCGGGAAGACCGGAACCTGCACGGACTGTGCGGTCACGGGGAAAATTCAGCCACCGGCGACCGGGTATGGAACGAACCCCCCTACAGTCCGATGGGCGCGGTAACAGCGCAGGCGGCCGACAGCACCATGGCGAAAGACATGAGGTTGCAGGCGCGCGCCGGGCATCCCTGTGGCGAAGACTTCATTGCCGATAGGTTCCTGAAAGAGCACCCTGAGTTCGAATGGCAACGCCCCATCCTGCTGGACATGAAGGGCAATC
>Ga0209048_10005636_pt1 | contig 11811 bp, 10 predicted proteins | sample FrelakmetCRP12CR_FD_187146 | JGI IMG/M metagenome (GOLD analysis project Ga0209048, IMG submission 187146) | Freshwater lake sediment microbial communities from the University of Notre Dame, USA, for methane emissions studies - CRP12 CR (SPAdes)... | ecosystem: Environmental > Aquatic >... | reverse complement strand
AGCCGCCGGCAGCTTGAGTTTCCCGCGTAGAGCCTTGCTCACTTCGCGGACCACATGACGCCCAAGAACCAGGTCGTGCTCGAGCAACACGACCTCCACGAGGTCAGCGCACAGCCCCCGTGACGCGAACGCGCTCACGAGCACGTTCGCATCCAGGAAGACCCTCACGAGAGGGCTCGAAAGACATCTTCATCCGTCACGAGCCCTTGCGCCTCGGCGAATGGCAAGGTCTTCTTGCGCAGTTCCCGAAAGCGCGCGACGGCAACTTGACGTTTCAGTGCTTCGCGGGCGATCTCGCTCTTGGTTCTTCCGGTGTTCGTCGCGATGCGTTCGAGGGCTTTCTCGAGCTTCGTGTCGAGCCGTATGGTCAGGGTCGTCATCGGTGATCTCCTGTGTGTACGACATTGTCGCACGAGCCTGGCCGGGGCGCAAATGGTGACTCGGACACAGGACTCGGACACGCGCCACCAACTCGTTGACCCGTTGTGAACTTCTAGTAGGTTCGAGTCGCGAGCCGAACGCGGCGAGAGCCTCGGAAACAGGGCGATGTCGGCTGCGCCCGCGGGCGCTGTGACTACCTTTGGCGCCCGAGCGTCTCTGCGAACGGGCGGCTGCCGGGCCGACGAATGCCGTGCTTGCGCATGCGGCTGCGCAACGTGCTGGGGTTGATGCCGAGCCGCTCGGCGGCCCCACCCTCGCCCTCGAGCCGCCAGAAGCTCTGCTCCAGGGTCGACACGATGTGATCGCGCTCCAGCCGCGTCAGGGTCCTCGCGCCGTCCGAGCCGGCGGCCTCCGGTGCCGCTTCGGTGCGTTCCGGTTGAGAGTCCCGGCTGAGGCGCAGTGAGGGCCCGGGACTCGAAATCACCGCCCGCTCCACGACGCTCTCGAGCTCACGGACGTTGCCCGGCCAGTTTTGAGACTGCAGCTCCTTCATGAGGCCCTGGGATACCTCCACAGGCGCCTTTCCCGTCTTGCGAGAGTGCTTCTCGACGAAGAAAGCGACGAGCTGAGGAATGTCCTCTCGCCGCTGCCGCAACGGTGGCACCGTGATAGGAAAAACGTTCAGCCGGTACCAGAGGTCGGCGCGGAACCGGCCGTTCTTCACATCCTCGTCGAGATGGCGGTTGGTGGCGGCGATCAGCCGCACGTCGGTCTTGAGCGTCGTGGTGCCACCAACACGCTCGAATTCCCCGTCCTGGATGACGTGCAGGAGCTTGGCCTGAAGGTCCATCGGCAGCTCGCCGATTTCGTCGAGAAAGAGCGTGCTGCCGTCCGCGATCTCGAAGCGGCCTCTGCGAAGCGCGACGGCGCCGGTGAAGGCTCCTTTTTCGTGCCCGAAGAGCTCGCTTTCGACGAGCGAGGGCGGCAGGGCGGCGCAATTGAGTTTGACGAGCGGGCGCTCCCGGCGCGGGCTCAGACCGTGGATGGCGCGGGCGACCAGGTCCTTACCAACGCCTGTCTCGCCGAGGAGAAGGACGGTGCTGGACGTCGGGGCGACCTGCTGGGCCTTCGAAAGGACATAGCGCATGGCGTCGCTCGACCCCACGATCCCCTCGAACCCCTGTTCCGGCTGCAGCTGCTCGCGCAGATACGTGTTGTCCGCTTCGAGCCTCTCGCGGAGCTGCCCGATCTCGGACAACGCGCGCCGCAGCTCGGCTTCTGACTGCTTTCGCCGCGAGACGTCCCGGTTCGAGCCGCGAACCCCCAGAAACTCACCCTGGCCGCCGGTGACCTTCGTGCAGAGGTGCTCGATCCACCGGATCTGACCGTTCTTCGTCCGGATGCGAAACTCGAGGCCTTGGGGCGCCCTCCCCGCCCGGGCTTCAAGGCGATGCGTCTCCCAGCTCTCGCGGTCCTCCTCGACGACCAGCTCGTTCGGCAGAGCTGGCCGCCGGTAGAATTCCTCGGCCGCGTAGCCGGTCGTCCGAAGGCACGAGGGCGACACATAGGCGAACTCGCCGTCAGGCCTCTTCCAGTATTCCCAATCTTGCGTGAAATCCGCGACGGTCCGGTATCGCTCCTCCGCAGCGCGCAAATCTGCTTCGGCCTGGCGCCGGCGCCGCCGCGCGCGGACGAGGGCGCCGATGACGGCCCACTGCACGAGGATGAGAGCCAGGAGGCCCAGGAGGTGCCACTTGTACTCGGTCCAGAGCGTCTTCTCCCGGTAGAGCACCGCGCTGCCAGGAGGAAGCTTGCCCTCGTCGATCTTCCAGCGCTTCAACTCCCGCCAGTCGAACATCAGACGGCTCGACGACTGCTCGACCGGTGGAATCGTGGAGGCCGCCTCGCCTCGCAGGATCCGGGCGGCGAGCTCGCCGGCCTTCTCCCCGATCGGCCCGTACCGGATGAGGTCGCCTCCCGCGATTCCGAGCCCGAGGAATGTCTCGGAGGCTCCATAGATCGGCCCCCTGGAGACCCGGGCGAGCCGCCTGAGCACGTCCCGCGCAATCATCGACCGGCCCTTCGCATCGGCGCGATAGCTCAAGAAGAGGACCACGCTTTTCTCGGGCAGGTTCGCCAGCCGGTCGAGCTGCACATCGAGCGGCAGACCGACGAGCGACACGACCTCGAAGCCCGGAGCGTGCTTCTCGACGAGCCGCCGCGCAAAGGCCTCCGCGCCGCGGTCGGACGGCGAGGCCCCGCCGACGAAGACAATCCTCTGCGCTTCGGGATGGAGATCGAGGGCCACGTCGACCGTCTTCTGGCCTTCCATGCTCAGGAAGGCGCCGGTGGTGTCGGCAGGCAGCGGCCCCTTTCCAAAGTCCTGCCGTGAGATGTCGGTGAACACCACGGGCACTCCGGGAAACAGGGCCTCCCGATTCTGGAGCAGGTACCTCAACGTCTCCATGCGCGCCGCCACGACGACGTCGATCGGACGGCCCGCGTACTTCTCCCGCAGCAGATCCGTGAGCCGTTGCCCGTAGGGCACGTTCGACGCATCCGGCAAGTCGAGATACTCGACGTGAAAATCGACCGGCCCTTCGAAGCTCTTTTCGAGCGTTTCTCGGAAGGCCGACTCCAGGGGGCCCACCGACGCGGCAGTGCTTCGCAGCGAAAAGAGCAGGAGGACCGATCGGGGGCGGCTCTGCTCGTCGGCGTATGCGACGCCAAGGGCGGCGAGGAACAGCAACGTGGTTGCGATCCCGACCTGGGAACTCCGTCGCGGATCCGACCGCGCCGGCCGAGTAACCGTCATGACCGGAGGATCATAGTCGCGGCCCCCCGAGACGGCCGCGAAATATCGCGGTTTTGCGGAATGAAACGGTTACAGCCGAGGAACCGGCTTCACGCGCCCTTCAGGACATGACGGCAAGCCACTGATTCCGGGCTACTTTTCACCTCAGCCGCCGCTCCATTGCGCCCGGGCATTCCCCTTGCTTTACACGGATGGTCAATGAGCAGGTTTCGCGGGAAATGATCATGCTCTCGGCGCGCATCGTGGCCTACCCGGCCGAGCGCAGGGAGCTCTCGCAGGCTCTTCTGGTCTGGGCCGCCGCGGCCCGGCAGGAGACGGACGTGGTGGCCGCGCACGTCTACGAGGACCTCGAGGCGCCGGCCGTCTTCAGCCTGGCCACCGAGTGGAGATCCGCCGCGGCCCTGGACGCGCACATGCGCTCCGATGCGTTCGGAATTCTGCTGGGGGCTCTCAAGGTCCTGGCCGGGCCGCACCAGATGACGGTCACCCGTCCCGACGACGACCAGTTCAAGGGTGCAATCGGGGCGATCAACCGGCTGCCGGCCGAACCGAAGGCGAAGGCCGACGCATGACGAAGCGGCACTTGCGCGCAGCGCTGCCGGGCCTTGTCGGCGTCCTTCTGACGGCCGGTGCCGTTTCCGCATCGGCGCAGGAGGCGACGACGCCGGACGCCGAGCTCAGCCAGCAGGACGAGCTCGCCCGGCAGGCCACCGATCCCACCGCCTCGCCGATGAACTTCGCCTTCATCAATGTCTTCCGGACCGACTACTCCGACCTGCCGGACGGGACGCCGGTTGGTGGAACGGGCTACGACCTCAAGTTTCAGCCCGTCCTTCCGTTCCGAGCATGGGGGGTCAACAACATCCTGCGGATGACCGTGCCGTTTCACGTCTCTGGACCCGGGCCCACAGGACTCGACGACGTCACGATCTTCGACCTGCTGATCTTTCCGCAGAGTTGGGGCCGGCTCGGACTCGGGGCGGTGGGGAGCTTCTCCGCGCGCACGAGCGACGTCTCTTCGCACGCGTCGGGCGGCCCCGCGATCGGTTTCGTCGCGGTCATCACGAAGAAGTTGAACCTCGGCCTGTTCAACCAGAACCTCTTCGGAGAAGGGGTCGCACTCTCGCAGCTCCAGCCGATCGCGGCCTACCAGCTCGGCACCGGCTGGTCGCTCTCCCTCGGCGACCTTCAGTATCTCTACGACTGGAAGCGCGGCGAATGGCTCTCGCTGCCGGTCGGCGTGCAGCTCGGCAAGGTGCTGCCGATTGCCGGACAACCCATGCGCTTCGCGGTGAACCCGCAGTACGATTTCAAGAAGACGCCCGGGGCGCCGCGGTTCTCGGTCAGCCTCACGATCCAGCTGCTCCTGCCTCAGAAGAAAACATGAAAGGGAGAGAAATGAGAACTCATCGGCTTCCGCCCACCCTCTTGGCGCTCGCCCTCGTGCTGCTTGCCGCTCGAGCCGCTCAGGCGGCCGACAAGAAACCAAACATCCTCGTCATCATGGGCGACGACATCGGGATGTGGAATCTGAGCACCTATCACCAGGGCATGATGGGCTACCGCACGCCCAACATCGATCGCCTGGCCGCCGAGGGCGGAAAGTTCATGGCCTACTACGCGCAGCAGAGCTGCACGGCGGGGCGGTCCGCCTTCATCACCGGACAGCTCCCGTTCCGCACGGGGCTGAGCAAGGTGGGGCTGCCGGGCGCGGACCAGGGCCTGCGCAAAGAGGACCCGACGATCGCCGAGCTGCTGAAGCCGATGGGGTACATGACGGGCCAGTTCGGAAAGAACCATCTCGGGGACAAGGACGAGTTCCTGCCGACCAACCACGGGTTCGACGAATTCTTCGGAAACCTCTACCACCTCAATGCCGAAGAGGAGCCCGAGAACGAGGACTATCCGAAGAACCCCGAGTTCCGCAAGAAATTCGGCCCCCGTGGGGTGATCAGCTCCGCGGCGGGCGGCAAGATCGAGGACACCGGTCCGCTGACGAAGAAGCGGATGGAAACGATCGACGAGGAGACCCTGGCCAGGGCGGAGGATTTCATCACCCGGGCAAAGAAGGCGGGCAAGCCGTTCTTCTGCTGGTTCAACACCACCCGCATGCACAACTTCACCCATGTGAAGCAGGAAGACCTGGGCAAGACGGGGCTCGGCTTCTATGCCGACGCGATGGTCGAGCACGATGCCCTCATCGGAAAGCTGCTCGATACGGTGCACCAGCTCGGCCTGACCGAGGACACGATCGTGATCTACACGACCGACAACGGTCCCATGGTCTGCCTGTTCCCCGACTCCGGGACGACGCCGTTTCGGGGCGAGAAGAACACCAACTGGGATGGCGGCTGGCGCGTTCCGGCGCTGATCCGCTGGCCGGGGGTTGTGAAGCCGGGCACGGTGTTCACGGAGATCGTCGCCGGCGAAGACTGGCTTCCGACCCTCTTGGCCGCAGCCGGCGATCCCGCCATCAAGGACAAGCTTCTCAAAGGGTATGCCGCCGGGAAGATGACCTACAAGGTCCACCTCGACGGGTACGACCAGATGAACTACCTGGCGGGCAAGGGGCCGAGCAAGCGTAAGGAATTCTTCTACTTCAGCGACGACGGCGACCTGCTGGCTCTGCGCTACGAGAACCTGAAGATCCACTTCATGGTTCAGCGTGCCAAGGGCATCGACGTCTGGCGCGAGCCGTTCGTGACCCTGCGCGGGCCGATCTTCTTCGATCTCGCGATCGATCCGTTCGAGCGGGGCGACGAAGGCATGAACTACAACGACTGGTGGTACCGGCGCGCCTTCATCGCGGTTCCCGTTCAGCAAATCGTCGGCAAAACACTGATGTCGTTCAAAGAGTTTCCGCCGCGGCAGCGGCCTGCCAGCTTCACGATCGACCAGGCGATGGAGCAATTGATGCAGGCGACCCCGGGCAGCAAGTAGGCAAGAAGCCGCCTGGGGGCGCCGCGCCTCTCGGTAGTCGTCAGGGTGAGAAATGAAAGAACAGACAACCTCTCTTAGGGACACGGACAAAAAAGAAAAAAGGAGAACAGCGAATGAAACAAACACCGAGGAGGACCTCATGAACCGCGAAAGATACAAGGTGGGACTCGCGGCGGCGCTTCTGATCGCTCTGGTGAGCACGGCATCGGCCCAGCAGTCGGCCTCGACATCGGCGTCCGACATCGATCCTGGCGCGGTCGCCGCGCTCGACAAGATGGGCGCCTACCTGAGGACGGTCAAGACTTTCCGGGTGACGGCCATGACCACGCGGGACACGGTGCTCGACAACGGGCTGCTCGTCAAGCGCGACGGGAAGGCCGACATCCTCGCCCAGTTTCCCTCGCACCTTCGGATCGAAACCGTCAACGGCGAGAAGCAGCGGCTCTACCTCTATGACGGCAAGAACTTCACGCTCTATGGCAAAGTGATCCAGTACTACGCCACGATGCCGGCGCCCCCGACGATCGGACAGCTCGCCGCCGTCCTGGCCGACAAGTACGACATTGAGCTTCCTCTCGAGGACCTCTTCTGGTGGGGCACCGAGAGAGTGAACTCGAGCGCCATCGTCGCGGCAGCGGACGCCGGCCCGGCAGACGTGCAAGGCACCACGTGCGAGCACTACGCGTTCCGGCAGGAAGGCATCGACTGGCAGATCTGGATCCAGCTCGGCGACAACCCGCTGCCGCGCAGGCTCGTGATTTCGACGACGACCGACGAGGCGCGGCCGCAGTACTCGGCCGTCTACACCTGGGACCTCGCGCCGTCGTTCAACGAAGCGGCCTTCACCTTCGAGCCTCCCGCCGAGGCCAAACGAATCGGTTTCGCGACCGTGGCCGACTCGGCCGGCGCGAACTGAAGAGGAGACCCGATATGACCAAAGTCATTCTTCGACAGACGATGGCGGCCGTTCTGACGGCGCTCCTGGCGGCAACGACCGGCCTCGCCCTTCCCAACAAGCCGGGCGGCGGCGGAGGCGGAGGCTCGCGCGGCCAGGCGAAGTCGAGCGTCAACAACGCCGGCAACCGCAACTCCAACAGCAACCGCAACACCAACGTGAACGAGAACCGGAACGTCAACGTCAATCAGAACAAGAACGTCAACCGAAACTCCAACGTCAACGTCAACCGCAACGTCGACGTGGACGTCGACGTCCACCACCGCGGGGGCTACTACGGCGGCGGCTGCTGCTACAACAGCAACCCGATTGCGACCGCGGCCGCCGTGACGGCCACCGCCATGGTGACCGCCGCCGTGATCGGCTCGGTCGTCAACACCGTGCCGGCGGGTTGCACGACGACCGTGATCAACGGCATGGCGTACCAGCAGTGCGGCTCGACCTGGTACCAGCCGCAGTACGCCGGGACCTCGGTCACTTACATGGTCGTCGGCCATCCATGACCGCAAGGAGTGAGGCTATGAAGAGATTCATGAAGATACTGGCGGCGGCCGCGGCGTCGGTCGCCCTGGCTTGGGCCGCCCCCGTCCATGCGGGGCAGAAGACGGTTCAACCCAAAGCGGCGCCCGCCGGGTCCTGGGTCCTGATCGGACAGACGCATGCCAATCACACGGCGGACCACGACGGAATCGTCGTCAAGGGACCGTTCGACAACTTCCGCCGGATCAAGTTCAAGGTGACCGACGCTCCCCTGAACATGCAGCACATGGTCATCACCTACGAGAACGGAGAGATCGACAAGATCGAAGTGCGCCAGAACATTCCCCAGGGAGGGGAAAGCCGGGTGATCGACCTCAAGGGAATCGGAACGCGCCGGATCCGCAGGATCGACTTCTGGTACGACACGAAAGGCTTCCTGAACGGCAAGGCGGACGTGACCGTGTTCGGGATGAAGTGAGTCGCATGCAAGACAAGGAGTCGAGAGTGCTGAAATTCAAGCGGTCAAAATCGCTGCTGTCGCTCGCAGCTCCCTTTCTTCTGCTGGGCGCACTGGTCGGGTGCGCAGTTCCCAGGGAACTCGTCACGGCCAACGATGCGGTCGAGGCGGCAAGGCGAGCCGGCAAGGACAAGGAGTGCCCGAACGAGTTCGGCGCGGCCGAAGCCATGAAGAACGAGGCCTACGCGATCTGCAAGCCGTGCGACACGGCGAGGGCGATCGCGATGGCCAATGAGGCGACCGCCAAGCTGAACGCGCTGTGCCCGGCCAAGCCCGTCGCCGCGGTCGAGACCCGGCCGGCAGCGGCCCCGGCGCCGGTGGCGCCTGCGCCGTCGGTCTCCCTCTCGGCGAGCCCCACCTCGATCCAGGCGGGCCAGTGCTCGACGCTGACGTGGTCCTCGACGAATTCGACCGGAGTCACGATCGACAACGGTGTCGGACGAGTGGATGCCAGCGGGTCCAAGCAGGTCTGCCCCGCACAGACGACGCAGTACAGGGCCTCCGCGACGGGCGCGGGCGGTTCCCGCGACGCCTCCGCGACGGTCGGCGTGAGCCGGGTCGTCGATCGCCTGACCCTGCACGTCAACTTCGACACCGCCAAGGCGACGATCAAGAAGGCGGATGATGCGGACATCCAGAAGGCCGAGGCCTTCATCAAGAAGTACCCGGACGCCAAGATCTCCCTGGTGGGCTACACGGACAGCGTCGGCGGCGACGCGTACAACCAGGGCCTCTCGGAGCGGCGGGCCGAGGCAGTCAAGGCCGCCCTCGTCAAGCGCGGCGTCGACGCCAGCAGGATCTCGACCTCGGGGCGCGGCAAGGCCGACCCCGTCGGGGACAACGCCACGGCCAAGGGCCGCGCCGAGAACCGGCGGACCGAAGTCATGATGATCTCCGAATAGTCAGGCGTCAAAAGCAGAGCAGGTCGACCTGCGGGGCGTCCGCAAGCCCGGCACCCGCAGGATCGACTTCCGATTCGACACGTAGGCCAGGAGGTCGAGAAATGAGAGAGCGCAGGATGCGGGCTCCGGGTGTGATCGCGGTACTCGTTCTGGCACTGGCCGCCGCGTGCGGACGCGCGCCGGAGTCGAAGACGACCGCAGCCGAGTCGAAGCCGGCCGCGGCGCAGCAGCCCGCGGCCGGAGAGGAACAGGTCGCGGCGAAAGGGGCCTTCGACCCGGACGAAGACGCCGCGATGGCCCCCGCCGAGAAGACGCCCGCCGAGGCCGAGGAGGCGCGCAAACACTACTCGCCGTACGCCCGGAAGTTCCCGACGCGCGCATACTTCGGCGACACACACCACCACACGGCCAATTCCGGCGATGCCTTCATGGCCGGTGACCGACTGACGCCAGAGCAGTCGTACCGCTTCGCTCGCGGTGAAGAGGTCGTCTCCTCGACCGGTGTGCCGGTCAAGCTGTCACGGCCGCTCGACTTCCTGGTCGTCTCGGACCACGCCGAAGGCCTCGGCGTGATGATGCAGGTCTACGAAGGCAACCCGGCGTTCATGTCGGACCCAATACTGGCGCGGTGGAACAAGGCTATGAAGGCCGGCGGCAAGGAGGCGGCAGACGCGGCCAACGAGGTGACGTCAAGGCAGGCACAGGGCACGCTGCCTGCGCCCGCCAAGGACCCAAAGGTCGTCGGCCCGATCATGAAGTCGGTCTGGCAGCAGTACACGGCGACCGCAGAGAAATTCAACGATCCCGGCCTTTTCACCGCGATGATCGGCTTCGAGTGGACCTCGGTGCCGGGCGGCAACAACCTGCACCGCAACGTGCTCTTCCGCGACGGCAAGGACAAGGCCGACCAGATCCTGCCGTTCTCGTCGTGGCAGAGCGAGGATCCCGAGAAGCTCTGGGAGTGGATGGACAAGTACGAGCAGAAGACGGGCGGCAAGCTCCTCGCGATCCCGCACAACGCCAACCTGTCGAACGGCCGCATGTTCGAGCTCGTCGACTTCGCCGGCAAGCCCCTCTCGAAGGACTACGCCGAACGGCGCGCCCGCTGGGAAGTGCTGCAGGAAATGATGCAGACGAAGGGCTCGAGCGAGGCGCACCCGGCGATGTCGCCCAACGACGAGTTCGCCGACTTCGGCATCGCCGGGTGGGAGTACGGCAACCTGACGCTGGAAGGCGAGCCCTTGAGCAAGGCGATGATGCCGACCAACTACCTGCGCTACGGCCTGTTGCGAGGCATGGAGCAGGAACAGAAGCTCGGCGTCAACCCGTTCAAGTTCGGCTTCATCGGCGGCACCGACGTGCACAACTCGCTCACGGCGATCGAGGAGGACAACTTCTTCGGCAAGCACGTCAACCAGGAGCCGAGCCCGATTCGCTGGGAGCACGTCTCCAAGCAGGGGTTCGGCAAGACCCGCTACACCTGGCACTACACGGCGGCCGGTTACGCCGGCGTCTGGGCTACCGAGAACACCCGCGAGGCGCTGTGGGACGCCATGAAACGCAAGGAGACGTACGCCACCTCCGGCTCACGCATGACCGTGCGCTTCTTCGGCGGCTGGGGCTTCGAGCCGGGCGACGCCCGCTCCCGCGATCTCGCGGACAAGGGCTACGGAAAGGGCGTACCGATGGGAGGCGACCTGCCCAAGGCCCCCGCCGGGGCGAAAGCCCCGACGTTTCTCGTCGCGGCCATGAAGGACCCGCTCTCCGGCAACCTCGACCGCATCCAGATCATCAAGGGCTGGATCGACAAGGACGGCAAGGGCCAGGAGAAGATCTATGACGTCGCCTGGGGCGACGCGAGCCACCGCAAGATCGGGCCGAAGGGCAAGCTGACGCCGGTCGGCGACACGGTGGACGTGGCCCACGCCACCTGGACGGACACGATCGGCGATCCGGAGCTCGCTGGAGTGTGGAGGGACCCCGACTTCGATCCCTCCGTGCGCGCCTTCTACTACGCGCGCGTCATCGAGATCCCGACGCCGCGCTGGACCTGCTACGACGCCGTGCGCTTCGGAATCAGGATGCCGCCCGAGGTGCCCTTGGAGCACCAGGAGCGGGCGTGGAGCTCGCCGATCTGGTACACGCCCAACACGCCATGATCGGCAGGAAGAGTCCGATGGCGACATTCCGATCGTTCAAGGGAGCGATGGTCGTACCGCTCGCATTGCTGGCGCGTGCAACGCTGATGGCGCAAGGTGCATCGGGCGGCGCGCCCGTGTCCGTCACCGTCCAGAACTTCACGCGCGCCGAAAGCGACCAGTACTTCGGCGTCGCCGTCAAACGGGGAGGATTGGGCAAGTTCGGTCACAACCGCCAGCCGACCCCGATCGACAAGCAGGACGTGGTGGGCATGAACCTCGACACGCTGTACTCCGCCGCGGTGTTCGACCTGGACGCAGCGCCGGTCACCATCACGCTGCCGGACGCAGGAAAGCGATTCATGTCGCTCCTGATCGTGAACGAGGACCACTACTCGCCCGCCGTGGTCTACGCGCCGGGCCGCTACACGTACACGAAGGAAAAGGTCGGCACGCGATACATGATGGCGGTCGTTCGGACCCTGATCGACCCGAGGGACACGAAAGACATCGCGGCGGCCAACGCCATGCAGGACGCCATCACCGTCGAGCAGGCGGGCATCGGGAAGTTCGAAGTCCCGAGCTGGGACCCAGTGTCGCAGAAGAAGATCCGCGATGCGCTCATCGTGTTGTCCGGCAACCTGGGTGACAACACGCCTCCGCGCTTCGGCTGGAAGGGCGAG
>Ga0209048_10005635_pt1 | contig 11812 bp, 13 predicted proteins | sample FrelakmetCRP12CR_FD_187146 | JGI IMG/M metagenome (GOLD analysis project Ga0209048, IMG submission 187146) | Freshwater lake sediment microbial communities from the University of Notre Dame, USA, for methane emissions studies - CRP12 CR (SPAdes)... | ecosystem: Environmental > Aquatic >... | reverse complement strand
CTGAGATTGCCGATGTCGACCGAGAGCCCGGCCAGATTTGCCAGACCGCACAGTCCGATGACCGCCAATAAACGAGGATAATTCAGAATGCGCACGAGCCCGCTCTCAGGTGCCAGCCTTGCCAAGGGATGGTAGTGGCGGGAACAAGGATAGTGGAACAGCCTGGTAATGTCCGCTTTGGGTCATTTGCGACCGAGCCATCTCTCGCCAAAATCCAGCAATGTCCGCTATTGCCCGAAAGCGACCATCCGATTGGGCGCTCCTACGAACGTGGCCGCCTCAAAAGCTTACGTCCTGCAGGATGCGAGCGAGCCGCGTCGGATTTGCCTCCACGTACATGGCCGTCGTCCTGATGCTCGTGTGGCCGGCGATCTGCGCGATCGCCTTCAAGTCGACGCCGCGCTCCGCGAGACGCGTGATCAGCGTGCGCCGCCCGCTGTGCGAGGACGCCCCCGCGATACCTGCCTCGCGATAGAGCGCCTTGAGGAAGCGCGCCATCGAGCACGCCGTCATCGGCCCGCCCTTCTGGCTGGCGAACATCGGCGTCGCGGATGCCCCGGCGCTGAGCAGCCAACGCCCCTCGCCGTACTTTTCCAGGACGCGCCGCAGCGCGGGAGACGACACGAACACGTCGCGCGACGGGCCGGTATTCGACCGGGCTAGTTCACGAGTTTGATACACACGTTGAGAATCGATCCGCCAACATTTTCCAGATTTTCGATGAGCTGGCCGCGATCGAGGGCTCGCCAACAGCAAGGGCGCCGTCGCGGACAAAGGACGCCACGCCTTTCAAGGGCAAATGGCTGGATGGCCTGTGGCACAAGCACTATATGCAAGCAGGCTTTATGCTCGCGAACATCATGAACTACTGGAGGCCGCCCGACCGCTTTCAGAAGCTTTGGGAGAAGGCGACGGCAGGTCGCGAAAACTTTGATAAGGACGCGATCAAACTCCTTTCGCACGGTTTCATTCACGATGGATATTTGGAGCGTGGCCAAAGGCGCGAGTTAACCGGCGAGTGGATCGTGTTCGCAAAGCAGGACGGCGTGAACTATTACCTGACGCTCGGCGCCCACGGTGATGATGAAGCGATATGGCGGCGGTGCAAAGCGTGTGCGGTCGAATTTCCCGAGGTTCGCATTCTTCAAGAGACTCGATAGATTCCGCTGATGTGCGGACGCTTCACCCAACATTATACGTGGCGCGAAATCCACGACCTGTATCGGCTGACGGCTCCTTCGTCCCCGACAAACCTTCGGCCCCGCTACAACATATGTCCGACAACCACAATTGACGCCGTGGTCGACCACCAGCTCATTCCGATGCGCTGGGGCCTGATATCCGGATGGTGGGGCAAACCGCTCAAGGAAATGAGGCTGGCGACGTTCAATGCCCGCGCCGAGACCGTCGCGGAGAAGCCGATGTTTCGCGCGGCCTTCAAGACGAAACGCTGCTTGATACCGGTTTCCGGCTACTATGAATGGCAGACCACGCCCGGAGGGAAGCAGCCGTACTACTTCACGCGACGCGACGGCCAGGTCATCACCATTGCCGGAATATGGGACGAGTGGACCAGTAAGGAGACCGGCAAGGCCATCAAGTCCTGCTCAATGCTCATCACGTCGCCGAACAGGTTCGCCGCGGAAGTTCACGACCGGATGCCCGTGATCCTTGAATTGAAAGACTTCGAGCAGTGGGAGCGAGGTGATTTGCGAAACGCAGCGGCGCTCATGAAGCCCGCTGGAGAAAAAGTATTGCAGAAATGGCCGGTATCGAAGCGAGTGAACAATTCGCGAACCAGCGACGAGGACACGACGCTGATTTTGCCGGTTTGATGAAATTTTTAGAGAGACACTATTGTCTCGGAGGCCCCAGTCACTATTGACTATGGGCCGGAGACACGACTGTCCTACGAATAAACACGTATCGCCATTCAGCACTCAGCGTCTAGCAGTACGCAGTAGTACCATAAGCCCCAGTCAAATCTGTCTCCCCCTAAGGGGGCTGGACGTCTTGTAAGCACAACGGGAGCAGCGCATATGGCGAGAATGAAAGCAGAAACACCGTCCCCCACCGCCATAGTGATGCCTTTCCCCGCTGCGGCAAAAAAGTCTCAGCGGCGCGCAGAGGATAAATGGTCTTCGCCGGTCATTAAGCTCGGCTACACGACCGTGCCGAACTTGCTGCTCCGCGCACAGGCGCGGCTCGGCATTACGCCCAACCAGATGAACGTCCTGCTCCATGTCCTTGAGCACTGGTGGGAGGCGGACAAACATCCGTGGCCGTCAAAAGGAACCATCGCGCGACGCATGGGCAAGAGCAGCCGCCAAGTGCAACGGTACCTAACCGAATTAGAAAAGGCCGGGCTCATCAAACGCATTGCCCGCTTCGCCGTCGGACGAAAAGCTCAGATCAACAACGCCTATTCATGCGATGGCCTCATAGCAAAACTCAAAAAGCTGGAACCCGAGTTCGCAAAAGAAGCTGCGCTGAAAAGGACCCGAACCAAAAAATTAGAGACGGCCGCAGCAAGCTGACCGTCCCTAACGTTCGCGGCGTAGCTCAACAGGATAGAGCACCTGCCATCTACCGAAATCTCGTGTGACAATGAGAGAGTAAGGGCAGGAGGATGTGGGTTCAAGTCCCGCCGTCGCACCCAATCAATGCGACCGCGATTCCCATGTTTGCACAATGAAAGTCGCCATAGTTCCGGCGAGGTTCACGGCCATTTGCGTTCGCTTTTATCAGCTCATTCGTTCTGGGCGTCGTCTTCAGCCACCAGATCGACGCGGCCCACCCGCTGCGCCCTCGCGAGGACGGCCTGCGGTGCTCCTTCCATGTCGAACGCGACCGCGCCATCGGGTCCATTGACCACGACGCCGGTCGGCCGGCCAAACGCCGGTAACCGGTACGAGCGCCAGCTGCGAGAGCATCAGTGCAGCCCGAAGAATGCGTAGCGAACAGCGGTGCGGTTGAGGTGCCAGCGTGGACGTGGCGCAATGGCGGTCGCTAGCGCATCGTTGCTAATGAATTTTTTGGAAAAAATAATTCGTTTCGGCCGCGAGCATCCATCGGCAACGAAATGTGGGACGGAATGTGGGATCGCCTCAGTTTGTTCTACTGGAAGTCCCGCAAAATCAACTAGCTAGGCGCAATGATTGGCGGAGAGGGAGTCCGCCACATTACGGACCGGCCACGTTCGCCGTTGTTTACTAACGTTTCAATTAACCATTATTTACGGGCCTTCTTTGGCCCGCTCGTCTTTCTCTGTCCGCTGTCGGCCGGTACAATCCGGCGCAGGTGCTAGGGCACATGCTAGGGCAGAGACGAGACGATCATGGCGCGGAAAATCAATCGGCTGAACGCGCGGGCGGTAGCGACGATAAAGAAGCACGGCCGTCATGCAGACGGCGGCGGTCTTTATCTCTCGATCTCGCCCAATGGCGGCCGGCGGTGGGTGTTCTTGTATCGCTGGCACGGCAAGCCCACTGAAATCGGGTTCGGGTCCGCGCGCGACGTAACGCTTGCGCGCGCCCGCGAGCTTGCCGGCCAGGCCCGCGCCAAGCTGGCGGAGGGGATCAATCCCAAGGACGCAAGGAGGACGTCAGAAGGCGCCACATTCGGCGAATGTTCCGACCGGCTGATCGAGGCAATGCGCCCTTCCTGGCGCAATAAAAAGCACGCCGCCCAGTGGGAAATGACGTTGCGGGACTATGCAGCGCCTTTGCGTCGGCTGCCGGTGGATAAGATCGTCACCGATGACGTGCATTCGGTCTTGAAGCCGCTTTGGAACGATAAGCCCGAAACCGGCTCCCGCCTTCGCGGCCGGATCGAGCGCGTCCTTGATGCCGCCAAAGCACAAGGGCTGCGCAGCGGGGAGAACCCCGCGCGCTGGCGCGGCCACTTGGATCAACTCCTACCAAGGCGCCAACGGCTCACGCGTGGTCATCACGCGGCGATGAACTATGCCGAGTTGCCGGCCTTCATGACCAATTTGCAGGCCCGACAGGCAACCGCAGCCTTGGCCCTTGAATTTGCGATCCTCACGGCGGCGCGGTCCGGCGAAGTGCTTGGCGCGCGCTGGGAGGAAATTGATCTCGATCACGCCGTGTGGGTGGTGCCTGCGGCGCGGATGAAGGCCGGCCGCGAACACCGCGTTCCCTTGTCGCGGCGCGCGCTCAAAATTGCGAAGGCAATGCACGTAGCCCGCGGTGGCGATTTCGTGTTTCCAGGCCAGCGGCCCGGCATGCCTTTGTCGGTGATGGCGCTCGAAATGGTGCTGCGCCGCATGGAGATCGAAAACGCGACGGTGCATGGCTTCCGCTCCGCCTTCCGGGACTGGGCGGCGGAGTGTACCCATTTTGCGAATGAGGTTTGCGAAGCGGCACTTGCCCATGTGATCGAGAACAAGGCCGAAGCGGCCTATAGGCGAGGCGACCTGTTCGACAAGCGCCGCAAGCTAATGGAGGCCTGGGCCGCCTATTGCGCGGCACCCAGGGCAGCCACGGTTGTTGCGTTTCGGCGATAGCCATGAACGAGGGCCCGCTTTCGACTAGAAGAAGCCTGTTTGCGGTTGAAGCAAATGATGCTCGCATGCGCCATCCGCCAACACAGGCGCGGCCGGCGCTGCCCGAGGACGTGGCGATGCAGGTTGCGAAACTCGCTCGGGTACCCGCCCGAGAAATTCCGCTATTTTGCGATGCCATTTGTGAGACGGTGCAGAGTGTTGGGGAGACGGACAGGCGTGCGGTATCGTCGAGGCCGGGTCGAGCCCTGCTTAGGGCCGCCGAGGCGGCGCGGACTTTCAACGAAGCGATTTGCAGCCTGAATAAAGACGACCGCGAATGGGTAGAAAGATTAATGGCCCGTCCGGAATACCAAGATTTGCCACGCGACTTCATAGTGACTGTTTCGCGGATTGATGACCTGTTCAGTACCGCTGTTGGCAGCTCGATACCGCCAATGCCTGGCACGGCCGCGCTACGCGAAAAAAGGGGCAGGCCAAAGGGATCTTTTAAGGACAGGATGTTTGAGGTTTTCATTCGGCATATTTTGCTTTTCACGGATGAGAATGGCGGAGAACTCACGTTTGATAAGAACTTTCAAAAGGGCACCTTGGTTGACGTCCTTAATATTCTTCGCCCGCACCTCCCTACAGGCGTAGTGCCAAACGCCTTACCGTATGGGACGATCCAAAAAATAAAAACTAAATACTTGAAAGACCGACGCCGTTTTCTAGGCCCCTAACAATTGATAACTGGCGACCACGATAGGCCTTCCCGCCAAATAGCGCGCCCATCGCCGCTGGACCAAATTTAGAGAAAAAGTGGTCGCGGCTTTAGCTGCCTCACCGTCCTATGTACGCATCGCGTTCGCAAAAACGCGGGCGTCATTGCCGGGGTGTCCCCCGGCCAGCGACGGAGATTGACGATGAACAATTCCGTTCTTGCTTACAGTGTTCGTGACGCCTGCTTGATCGCATGCACTGGGCGCACGTCGGTTTATGAGGCTATTCGGACCGGCGCACTGCGCGCGGTCAAACGCGGACGGCGCACACTAATACTCGACGAAGATTTGCGTCGGTGGTTGCAAAACCTGCCGCCGATGACGGTTAAACCCAGCACACAATCACTCAACCAAGGAGGCATCAATGACTGACACGAACAACAACACTGATTTGGTTCAGGATCCAACGGAGAAAGCCATGACTCGTAATGAGACTACCAAAGAATCAATCCACGGTAATGGTTCCGCCGGTGCGGTCACCGTCGCCAAGCCAAGCGGCTTCGACCTGAATAAGTTCAAGTCGAGGCGCGCCGACGCTATTGCGAACGTTGCCACGTTACAGGCAGGCTTGCCCGTCAGCAGCATGTCTCAGGCCAAAGACTTCGTCCGGCTGCATCCGGACGACGACTACTGGTCATCTGAGCTGTGCTTCGTCATGGTGCCAATCAAAGGTGCAAAACGCGACAGCTTGCATCTTATCGAAGAAGACTTGGCGACCCGCTTCCTGGCTAGCGGGAAGATTCTGCGGTTTCGTTTAGCGTTGGCGACCAAGCCTCACGACGCGTTCTTCCTCTGTCGTGTCCCGACCCGGAACCTGGACAACTCGTGGAACCGAGACAACGTTGCGGGGTGTGAACAGGCGAAGACGTTGTGGACTCAGGCCACAAGCCGCGGGGAAGAAGGAGTCGACGCGTACCTCATCCAGGTCGCACAAGACCCCGATGCCTTCCCGGAACCGAAATGGCCGGAGCAATCGCTCTCCGATCTCATCGATCGGGCCTTCACTGGTCGCATGATTGTCAGTGAAGACCATCCGGCATTGCTGCGTCTGATTGGCGCCAAGCAGTCCGTGTCGTGAGCGACAACTTTGGCCGCATCATCGTTACGGACTTCGAATATGAAGTCCGCGACGGTGACCTTCCAAATGTGTTATGTATGGTGGCGCACGAGTTGGACGAAAATCTCCAGCACACGCGCACTATTCGGAAGTGGCGCGGTGAGTTCGGCTTAAAGCCCCCGTTCGACGTCGGAGACGATACGCTTTTCGTCGCCTATTCAGCGTGGGCGGAGATGACATGCTTCAAGGTGCTGGGGTGGCAGTTTCCAACCCATATCTTCGACTTGCACACAGCCTACCTTGCTGCATCGAACGTTCTCCGGCCGCAGTTTGACGAAGAAACGACCTACCGTCGGCCGAAGAAGGATTTGGCCTCCGCGTGTCGCGCCTACGCAATCGAAGGATGGGAAGGCATCGACAAAGGCACCATTGCCAAAGACATCGGCGAAGGCCGGTGGGAAAATTACGGCAAGGCCGCAGTTTTTGAGTATTGCGAAGAAGACGTGCGCATGTCGGCGAAGCTGCTGCGCGCTCAACTTGTTGGCGACCGCACATATCCTGCCGCCGATGCTGAGCGTGTTCTGTATTGGTCGAACTACAGTGCAAAATCCACCGCGCTAATCCAAGCCGCGGGAATGCCGATAGACATGCCGCTGTGGAACCTTGTGCAAGAGAACAAGGCTGCGGTGGTGCGGTCGTTGGTTGCTCATTACGACCCGAGTCACGGTGATGAGGAGACAATCTACACGCCGGAAGGTGAGTGGAGTTACGAACGCTTCGAAAGGTGGCTCGTACGTACCGGCATCAAGCAATGGCCCCGGCTGCAGAGCGGCAGACTTGACATCGATGGAGATGCGTTCCGATTGATGTATCACGAGCGCGGTGTCGAGGCCCTCCACGCTTTACGAGAAAGTCTTAACGTTGTGGTGAAGGCAAGGCTTCCGATTGGACGTGATGGGCGCAATCGTCCAAGCCTGTTTCCGTTCTGCACCGCGACAGGGCGCAATGCACACAGCAAGAGCTTGTTCAACGCTCATGCATCTATGCGTTCTTTCATCGTCTTCCCGCCGGATACTATCGGCGTCTATCTCGACTGGCGAACGCAGGAAGTCGGTATCGCTGCCGCGCTCTCCGGGGACCAGCAATTAATAGACGCTTACCGAGCGGGTGACGTGTATCACGCGCTCGCTGTCACCTGCGGATTCACAGACGACCCAGACCCGCAGCATTGGAAGAAAAATAACACGGAGATGCGTAGTCGCATGAAGCGACTCCAGCTTGCAATCAACTATGGGATGGGAGTGCCGTCGCTGGCGAAGGGATTGAACAGTCACCCGTTGATTGCAAGCAACATCATCGAGAAGCACCGACGTGTATATCCTCGGTTCTGGAAGTGGCGTGACGATATGGTCAACACTGCGATGCTGCATCGGGAAATGCGGTCAGTGTTTGGGTGGCCGCTTCGTATCAGCACGAGCCCCAACAAGCGCACGCTGTACAACTTCCCAATGCAAAGCAACGGCGCTGAGATGTTGCGACTCGCGGCGTGGCGCATGTGCGAGACTGGCATCATCCCATGCATGTTGATACACGACGGTCTCCTCATTGAAGCCCGGGACATGGAGCAAGTCGAACACGCAAAGCACATCATGTGTGCGGCTGGACGTGATGTGTGTGATGGGTTGGAGATCGGAGTCGACATAGATCAGGAACTCCACAATGGCGCACGGTACCGCGATAGGCGGCCTGTGGCGAAGAAGATGTGGGAGACGATGATGCGCACGCTCCAGAAGATTGGAGCTTTACCGGAAGGACCATTGCCGTGAACTACGTGTATCGGCACGGTAAAAGGATTGCCGTTGATACGATCAACAACGGCATGCCGGCGAAGAAGCGTAAGCCGTTCGAGGCGCGGTTCGTGAAACTGTCCGACTACTGGATTGAGCGACTGGAGCGGTCCAACAATCCAGGAACGTTTAAGCTTGCTCACCGCATACTAAAAGAAGCGTTCAAGCGTCACTATGTAGGTGGAGAGATTGTCCTGTCCACCGAAGCTACAGGGCTATCCCGTAAGGTACGGTCCAAGGCGGTTAAAGAGTTAATCGGATTAGGACTGATTGAGATTGAACAGAATGGTAACCGAGCAGTGAGAGTCACTAATCTATTATTGAGAGAAGAAGAAGAAGAGAAAGAAGAAGAATAGGCCCCTGTTGGGTCTTAGGGGGAACGCGGCGTAGCCCTAGCGGACACGCGGTCATGTAAAGCCCGATGCCAAAACAGGTGACCCTTATCGAGGAAAACAAGTTTGAAGGTGGCAAGGTCGCCGCCGTGGATAGGGCGGTCAGTGGCTGTGCGCCTGTGAAACCCAGGCAAGGAGTAATGCCGGCACGGTCGGTGGTTCGCCCATCCTAAGCATCCCGATACTTGAGACTACACTCCTGCCACCTTCACACCCCTTGAACCGGCACCGCAGCCGCTGGGCTTGGCGCTGGTTGATCCGCCGTGACGATGTTCGCCAACGTTCGCCCGCGTCCGGTGCAATGATTACACCTTCTCTGCCGTCACCAAGCGCCAACAATTCTTTGTACATTATTAAGTCGTTAGGCACATTTTAGCAGAGACGGAACGTCGAGAAAAAGCGCAGCGCAGGGACAGGAGACTAAAATGATTATCAGTGCTGTTGAACTAGACACACGACCGAAGCGGCTCGGGCGTCGGGCACAGGTCGCTCGCAAGTGGTTCGCCCTGAACGGCCCACCCGATGCGCCTGCTCTGCCCATTTCATACGACGAGCGCGAAGACCTGAAGCGAGATCTCTTCGGCAACATCGTCGCATGGTACGCTCGCTCGTTGGAAGGTTGCAAATACGACCTGCAGGAGCATCCGTCCTTCGAAGATTACGCCCGAGGTGTGATGGCAGCTGAAGAACAAGGTCAACTCGTCACGTTTCAATACTTTTCACCCGCCGATATTACGCAAATGACGAAGCGTTTCCCGCCGCGCACGCTTAGAGGGCTCGGACCGGCCCTCTGTTGGAAGCCGCCCGCCCTACACGCACAAACGAGGACGAGCTATCTGCGCAGGAGGGCTTGCGCTGCCGCCTAGCGCCGACGCGTCAGGATGATCTGGCCAAAATCCTAGATCAATCGAGAGCAGATGGGGGAAACCATGAGTTGGTTAGGGAGGTTGCAGGCAGCAAAGGCCGAGCTGACCGCACGTAACGTCGATCCATGGCGGCTGCCGTTGGAACGGGTGCGCGGCAAAATAGATTACGACGGGCTGGAGCGGGTGAGCAGCCAAACACTTTTGGACATTCTTCAGGTTCCCCGGAGCAGCCGGAGAGCGCCCGCATATCGGCGCGTGGCAAAACTAATGGCAGAATTGGGCTGGACCGCTGTGCGAGTGCGCGACCTGACGTGTGGCGGCTACAAGGAGCAAGTTCGCGGCTACTGCCGCGACAGTCGCCATTCCACCGTACCTAATCGAGAATGTGCGCCCGCTGGCAGTGCCTTATCAAGGTAACAAGGTAAAACTTGGCCAGCAATGACTCAGACAGCGTCTCGCTGGTGCGTCGAGTGCGAGGCGGGCTGTCGAGGATGGCGTAAGATGCTAGAAACGAATCCAGCGAGTCCGCTGAGTCAAAGAACGGCATCAGGGCATTAGGCAAGCCCGGGAAACCATCACTCGGGCTTCCCCTTAAAACTCTCACGCGCCGTTTGCTGATACCTTGCCACCTTAAGCCGTGTGAAGTTGCGAAGGTTGGACTGTGAGCGGTGCCGACCGGCGTTACCGGACCGGTAAAATTCTCTCACGCGCCGTTCGCTGTTACCCTGAGAGCCTGACTATGGCGTAACAGGGCCTGCATACGCTGCGAAGCCGTGGTCATGACGAGGTAATAGCGGCATCAATCTCGCCGCGACGATATGCGCGCACCATGACAGCGCGCGACATACGATCAAGCCACAATACTTCGTCAATTTGCCGATGCAACCGGAGAGACAATCGGTTGGTCTGGGTCAAATCCGAAGAGGAAAACAAGATACTTGTAATAGTCTGGCTGCTTCTGTTTGAGGTTCGCACGCGTGCCGGGCTCCCCTCCGGCCTTTTCATTGAGAAACACGCTGGCCGTCACGGCAAAAAATTCTCTTTCGTTGCTCATAAGGTATGCCTCGGCGGGATAGAGCTTTTCGTCTTTCGCAATATTGTAGTGCAGTAGAATCCCTGGGTTTTTAAATCCCTGCTGCATTACGTTGGCATGGTAGGCGTGGAGCATTTCATGAAGCATGACCGGCTGTTGTGTATAATGCTTGGTCAAGGCGCCGAGCATGATCGGACGAACCAGCACGACGCCGCGTCCTGTGTCCTCGGCTAGGGCTACAGGATCGGGGTTAGTCCATTGAGACTTCTCTCTATCCCAAGCCGACCCGTGATTTCTACTTTCCGACCGTTCGGCTGGTTCATGACCAGTAAAGCAGGCGGCGTGGAGAAGGTCCTTGGCATCCTTGGCGTCCTTGCCGTCCTTTGTATCCTTGGCGGTGGGGTTCATGCACGCTACTTCGTTCACCGAGATCGGTATTGTGCGGAAGAATTCGAGCACACGCGGGCTCAGCCCGATGCCCTCGACGATGTCGATCTGATGCCGCAGTGCATCCGCCATTACCGCAAAATCCTGCCGCGCTGCGATTTGCGATAGGTCGACATAGTAGCCGCGATACGTTTCATGGTTCGGATTGGTCAACTGGACCTTCTCGCTATCCGAAATCGCCGCAGTCTGGAGAGGACGAGCGTCGCCTGCATTACCAGAACCGGGGACTAGCGTAAAAATGGAAAGCGGTAAGGCCAGTAACAACGCACGCATGATTGTCTCCTCTACGGATGACGCAACGGCTGAAAATTCGCTGAGCTTTTTGCGATTAACTGATATTCACGCAATACTTGTATACAATCGGACGTTGCGGACGCCCTAAATAATTGGGTTATTTTTTACCAAATGCCCCCCGGAACGAGCGTATGGACGGTTCTAGCCCACGTTGCCGAAAGCCTGTCGTTCACCTCAGCATCTCCGACCAAGGTAAAACGCCCTCACGCATCGTTCGCTGTCACCTTGCCAGCCTGACTCTCGCTACAGCCGCAAGCTGATACGCGCGGCGCGTGATCTATGAGGAACGGCGGTCGCCGGCACTAATTAGCCCTGCCGTGACTCAGGGAAGCCCGCTGGCGATCTTGCCGCTCGACGGGGCCACAGGCCAGCCATCACACCGTAAAAGGACTCCATGACTCGCTGTGGGCAGCGCCGCCAGGTCCGTTATTTGGTCGCTTTCGGACCATAGCGGACGACGGTGGACTTCAGCCCCGGATGGCTAGGTAGGGAATGACCCAAAGCAGACATCGGCAAAATCCCGAAGCGGCCTGGATAGATTGCCCCCAATGACGAGGCGATGCGCATCGTATAGACTATCCAATAACCAC
>Ga0209048_10005634_pt1 | contig 11814 bp, 10 predicted proteins | sample FrelakmetCRP12CR_FD_187146 | JGI IMG/M metagenome (GOLD analysis project Ga0209048, IMG submission 187146) | Freshwater lake sediment microbial communities from the University of Notre Dame, USA, for methane emissions studies - CRP12 CR (SPAdes)... | ecosystem: Environmental > Aquatic >... | reverse complement strand
CCAGCTCAGGGCGGCTTTTTCAGCACGTTGATCGCCCCTATCATTACACTGCTCCCATAAAGTTATCAATTGCAATGCACTTTAAAAAGTGCATCGCAACTTTTTGCGATTAAAGCAATTGCATTTGCGGATCTTTATTGTTGAATGGGTCCTGATCGAGCTGGACATCCAGGTTGGCGTGGTTCAGCCGGGGATCCTCCGCCAGTCGGCGCACCAGTCGGAACTTGACAAAACGCCAGCCTGCCTCTACTGCCTGGTTCAGGCGCGGATCGTTGTGAAGCTTGAACATCACCAGTCCAGCCCGGCTGCCAGGGTAGACGATCAGGCTCTTCTGTGAGGGGTATTGGGGCGTGGTGACGATCTTACCAAACACGGCTGAAGCCAAAATATAGAATGCATAGTGTACTTCGCTAGCTGCTTCTTGCCAAACCAGAGGAGTTACTCCGGCTAGGGCGGGGCTATCGCTGGTAGTGGGGCCTGCCAGGCTGGTTTTATATCCCAGGTTCTGACCCAGATGGCTTAGCATGTCTTGTATTGCAGCCAGGTCGGCGCGGCGAGCTTTGGGCATATCCGGCGGGCGCAGGCGCCAGGCAAGGCTGGAGAGGTCTTCTGGCTCACCATACGATTCTAAACAGGTGGCGACCAGTTCAGGGTTGGGGGTGAACAGGCCAGGGAAGATTGCACACAAGGCAGTGTCCAGCTCATCAAGGGTCAGACTACCGCGTTTTTGCAAGGTACGCACCAACGCCATCTCCACGCGGTCTGCGAGCGAAATGTCGTTATGTTGGCCTGGTTCTTTCAACCACCATTGTCCTACATCCAGAGAATGCTCGCTCCCGCCAAAGCGGCTGAAACCAGCCCGGTAAGAAAATCCTTGCTGGAAGGCGTTCTGTGCGAGGCCAAGTACGTCAGGCGGGGAGGCCTTTGGTGAGCGGGCCATAGCCGGAGACTGGGCCAGAGCAGACAGGGCCGCCGCGTGCAAAAGCACATAGGGGGCCGGTTCTCCGCGCTGGTTCAAGAAATCCCGGCCTGCTTCCTGGCTAAGATCCTGGATTTGTTTCATAGATAAAGAGAAAGCCGGGTTAGTGGCCTCCCGTCGGGGCGTCTCTAGTTCTGCATTGGCTGCATTCTCGACAGGGGCTGTGGTTGCACCGGCGCCTCGCCCACCCCGCTGCCAGTGGACCTGTGCCTGGTCGCTTTCAGCTCTCAATGCCAGCCCTTTCAAGTCAAAGCCTGCCAGACCGGCCGCGATCAAGGATGCTGAAAGAAAACCTGGCTCTACTTCTCCAATCAAGCCTAAGAATGGCGTCCCTCGGGGAATATGCGGCGCCAGGCTGCCGAGGGCGGCGTGCAAGGCAGCGCTATGCCAGGCCCAATCGTAGCGCCTGCGCCTCAATACACTTTTGAAAGGAGCAGCCGCCTCACGCCCCCACAACCAGCCGGCCCATAGCGCTGAAAGCGTCCAGAAGGCCTGATTTGGGCGCGGCATCGCTGCCAGTACCGCCTCGACCGGGATCTCTCTCAAGGAGGGGATCAGGTCTTTCAGCCGGCCTTCGAATACACAAATTCCTCCCTCAGGGGGTGGCTGTTCTGGCCATGTGACCACTGGAAGCCCAGATAGGACCGGCTCATCTTCACCTGCCGCCCATTGCCTGGCCGCCTCTTCCAGAGCCTGCCAGATATTGTTCTCGCGGAAGCGTGGCGGGATAGCCAATTGGCGTGGGCGCGAGCGCGCGGTGGGGTATGGCCAAAGAGTGTTTGCCTGGTCGCAAGCCGCCAGGAGCAGCGCCTCCAGTAGAGGCCGTCGCGCAACCGGCAGGTTATCCAGCTTGTTGATTAATGTAAACAGGGCATATACCGCCCGCGGCAAGTAAGTTGCCAGGGCTTCTTCTGCGTGTTGCCGGTCCGGGTCATCCACAGGCGCCACTCGTTCCAAGGCGCGCGCCCGGTGCAGTCCGCCGCTGGCGAATTGTGCCGCGCGCGCCGCATCCACCTCCGTTGCAGGGTGCTCGCCGCTATCACCGCATTGAGGGCAATGGTAGATGCGACCAAACGGCGCTGGCGAGCCGCGATCCCACAGGAAGGCGTCTGCCATAACCTCCTGCCCACACTGGGCGCATGGCGTCAGGTATAACGAGCGCAGGTGGGGCTCAATGCGCTCTCCACCTTTGAAGGAACCGGCCAAATCTGCCAGAGCGGCAGATAACTCACTCTCCGCCGGCGGGTTTGCGGCCATTTCGAGCAAGAAGCGCGCCACGGGGTTATTGGCTGCCACCAGCACCCTGTAGCCGGCCTGCGCAGCTTCTACTGCCAGCCGTGGGCTTGCTCCGAAGGGATCCAACACCCACGGGGCGCCCGCGTCTGCGGGCAGGCGTTGGCGTAACCATTCCACGCCGACGCCGTCCGGGATAGGTGGCAGGTATCTCCCCAGCGGCTTGATCCTTGACGATAGCCGACCTGGAATATAGACAGGGCTATCGGGCATATTCTATCCTCCCGAACTTCTACAATTAGTATAATGCTTTGCGGCAAAAAAGCAAATAGTGTTTGGCCGAAAGTAACTTGACAAAATCCGCCCCTAAAACGGTCAATCACTCGAGCAAACCGCCTTTTCGGGTTTCGGTTAATTCAAAATACTTTCGGCGGTTTGCTTTTATTCTCTTATTTTTCTTTGATTTCTGGCTTTTCTTTGATTTCCGGCGATATAATGTTATTGGCATCCGGCTGTTCCATCTTGCCCGGGGAGGGATTTACGGGGGCAGGGTGGTTTTTCTTCCAGTCATCGATAAGGTCTTTAACATTTTTGATCAATGAAACCAGCCCGCTCAGGAATGCTACTGTGCTCACAACAATTTTAACTGCCGCGTTCAAGGGATTGCCTGGGGTTGTTTGCGGACCTGAAAGGGATACCATGTTTGTAAATAAGGCGACTGAAGCCAGGATCAGGAGGATGGATAGGAGGATATAAATAATTCGGCGCATGGACGGGCTCCCTGGGTGATTGGAGGGTAAAGGGTGGAGGAAGTTCTCCAAGGGATTGATACTGATTATCGCATTTTTCACTTGAAGGTCACCTCAGCCAGGAATAGACGTAAGAACCGCCCAATCCGTTCCCCGCCTCCGCGGATAGCTCATCACTGGTAATGCCTGGCAATCTCTGAGGCATATTCCCTCCCCAGGTTCTGCCAGTTTTCCCTGACCCACTCACTAAACTTTGTTTGCCCGGATGGCGGCCGAGACGAGACCAGCAGCCCGGCTGAAAGCCCTGCCAGCTCATCGCGCGTCAGCACCACATCCCCGACCGCCAATCCCACCAGCCTCGAAAGCGCCAAAGCCAGCCGAGGCGGAAGGTGAATAAGGCGCGCCCGGCTGCCTGAAGCCTGGGCGATCAAGCTCACCAGCTCATCGAAAGTGAAGATTTCTGGTCCGACTACATCCAGGGTCAGGTTTTTATCGCCCTGTCCGGCCTGAATGGCGAGCCAAGCCATATCTTCCACGAATACCGGCTGCAGGCGATATCTCCCCGAACCAGGAACTGCAAATACTGGGAAACGCCGTAGCAGGTAAGCGATGTTATTGATCAGCACGTCCTCTCGACCGAAGATCACCGTCGGCCTGAGGATGGCGTAGGATAACCCGGATTGCTGGATGGCTTCTTCAAGCAACGCTTTACCGCGAAAATAAGGCAAGGGTGAGTCAATGGACGGGTTGCTGATGCTCACATGCACCAGGCGCTGCACCCCGGCTGACTTGGCGCAGTCTATCAAGACCCGGGTGTTGGCCACCGCCCTGGCGAAAGTCCTCTCACCATGATTAAAACGCACCCAGTAAGTGTTGTATAGCGTTTCCACACCCACCAGGCTGCTGGTCAGTGCATCAGGTTTTTCGAAATTAAAGGGAAAGGCTTGCACTCGACCGTTGAACTCGTTGGGCCGTTCTGGGTGGCCGGTAAGGGTGATCACTTGATTACCCTGAGCCAGCAGCTGGCGGGTAATGTATTTCCCGGTGTAGCCAAACGCCCCGGTCACGGCGATCCTCTTATTATTCATAGCTCAGGACAAAGTATACGCATGCGGATTTGTTAGAGTTTATCTCCCAGTGTGTGGAGCAAGGCCATGTTGGTGGGGCGCACCTGCAGGACCGGGTACCCGCATACCAGGACCACTTGCTGCCCGGCCTGGATAGGTGTCGACGAAAGCATGACTGCTTCCATCGCATCGATCATGGTTTCGATCGTCTCGACATGCGGCACAAGGTGGGGTGTAACCCCCCAATACAGGTTCATACGGTTATATGTGCCTTCCTCGGGAGTAAAGGCATGGATGGGCACATCTGGTCGAGTCTTCGACATCAGCCGCACCGTCCGCCCGCTGCGGGAGAAAACCGCGATCGCCGCCACATTGCGGTCAGACGCCAGGGCGCTGGCTGCTTGGGTCATGTAATAAGTGTCATCTTTCGTGGTGACGGCATCAGGTCCCCGGTAGCGGCTCCACTCCAGATGAGCTTCGGCCTGGCGTACGATGGCGTCCATGGTTTCCACTGCCTGAACCGGGTACTGCCCGGCAGCCGTTTCACCCGAAAGCATCACCGCGTCGGTGCCGTCGAAGATAGCGTTCGCCACATCGGAGGCTTCTGCACGGGTCGGGCGCGGGTTGTGGATCATCGAGTCCAGCATTTGAGTGGCTGTGATCACTACTTTGGCATTGCGGTTGGCGCATTCGATGATCTGTTTCTGAGCGATCGGCACCATTTCAGGGGACATTTCTACTCCCAGGTCACCGCGCGCTACCATCACGCCATCCGCCAGCGCAACGATCTGGTCCAGGTTCTTCAGCGCCTCTGGCCGCTCCAGCTTGGCGATAATGGGGGTGAAGGTGCGGTCCGGGCTCAGTCGCCTGATCGCCTCGCGTACCACTTGTACGTCTTTTGGGGTGCGCACAAATGATATAGCCACTGCATCCACTTTCGCTTGCAAACCGAACGCCAGGTCGTCCCGGTCTTTTTCGGTGAAACCTGGTATGTCCAGGTCTGCGCCCGGCAGATTCACTCCCTTGTGAGATTTCAGCGTACCGCCTAACACCACACGGGTCTCCACGCAATCGCCTTCGACCGCTGTAATAGCCAGCTCCAAATTGCCGTCATCCAGCAAAATACGCCCACCTGGACGGGCGCATTCAATTAGCTGTGGGAAATCTACACCCACGCACTTTGAGTCCCCAACCACCGGCTGGATGGTGAGGGTCAACGCCTGGCCGCGCTCTAATTGAATCTGCCCGCCACCGATCTCTCCAGTGCGGATTTTAGGCCCCTGAAGATCTTGCAGGATCATTATAGAACGATTGAGCTGGCTGGCAAGCCTGCGCAGGCGCTCGATCACCTGAGCGTGGTCCGCGTGTGTTCCATGCGAGAAATTCAAGCGGGCCACGTTTACGCCGGCCTTTAGCAGATCGGTAATCCTGCTCTCGTCCTGGCAGGCTGGCCCAATCGTAGCGACGATTTTAGCAAATCGGCTCATAGTTGCTCCATTAATCCTTGGGTTTATAGATAATGTAATTCGCGCGCCTGTTTCTCCAGTTCTCCCTGGAACTGCGGGTGGGCGATGTTGATCAGCGACCTCGCTCGCTGGCGGATGGTCTTTCCATACAGGTCGGCGATCCCGTACTCGGTAACCACATAGTGAACATGGTTGCGTGTGGTCACCACACCTGCCCCCGGTTTCAGCATGGCAACGATGCGGCTAATCTGCCTGGCGGTACTGGGCAGAGCGATGATCGGGACGCCGCCTTTGGAGCGTGATGCTCCGTATATAAAATCGAGCTGCCCGCCTACACCGCTGAACAGCCTGGGGCCGATACTGTCGGCGCACACTTGCCCGGTCAGGTCCACCTCGATAGCTGAGTTGATCGCTACCATGCGGTCGTTCTGGGCGATGACATAAGGATCATTGACGTATTCAGTGGGGTGTAACTCGATCAGCGGGTTGTCGTCTACCCAATCATACAGCCGCCGGGTGCCGATAACAAATCCGGCGATCATTTTGCCTGGGTGCAGCGTTTTTCGCGAATTATTCATCACACCTGCGTCTACCAGGTCAATAATGCCATCCGAGAAAAGCTCGCTGTGCACCCCCAGATCTTTCTTCCCATACAGGTATTTGAGCACTGCATCTGGGATGGCCCCGATGCCCATTTGCATGGTCGCTCCATCGGGGATCAGCTCGGCGATACGCTCGGCAATCTTTTCGGTGATCTCCGAGCCGACTTCGTCACCCATTGGCAGCTCGGGCAGCGGATAATTTACAGGCACGATATAGTTCAGCTTGCTGACATGGATAAACGAATCGCCCAGGGTGCGCGGCATCTGCTGGTTCACCTCGGCAATGATGATATGGGCGGCCTCAGCCGCGCTCTTGGTCAGTCCTACCTCGATCCCGAAGCTGCAAAACCCGTGCTCGTCGGGCGGTGATGCATGGATCAAGGCTACATCAATCGGCAATATGCCCTTTTTAAAGAGTAACGGGAACTCCGAAAGAAGCACAGGTGTGAAATCGGCCCGCCCCTCCTGTACCGCGGTGCGCACGTTCGCACTGATGAACAGGGTGTTCACCCGCAGATGGCCTTCCATTTCGGGCGCAACATAATCCGCCGCGCCGATCGTCAATGCCTGGCAGATTTCCACATCCTGGAGCTCTGGAGCATATTCCACCAGGGCTGCCAGGGTTCGTTGGGGAACCGAGCAGTTTCCGGTCAGGAACAGGCGGTCGCCAGACTTGATATGCCTAACGGCATCCTCCGGGGTGGTGATGCGCGATTGGTAGAGTTTGTTCCAGTCCATGCAGATCTCCGTCTATCCTGATAATTTCTGAACTGCGGTGTTCTTTACCGCCGTAGTGTTCTTTACCGCCGCGGTGTTCTTTACCGCCGCGGTGTTCTTTACCGTTGCGGTGTTCTTTACCGTTGCGGTGTTCTTTACCGTTGCGGTGTTCTTTACCGCCGTTGTCTAGCTGATTGCAGTTAACTGGGCGATGTGCCGCAGTTCGCCGTGATAGGTGTTGGTAGCGCGTTCCAGGGCCGGGTCATCCTGAATAGCCTTATTCACGCCTTTGTTGGCAATATCCTCGATATAAGGCATGGCGGCGTTTACGAAGGCATAGGTGGACGTACGGGCGATTACCCCGGGCATATTGGGGACGCAATAATGGATAATGCCTTCCTCGATAAAAGTAGGTCGCTCGTGAGTGGTGGGGTGGGAGGTCTCCACGCATCCACCCTGGTCAATGCTGATGTCCATAATCAGGGCGCGCGGTTTCATAAGACGTACCATTTCACGCGTCACCACCACCGGGGCGCGCTGCCCCGGGACGAGCACAGCTCCTACCAGTACGTCTGCGTATGAGCACGCTCTCTCCATATTCTTTGCATTCGAAAACACAGTTGAGAAACCTCTCTGGTATTCATACATGCGCTGCAAGGCGTTCAGGTCAGTGTCCAGCACGGTAACATGTGCTCCCATATCCATAAAGCCGAATGCTGCGTTGCTGCCTACCACGCCGGCTCCGATAATAACCACCTCGGCTGGCGGAACCCCCGCCACGCCGCCCAACAGGATGCCCTTTCCGCCCGCGTCATTCTGCAAAAGGCGAGCTGCAACCTGGGCCGCCATGCGCCCACCAATCTCACTTAATGGGCGCAGCACTGGCAACCGCCCATCGTCAAGCTGGATTTGCTCGTAAGCGATGGCGGTTACGCTGCCTTTTAACAGCGCTTCCACTTTATTCTGGCGGGCAGAGGCCAGGTGTAGAAACCCGGCGATGGTAGCGTCTGGTTGCAGCCATTCAATTTCCTCCTGCAGCGGCCTCGCAAACTTGAGCAGCAAGTCGGCTCGTCCAAAGACCTCGTGAGGAGAATAAACGATCTGCCCGCCAGCCTGAATATACTCCTGGTCGGTGAAACCTGCCCCCAGTCCGGCTTCATGTTCGATATAACATTTATGCTCCTGCCTGACTAGAGTTTGTACTCCGGCTGGGGACAAACCTACCCGGTACTCAAACGACCTGCGTTCTTTTGGTATCCCTATGTTCATTATTCCACCTCCCATTATCCTCCGTCGCTATTTCATAGTTAACACTTCTCGGATGCGAGGCAGAGCCCAATCAATGTCCTGCTGGTTGATAATTAGCGGTGGGGCGAAGCGGATCACGTGCGAGTGAGTCTCCTTGGCGAGCACGCCTTGCGCTTGCAAGGCTTCGCAGAAACGCCTGGCCCCACCTGCTTCGGGTTTCAGTTCCACGCCAATCAATAGCCCCTTGCCGCGCACTTCTTTCACGTTCCGGCTTGGGATCTCAGCCAATTGCTCTTGTAGATATTCACCCATGCGGGCGGCGTTCGCAACCAGTTTTTCCTCTACGATCACGCGCAACGCCGCACGGCCCACGGCCGCCGCCAGCGGGTTGCCCCCGAATGTGGAGCCGTGTTCGCCTGGCTGGAATAATTCCATCAGAGGCTGATCGGCCAGGATACCGGATATGGGATAGAAGCCGCCTGAGAGCGCCTTTCCCACAATGGTGATGTCAGGCCGCACGCCCTCATATTCACAGGCGAATAGTTTCCCGGTACGGCCCAGCCCGGTCTGGATCTCGTCAGCGATCAACAGAACATTGTGCTGGTCACAGATTTGACGTAGTTGGCGCAGGTAGCCTTCTGGCGGCATTATCACGCCTGCTTCCCCTTGAATTGGCTCGACCAGTACTGCGGCAGTATTGGGGGTGATCAGGCGTTCCACCGCCTGGGCATCGCCAAAAGGTGTGATTATAAAGCCGGGTGTGAAGGGGCCAAAATCGTCCCGGTAAAACGGTTCGGAAGAGAACGAGATAATCGTGGTGGTGCGCCCATGGAAATTGCCCTGGAAGGTGATGATCTCAGCCTGGTAGCGGGGAACACCTTTGACCTGGTATGCCCATTTGCGGGCCAGCTTGATGGCCGTTTCGACCGCTTCCGCTCCAGTATTCATCGGCAATGACATATCATAACCGGTCAGGTCAGACAGCTCTTTATAGAAGAGCGGGAGCTGGTCGTTGCGGAAAGCGCGCGAAGTCAAGGTAAGCTGGGCAGCTTGTGTCTGGAGCGCTTGCAAGATTTTGGGATGAACATGCCCCTGGTTCAAGGCCGAATACGCGCTCAAACAATCCAGGTAGCGTTTGCCTTCTACATCATAAACCCACACACCCTCGCCGCGCGTAATCACGACGTCCAGAGGAAGATAGTTGTGTGCGCCGTATTTCTCTTCCAGCTCGATATAGTCATTGGTATCCATAAACTATTCAGTCTTCTCCATTAAATATTTTTCAGTCACCGTGATAACAAAACAATCTCAGCTCCGTCATGATGTGATCGGCCTGTTCACGTCATTCACAAAATAAAGTCTTTTCTCAGGTTGCGGTACTCCTGGAATGAGGAAGAGATATTGGTTAAGCGTTTTTATGGGCGCCGATCATCGAGCGCAGCTCGGTTCAGCGTAGCTTGATTCAGCCAGGCTCAATTCTTAAATGCGAAACATATAACTCTTAAATTCCACCTTCAAGAGTATATCATAGGTAGTTCAAGGGCCAGAAGGACAACACCCAAGATTATTGGGATTATTTCAGTTGCATCTACCCCTTCACAGCGCCTGCCGTCATGCCACTCACGATATAGCGCTGGAAAATCAAGGCCAGGATTACAGGGGGAAGCGCGGCAAGGATGCCCCCCGCCATCATGCCGGTGATGTTTACCGAATAGCGACCGACGAACTCGGCAATTGCCACGGGGACCGTCTTGGCGGCCAAGGTACTGGTGAAGATCAGGGCATAGAAAAATTCATCCCAGGCGAGCAGGAATACAAACATAGCGGTAGAAATCAACCCTGGCATGGAGATCGGCATTACCACCCGCCATAAGATCCCCAGGCGCGTACAGCCGTCCAGACGGGCGGCCTCCTCCAGCTCGATGGGGACAGTCCGGAAGAATGTCGCCAACATCCAAATGGTATACGGTAGGGCAAAGCTCATGTAAGTAATCACCAACACGATCGGTTTGTTTATCATTTGCAGGCTGGAGGCAAGGATAAAGAGCGGGATGATCAGCGATACCTCCGGGATCATCCGCGTTCCAAGAACGCCGATCAGAATGACGCTATTTAATTTGAACGGTATGCGCACAAGCGCATAGGCTGTGAGGCCTCCAATTACAAGGCAAATGACCGTCACGGAAGAAGCAATCTTTAAAGAGTTTAGCAAAGAGACTGTAAAAGTGCGTGGAACGGAAGAGGCGGCCAAATTTGGAAAAATAATGTCCAGATAGTTTTGGAGCGTGGGGTGCAACGGAATCCAATGCGGGGGGACCGCAAACAATTCCACCTGTGTGGATAAGCTGGCGTTGAACAGCCACACAATTGGAAAATATATAAACAGAAGTACCGGTATCGTGAGAAGGAACATAGACAGCTTATGGAGAAACTTTCGGGAATGCATTATTGGGTCTCCTCCGGCCGGTAGAGAAAGCGAATAAAAAAGAAAGCCATAATGATGGTGAATATCGAGATCAGGAAAGACAGCGCCGCGCCGGTACCTTGTTTTCCATACGAAAACGTGTTCAAGTACGTAAAATATGAAATGGTTACGGTTTTGAATGCAGGTCCACCATTGGTGATGATATAGGCAATGTCGAACACGCGAAAGGCGTCAACGGTGCGGACGATCAGCGCCACCAGGATTGCCGGGCGAAGCAAGGGCAACCGCACATAATAGAAGCGCTGCCAGGCGTTGGCGCGGTCCATCAGCGCCGCCTCGTCCAGCTCGGAAGGTAAGGTTGCCAGAGCGGCTTGCAGGATCAAGGCTACAAATGGCATCATATGCCAGACGTCCGCCAGGATAATCAGGTTCATTGCCATATTGGGTAGGGTCAACCAGGGGATATAGTGTTTGATAAACCCTAATTGCATTAAAATGCCGTTTAAAGCCCCGAAATCGGCGCTGTAAATCCAGCGCCACATCGCCCCATTGACGATCGTAGGCACCGCCCAGGGGATGATCAGGCTGAAACGCAGGAACTTCCAACCCCAGGGATGGGAATGGATCAGTTGGGCGACGGCTAATCCCAAAACCAGCTCCAGGCCTACCGAAATAACTGTGAAATACAGCGTACGACCAATCGTTTCCCAGAAGGTTTGGTCCTTGAGCATGGTCAAGTAATTGCCCAGCCCGACAAAAGTCCGTACCTGGTTGATGCCGGTAGGCGCGACGAAGAAGCTCAAGATAAATGTGGAGATAATCGGCCAGAGGGTGACGCCCAGAATCACCACCAGGCTAGGGATGAGCAGCAGCCAGGCGATCCGCGCATCCTGGGCTCGCAAAGAAGCTCGTCGTTTAGGGAGAGAACTTGAATTTGCTGCCATGGTTGAAAACTAGAGGGTGGATTCGCATCACAAAGCAAACCCACCCTCATCTCCCTTTAAAGATTATTTGCCGGCCAGTTGAACCCATTTAGCGGCGGCATCATCCAGGGCTTGCTGCGGAGTTTTGATACCCGTCAAGGCCTCCTGAATCGCCAATTGGAGCGCTGCTGAAGCTTCATTATAGTAAGCCACTGTTGGCCGCTCGTTAGCGTATGGGAATTGTCCCAGGAATGCCGGAACAGTAACCGGGTTGGTTGGGGTGGCGGCTTTCAAAGCGGTCAGTTGATCACCTTTAAAATCATCCTGCCAGATAGGCAGCATTTCCGCGGAGAACTTGGTTTGCACTTCATTGCTGGTCAGGTAAGTCAGGAATTTCCAGACCTG
>Ga0209048_10005633_pt1 | contig 11815 bp, 10 predicted proteins | sample FrelakmetCRP12CR_FD_187146 | JGI IMG/M metagenome (GOLD analysis project Ga0209048, IMG submission 187146) | Freshwater lake sediment microbial communities from the University of Notre Dame, USA, for methane emissions studies - CRP12 CR (SPAdes)... | ecosystem: Environmental > Aquatic >... | reverse complement strand
GAGATGCACGACACCACCGAGGAGTACCTCGAGACGATCCTCGAGATCGAGGAAGAGGGCATCGTCCCCATTCGGGCCCGGCTGGTCGAACGCCTCGGCCTCTCGGCCCCTGCAGTGTCGGAAACCGTCAACCGGCTCGTCGACCAGGGCTACGCCGAGCTCCTCGACGACCGCACGCTGCGGCTCACCGAGCCGGGGCGCGATCTCGCGACCTCGATCGTGCGGCGGCACCGGCTCGCCGAGCGCCTGCTCGTCGACGTGATCGGCCTCGAGTGGGAGAAGGTGCACCGGGAGGCCGACCGTTGGGAGCACGCGATCTCCGCCGACGTCGAGGAGAAGCTCGTGCTGCTCCTCGGCGACCCGGGCACGTGCCCGCACGGCAACCCGATCCCCGGCTCGGCCTCGGCGCCCACGGTGCCGCTCGGCGCGCCGCTCGCCACCACCGCGCCCGGCAAGGTGCTGGTGCAGCGCATCAGCGAGAAGGTCGAGATCGACGACGACGCCATCGCGTTCCTCGCGAAGGCGCAGCTCATCCCGGGCCTCGACGCCGTGGTCGTCGGTCCGGAGGACGGCGGTGTGCGCGTGCACAGCGGCGGCGGCGACCAGGTGGTCCCCCGCGACCTCGCCCAGCTCGTCTACGTGTCGCCCGCCTGAGCCGTCACGTTCTTGCGCTGCTGACGCGTCACTCCGACGCTCCAGCAGCGCCAAAACGGTGGGGTGCAGGCGGTCAGGCGCCGGCGGCGACGAGGATGAAGTCGGTGCCGAAGCCGAGGACGAGGCCCACGAACAGGCCCCACATCAGCATCTCCTTGTGGCCCATCTTGAAGCTGACATAGAGCAGCTGGACCACGACGTAGAGGATCGAGCCGGCAGCCAGCGCGAGGAAGGCCATGTTCAGCCACTCGCTCACCCAGGCCTGGCCGATCAGCGTGCCGAAGAACGTGGGGCCGCCGCCGATGAGCCCCAGCATCGCGAGGAAGCCCCACGACGGGACCTCCTCCTCGCCGGCCATCGGCGCGACGATGCCGAATCCCTCGGTCGCATTGTGCAGGCCGAAGCCGATGATGAGCAGCAGTGCGAGGTCGACCGCGCCGCTCGCCGCCGACTGCCCGATGGCGAGGCCCTCGGAGAAGTTGTGCAGGCCGATACCGATGGCGATGAACAAGGCGAGCCGACGCGGTTCCGAGAGCTGGTGGATGCGGCCGCTGACCTTGTACTCCTGCACGGAGGCCGCACCGGGCCCGACCGACGTCATCGCCCGGTGGCCGCGCTGCGACATCCACTTGTCGTAGTAGACGAGGCTCATCAGGCCGAAGCCGAAGCACCCGAGGAAGAGCGCGGCCTTGGCGACGAACTCCCCCCAGGTGCCGCCACCCTCGACCGTCACGTGCGTGAGCGCCACCTCGACGGGATCGATGCTCTTCGTGAGGGTCTCGATCAGCAGGAAGATCAGCACGCCGGTGGCGATGGCGTTGAAGAAGCACTTCGTCTGGGTGCTGAGGTTCCGCATCCTCCCCACGGGGAGGCCGAGGAAGATGGTGAGGCCCGCGATGGCCCCGAGCAGGATGATCTGTCCGTCGGACATGGGACGAAGGTTAGGACAACCTCACCTGTTCTGACAACGGGACCAAGGTCCCGACTTTCGTCAGCCGCCGGCGACGGCGGGGACGATGCTGACCGTGGCCCGGTCCTCGACGGGCGTGTTCACGCCGTCGAGGAAGCGGATGTCCTCCTCGTCGACGAACACGTTCACGAAGCGGCGCAGCTCGCCGTGCTCGTCGAAGATGCGATCGCCGAAGCCGGGGTGGGCGGCCTGGAGCGAGTCGAGCACGCTCTGGACGGTGCCGGCCTCGACGCTGATCTCGGACGCGCCGCCCGAGAGCTCGCGCAGCTGGGTGGGGATGCGGACGGTGACGGACATGGTGTGGTCCTCTCGAAGATGCCGCGGGCTCAGGCGGGCTGGATGCGGTCGGGCGGGAACGCCTCGTGGAAGGCGTCGAGGGTGGGGGCGATCACCGCGGTCGGTCCGGTGGTGGGCTCGACGGCGTCGAGCGTCTTCAGGCCGTGGCCGGTGATGTAGGCGACGACCCGCTCGTCGGGGCGCACGATGCCCTCCCGGGCGAGGCGCTGGAGCGTGGCGATGGTGACTCCGCCCGCCGTCTCGGCGAAGATCCCCTCGGTGCGGGCGAGCAGCTTGATCGCCTCGACGATCTCGTCGTCGGTGACCGCAGCGAGCCCGCCGCCCGACTGCCGGACGGCGTCGAGCGCGAAGTAACCGTCGGCCGGGTTGCCGATCGCCAACGACTTGGCGATGGTGTCGGGCTTGACCGGCTTGATCGTGTCGCTGTTGTCGAGCCAGGCCCGCGCCACCGGCGAGCACCCCTCGGCCTGGGCGCCCGACACTCGGAGCTGCGGCTCCTCGTCGAGGAGGCCGACCTTGTAGAGCTCGTCGAACCCCTTGCGGATCTTGGTGAGCAGCGAACCGCTGGCGATCGGCACGACCACGTGGTCGGGCGCCTGCCAGCCGAGCTGCTCGGCCGTCTCGTACGCGAGGGTCTTCGAACCCTCGGCGTAGAAGGTGCGGATGTTCACGTTGACGAACGCCCAGTCGTACGTTCCCGCGAGCTCGGCGCAGAGGCGGTTGACCGCGTCGTAGTTGCCGTCGATCGCCACGACGTTGCCGCCGTACACCGCGGTGGTGACGATCTTGCCCTGCTCGAGGTTGGCCGGGATGAACACGAAGCTGCGCAGGCCCGCGTGCGCGGCGTGCGCGGCGACGGAGTTGGCGAGGTTGCCGGTGGACGCGCAGGCGGCCACCTTGAAGCCGAACTCCAGCGCCTTCGACAGCGCCACCGACGTGACGCGGTCCTTGAACGAGTTCGTCGGGTTGAGCGTGTCGTTCTTGATCCACAGCTCACCGAGGCCGAGCTCGGCGGCGAGGCGATCCGCGCGCACCAGCGGCGTGAACCCGGCACCGAGGTCGACCGCGGGGTTGCGGTCGGCCGGGAGCAGGTCGGAATAGCGCCAGATCGACAACGGCCCCGCGGCGATCTTCTCGCGGCTCACCGCCTTGCGGATGGCGTCGTAGTCGTAGGCGACCTCGAGCGGGCCGAAGCACCACTCACAGGTGAAGATCGCGGCGACCTCGTATTCGCGGCCGCATTCACGACATCGAAGACCGTGCACGTGCGTCATGGAGCTGTCTCCTCCTCGTACCGACCGGGTTCGCCGGCCAGTGGCCTCGACGCGCTCTCGAGCGCCTCGAGCGGAGGAACCGCTCTCGGACTGCTCATCGTTCAGGCATTGGCACCTGGCCCCTCCCCCCGCCGATCGGGAGGACTGGAGCTGGTTGCCGCGGCGTCACAGGGCCTGTCCCTCGGCCGCTCTCGATGAGCGCGTTCGGCAGAGAAGTTACCAGAACGCCTTGGTGGGCTTCACAACTTTCGCAGCCGAGCCCCTCGCTAGACCTTCGTGATGGCGCCGCCGTCGACGTCGAGGATCTCGGCGGTGATGAAGTCGGCCTCGTCGGAGGCGAGGAAGAGCGTGGCGTTGACGACGTCGTCGACGTGGCCGTGCCGCTTGAGGATCTGCGCCTCCTGGTAGTGGGACCAGAACAGCGCGTCCTCGCCCATCCAGTCGCGGAACTTGTCGGTGAGGATGCGACCGGGTCGCACCGCGTTGACCCGGATGTTGTCGGCGCCGCCGATGCCGGCCATGTGGATGGTGAGCCCCTCGATGCCCGCCTTCGACGCTTGGTACGACGCGGACGGTTGGAAGCCGCCCATGCGCTCGAGTTGGGTGGCGCCCACGCCCATCACCGCCGACAACGACGACACGACCACGACCGAGCCACCACCCGCGTCGACGAGGTGCGGCCACGCGGCGCGGCACACGAACATCGTGCCGTCGAGGTTGAGGTGGAGGATGTCGTGCCAGTGATCGGTCGACTCGTTCGGCCACTGCTGGCCGCCACCGTTGCCCGCGTTCGCGATCACGACGTCGATGCGGCCGTGGCGCGCGACGGTCGCGGCGACCAGCGCGGCGACGTCGTCCTCGTCGGTCACATCCGCACGCACGAACGCGGCGTCGCCGCCGGCGGCGCGCACCGCCTCCTCCACCGCGCGCCCCTGTTCCTCGCTGCGCGCGCAGAACACGACACGCGCGCCCTCCGCCGCGAAGCGGTGCACGACGGCCTCACCGATGCCGGTGCTGCCGCCGGTGACCAGTGCGACCTTGCCCTGCAGTCGCTCCCCCACGTCCGTTCCTCCCACGTGCTCGCCTCGACGGGCGGGAGCCTACGCGGCGCGACCTACCCTGGCACGATGACCACGGAGCGCCCGCCCGAGCCGACCGTCGACGAGCTGGTCGCCGCGAAGGACCGCACGGGCACCACCATCTCGGTGTGCCTCCCGGCGCGCAACGAGGAAGCCACGGTCGGTGCCATCGTCGCCAACGTGCGCCGCAACCTCGTCGACCATGCACCGCTCGTCGACGAGGTCGTCGTGATGGACGACGGCTCCGAGGACGCGACCGCCGAGGCCGCGGCCTGGGAGGGCGCTCGCGTGTTCGCGGTGGAGGACGTGCTCCCCGACCTGCCGCGCGGATCGGGCAAGGGCAACGTGTTGTGGAAGTCGCTGTACGTGTGCGAGGGCGACGTGATCGTGTGGCTCGACGCCGACGTGCGCAACTTCGGACCGCACTTCGTCACCCGGCTCGTCGGCCCGCTGCTCGCGGATCCGCGCGTCGGCTTCGTGAAGGGCTTCTACCGGCGACCGCTGCACGGTGAGGCGACCGGCGGTGGTCGCGTCACCGAGTTGATGGCGCGCCCACTCATCTCGTCGTTGTTCCCGCACCTCGCGGGCTTCGTGCAGCCGCTGTCGGGCGAATACGCAGGACGACGCACGTTGTTGGAGACGGTGCCCTTCGTCGAGGGCTGGGGCGTCGAGATCGGCCTGTTGATCGACCTCGTCGCCAACTTCGGCATCGACGCGATCGCGCAGGCCGACCTCGACGTGCGCGAGCACCGGAACCGCACGCTCGAGGACCTCGGCCCCCAGGCGATGGCGATCCTCGTGACCGGGTTGCGGCGCGCGGGCGTGCCCGTCGACAAACGGCTCGCGGAATTGGTGCGTTACGACGCGCTCGACCAGCACCAGGAACGCGTCGACGTGGAGATCCGGGAGCGGCCCGCGATCGTGCGCGTGCCGGCCTACCGCCAGAAGTTCGGTCGGGAGTTGACGGCCTGAGCGGGTGGGGGTGGGTCGACGGGCTCAGGATCCCGTCGACCCACCCACATCACCCATTCCGCTGCGAGCGCGTTGCCCCCAAAGCCCGACGCTACGCAGTGGCCTTGCCCGCCAACTCGGCGAGGTTCGTCCCGTGGTGCTCGAAGGTGTGTCGGCCCTTCTCCATGGAGCGGATGGTCACGTCGTGGCCGGGCGACTCCGCGCGCAGTGCCGTGACGGTGCTCTTGTCCTTGGGCCGGACGGAGAACGGGTCCCAGTTGTACCAACGGAGCGCGTTCTCCCAAGCGATCTTGTCGTACTCCGCGTCGGTGACGCCGGCGGCGTCGCCCTCGGCGAGGAGCTCCTCGCCGGGGTTCGGCCACGACGTGTCGGAGTGCGGGTAGTCCATCTCCCAGCAGATGTTGTCGATGCCGATCTGCGCGCGGTTCTTCACCCCGACGGGATCGCTGATGAAGCAGGTGAGGAACTGGCGCCGGAACGCCTCACTCGGACGCAGGTCGCCGAAGTCCTGGCCGGTCCAGCTGCTGTGCACGTCGTAGGTGCGGTCGAGCCGCTCCATGAAGTACGGGATCCAACCGATGCCGCCCTCGGTGAGCGCGATCTTGAGGTCGGGGTAGTGCTTGGGGATCCGCGACCAGAACAGGTCGGCCGCCGCCTGGCAGATGTTCATCGGCTGCAGGGTGATCATCACGTCGACCGGCGCGTTCGGCGCGGGGACGACGAGCTGACCCGACGAACCGAGATGCACCGACAGCACGACGTCGTGGTCGACGAGCGCGGTCCACAGCGGGTCCCAGTAGTCGTCGTGGTAGCTCGGGTAACCCAGCGCCGCCGGGTTCTCGGTGAACGTGATCGAGTGACAGCCCTTCGCCGCGTTGCGCTCGACCTCGGCCACCGCGAGGTGCACGTCCCACAGCGGGATCATGGCCATCGGGATGAAGCGGTCGGGGTACTGCCCGCACCACTCGTCGATGTGCCAGTCGTTGTAGGCCTGCAGCACCGAGAGCGCGAGCTCCTTGTCGGCCGCGGCCGAGAAGAGCCGGCCCGAGAACGCGGGAAAGCTCGGGAAGTTCATCGAGCCGAGCACGCCCGACGCGTTCATGTCCTTGACCCGCTCGTGGATGTCGAAGCATCCCGCGCGCATCTCGTCGAACGCGGTGGGCTCGATCCCGTACTCGTCCTTCGGGCGGCCGATCACCGCGTTGAGCCCGATGTTCGGGATCACGCTGCCCTCGAACGTCCACACGTCGTCGCCGTCGTCGGTGCGGACGACCTTCGGCGCGCGGTCCTTGTACTTCGCCGGGATGTGCCGGTCGAACATGTCGGGCGGCTCGACGAGGTGGTCGTCGACACTGACGAGGATGAGGTCGTCGAGATTCACGGATGCTCCTGTCGCGGACTGCTCAGCGGTTGAACGCGAGGCTCTTCGTCTCGGGGATCTCGGTGAGCGGCGTGGCCAACTCGTCGACCGTGGGTCCGTACCGGTCGGCGAGCGGCTGGAGTGCCGGCACGTCGAAGCCGTAGACCTCGGCCGCGGTGCCCGAGAGGATCCGCTGCAGCTCCTCGGGCGTCCAGCCCTCGAACGTCCAGCGCAGCGACTCCTTCGAGTACGGGGAGGTGGCCTCGACGTGCGGGTAGTCGCTGCCCCACATCACGCGGTCGATGCCGATCTCACGCAGGATGTCGGCGTCGTTGCGGCCGGGGAAGGCCGAGCCGACATAACAGTTCGATCGGAAGTACTCGCTCGGCTTCTTCTTCAGGATCGCGGTCTCGTCGATGCCGAGCTCACCGATACGGCCGTTGCGCAGCACGCCCTCGTGCATCGTGTCCATCTGGTTGAGCGCGCCGGGCACCCAGCGCGAGCCCTGCTCGGTGAGCACGAGCTTGAGCGCCGGGAACCGCTCGAACACACCCGAGAGGATGAAGTGCCACAGCGCACGGTTGGCCCAGAATCCCGTCTCCATGACGAACATGAACACCGAGCACGGCAGCTGCGGCGACTTCGGGATGCCGGTGCCACCCGCGTGGTGCGACACGGGGATGCCGCGCTCCTCGCACACCCGCCACAGCGGGTCGTACTTCGGGTGGTACAGCGGCTCGATCCACTGCGTGTCGGGGGAGACGCCGGGGAGCAGGATGCCGCGCAGGCCGTGCTCCTGACCCCAGATCGCGTCCTCGATCGCGTCGTCGACGTCGTTGAGGAAGATCTGCGTCTGTCCGGCGCGCCGGTTGGGCGCGACGGACACGAAGTCGGCGAGCCAGCGGTTGTGCGCCTGGATGCCGATGCGGCGCCGCTCGTACTCCTCCGGCGAAGGTGCGGGGGCGATCACCGAGCCGGTCGGGAAGAACGGCGGCACCGTGTTCGGGAAGATCACCTCGGCCACGACGCCTTCGCCGTCCTGGTCGGCGAAGCGGCGCTCGTCGTCCCAGTTGCGGGTGCGGCCGTCGCCCTGCAGGTCGCGAAACGGGTTCTTGTACGCGCCCCGCCAGGCGTCGAATTCCTCCTGCCACTGCGGCGTGAGGTACCCGCGGTAGGTCTCGAGACTCGCCCCGGCGTGGCAGTCGGACGAGATGACGACGTAGTGGTCGGTGCCCTTCATTGCGTCTCCCCTGAGTCGAGATGCAGTCGACGATCCGTCGCGGCGCGCGTCGGTATCGGGGGAACGTAACGATGAGCGGGTGACCCCTCGTAGGGCCGGAGGTCCCTAACTCGGAGGTGGGGTATCGCCCTCCGATGCGGCGGCATCGGGCGCGGGACGCGGCTGGTCGCCGGGGGCGTCATCCGCCTGCCCCTCGGCCATGCCCTTCTTGAGCTCCTTGGACGCCTCACCGATGGAACGGGCGAACTTCGGGATCTGGGACGAGCCGAAGAGGAGCGCAACGATGGCGATGACGAGGAGGAACTCCCAGCCGATGATCTCGGCGAAGACGAACTGCATGCACGACCTCAGTTTCGGGATGGCTCCCACGCAACCCCGTCGCAGTGTAGGCCGCCCCAAGCGCCCTCCTCAGCCGAGCACGGCGCGACCGGCTTCGAGAGCCGCTTCCTCGACGAGGAGCGCGGCCCGGGCGAACGCCTCCCCGGCCTGCCACACGCGATCGGTGAGCGCGAACAGTTCGACGCCCGCGCGCAGCGTGATCTCGTCGCGCGCTTCCTGCGTGACCTGACCGGCGATCACCGCGCAGTGCTCGACGCCGATGTCGGTGGCCCAGTCGAGGACGCCGCCGACGACCTTGCCCTCGAAGCTCGTCGCGTCGAGCCGGCCCTCACCGGTGACGACGAGCGTCGCGTCCTCGAGGAGGGCCTCGAGCCCGGCCGCACCGGCGACGGTGTCGAAACCGGGTTCGAGCTGTGCGCCGATCACGGCGAGGCCACCCGCCAACCCGCCCGCCGCACCACTGCCCTCGAGGTCGCGCACGTCGACACCGGTGCGCGCCTCGTACTGCGCAGCGAGCTGCGCGAGCCGACGCGTGAGCAACTGCACCTGAGCTTCGCTCGCGCCCTTCTGGGGTGAGAACACCCGCGCGGCATCGAGGAAGCGCGTCGACACGTCGCACGCGACGGTCACGGGCGTGCCCCCGAACGACCAGCCCAACGCTTCGATCGCGGCGAGCCCGCCGTCGGTCGTGGCAGTCCCGCCCACTCCGACGACGACGCGTCGAACGCCCGCGCGCAGCGCGGCCCCGATCAGCTCTCCGGTGCCGCGGGTGGAGGCCCGCAGAGGATCGTTGCGGCCGTCGACGAGCGCCAGTCCACTCGCGGCGGCCGCCTCGACGACCCCGACACCACCCGGCAACAGCGCCCACTGCGCGTCGATCGGTGCGCCGAGTGGCCCGGTGACCCGCGCCGTACGGCGCGAACCGCCCAGTGCCGCGACCATCGTGTCGAGCGTCCCTTCGCCACCGTCGGCCAGGGGCAACTCCTGCACGACGTCGAATCCGGCCCGCCGCAAGCCTCGGGCCATCGCGGCCGCGGCCTCGGCCGCGCCGAGCGTGCCGCGGAACTTGTCGGGGCACACCAATGCGGTCACCATGCCGCATAGATTGACCCAGGTCCCCTCCGCGCGCCCCACCAGGGAGAACGGTGCTCGAACGCGTCCCTCTTCTCGAGAAGCACATCGACGACTATTCGGGCATCGTCGGCCCGGAGGTGATCGAGCGGATCCGGGAGCTTGCCGCGCCCTTGCAGGGCGCACGGGTGCTGCACGTGAACGCCACCGCCTACGGGGGTGGCGTGGCCGAGCTGTTGGCCACGCACGTGCCGTTGCTGCGCAGCGTGGGCATCGACGCCGACTGGCAGGTGATGCACGGCAGCGACGAGTTCTTCAGCGTCACGAAGACGGTGCACAACGGCCTGCAGGGCGCCGACATCGAGTGGACGTCGCAGATGCAGCGCGTCTACCTCGAGAAGGTGCTCGACAACGCGTTGCAGATGGACTGTGACTACGACTTCGTGGTGATCCACGATCCGCAGCCCGCCGCGATCTTGAGCTTCCTCCGCGACCGCCTCAGCGACGCCGGCGCCGACACGCGCTGGATCTGGCGGTGTCACATCGACCTCACCGCGGCCAACCCCGCGGTGTGGGAGTTCTTCCGCCCCTTCGTGCAGATGCACGACGCGTCCGTGTGGACGATGCCGGAGTTCGTCCCCGAATCGCTCGACATGGACATGGTCGTGCACGCGCCGCCGTGCATCGACCCGCTCTCGGTGAAGAACCTCGACCTCGCGGTCCCGTTCTGCCAGGAACTCGCGAAGCAGTACGGCCTCGACGTGCACCGCCCCATCGTCACGCAGGTGAGCCGCTTCGACCCGTGGAAGGACCCGGTCGGCGTGATCGAGGCCTACCGCATCGTGCGCGAGCGCGTGCCCGACGCGCAGTTGCTGCTCGCCGGTTCGATGGCGACCGACGATCCCGAAGGCTTCCGGGTCTGGGACGAGACCGAAGAGGCGCGCGCCGGCGACCGCGACATCTTCCTGCTCTCGAACCTGCACCAGGTGGGCTCGGTGCAGATCAACGCGTTCCAACGGATCTCCGACGTCGTGTTGCAGAAGTCGCTCCGCGAGGGCTTCGGCCTCACCGTGAGCGAGGCGTTGTGGAAGGGCCGGCCCGTGATCGGCGGCCGCGCCGGCGGCATCAAGCTGCAGATTCGCGACGGCTTCGACGGCTGGCTCGTCGACACCGTGGAGGAGTGCGCACAGCGCACGATCGACCTCCTCGCCGACCCGGTCGGCGCCGACGCCATGGGCTCCCAGGGTCGCGAGCACGTGCGGGGGAACTTCCTCTCGACCCGCGAACTCGAGGACTGGCTGCGGCTCTTCGGAGACCTCCGGGCATGATGCTCGTCACGCACCGCGGGCCGTTCCGGTTCTCGGTACGCGACGACGGGACCTTCGAGGCGGTGCGCGGCGCCGGTGGCATCGTGAGCGCGCTGCTCCCCCTGGTGCTCGGCACCGACGCCGACGGACGCGACGCCGGCACGGAGCGGCGAGCGTGGGTGGCGGCGGCGATGAGCGACGCCGACCGCGAAGCGGTCGATGCCCGCGCCACGAACGTGCCTGGGCTCGACCTGGTGCTGCTCCCCCTCGACGAGGACCAGCATCACCTCCACTACGACATCGTGTCGAACGCGACGCTGTGGTTCCTGCACCACGGCCTGTTCGACCTGACTCGCCAGCCGGCTTTCGACCGCGCGTTCCGCGACGCCTGGCGGGGCTACGTCGCCGTGAACGACGCGTTCGCCGACGCGGTGGTCGAGCGCGCGGAGCCCGAAGAGGTCGTGCTGGTCCACGACTACCACCTCGCACTCGTGCCCGGCATGGTGCGCGCCCGCCGCCCCGATCTGCGCATCGCGCACTTCACCCACACGCCGTTCTGCGGCCCCAACTCGATCCGGGTGCTCCCCGACGACGTCGCCCAGGCGATCTGCGCGTCGATGGCGTCGGTGCCCACTGGCTTCCACACGCAGCGTTGGGCCGATGCGTTCCGCGCGTCGGCGCGCGTCGCGCTTGGCCCGAACGCCGAGATCGCACCGTCGTTCATCGCGCCGTTGGGGCCCGACCCGGCGGCGCTCGCCGCGGATGCCGCGACCGAGGAAACTCGGCTCGCGGCCACCGAACTCGACGCGCTGGTCGGCGACCGTCGCCTGGTGTTGCGCAGCGACCGCACCGAGCCGGCCAAGAACATCGTGCGCGGCTTCCTCGCCTTCGAACGCTTCCTCGACCTCCACCCCGAGTGGTACGAACGCGTCGTGTTCGTCGCGTTGCTCAATGGCTCGCGGGAGTCACTCGCCGAGTACGTCACGTATCAGCGCGAAGTCGACGAAGCCGCGGCGCGTGTGAACACCCGGCACGCCACCGCGACGTGGGACCCGGTCGTCGTCGACACCCGCGACGACTATCCCCAGACCGTGGCCGGCTTCCAGCGCTACGACGTGCTCCTCGTGAACTCGCTCAAGGACGGACTCAACCTCGTCGCCAAGGAAGGTCCGGTGCTCAACCGCCGCGACGGCGTGTTGGTGCTGTCACCGGAAGCCGGCGCGTTCGACGAGCTCGGCGGCGACGCACTGCG